>JAABUJ010002013.1_pt1 | contig 26940 bp, 15 predicted proteins | sample 5559131 | NCBI WGS metagenome assembly JAABUJ01 (sample SAMN10711875, study PRJNA513366) | rock metagenome | isolation source: Antarctica rocks | place: Antarctica: Victoria Land, Mt New Zealand nord | collected 2016-01-07
CTGGTCGAGCAGGGGTTGGGCGAAGGATGGTATAAGGAACATGAGGGCCGCCTTGGTTGGGACGCAGGGGAGCTGTGGTAAGCCCCCATGCTACCATCAAGGTGGCCCTTTTTTGTGGATTATAGCGGCCCACTACGAATACCTTAAAAGGGCAGAAGTCGAACTCAGAGGCTATCCGGAATCATTTCCGTGACCTGGCAATGAGTTATGGCTGATGGGCGATGGTAGATGGGAGAGAAATCCCCGGAGATTTCCCGGGATCGGCATCGCATACCGTCCCGCTTATCGACCATAACTCGTTGACCATCAACCATTTTTGATCCCGGATAGCTTCTGACCACTGACCACTGACCACTGACCACTTTCCCTACTGACCACTGACCACTTTCCCTACTGACCACTGACCACTTTCCCTACTGACCACTGACCACTGACTACTGACCACTGACCACTCTCCACGCAACCACTGACCACTGACCACTGACCACGGACCCGAAGCTAGGTCCGAGCGAGCCAGGCGTACCATGCTGGATTTCGAGGCGAGCGTTGACGAAATCTCGGGCGAGCCGGTCGTCCGGGTCCCCCTGTCGGGGCTCCCGCTCCTGGACTGCGCGATGTTCAACAAGGGGAGCGCCTTCCCGGAGGCGGAGCGCGCCGAGTTCGGGCTCCATGGACTCCTCCCGCCCCACGTCGGGTCGATCGAGGAGCAGCTCGACCGCCGCTATCGCGACTTCTCGGAGAAGCGGACCGAGTTGCAGCAGCACGTCTACCTCCGCGACCTCCAGGACCGCAACGAGGTCCTGTTCTACCGTCTGCTCCGCGACCACCTGAACGAGATGATGCCGCTGATCTACACCCCAGTGGTCGGCGAGGCTTGCCGCCACTTCAGTCGGATCTACCGCCGGCCGCGCGGGCTGTTCGTCACCGGCGAGCGGGTCGACGAGATCGGCGAGATCCTGGCCAACCGGCCGTTCCGGAAGGTCGACGTGATCGTGGCCACCGACGGCGAGCGGATCCTGGGCCTGGGCGACCTCGGGGTCGGCGGGATGGGGATCCCGGTGGGAAAGCTCTCGCTCTACACCCTCTGCGGCGGGATCCACCCGTCGCGGACCCTCCCGATCATGCTCGACGTGGGGACCGACAACCCCGAGGCCCTGGCCGACCCGCTCTACCTCGGCTGGCGGCACCCCCGGCTCCGGGGCGAAGCCTACGACGACTTCATCGAGGCGTTCGTCCAGGCTGTCGGCAAGGCCATGCCCGGGGCCCTCCTCCAGTGGGAAGACTTCGCCTTGCCCAATGCCCGGCGGCTTCTGGACAAGTACCGCGACCGCCTCCGCACCTTCAACGACGACATCCAGGGGACCAGCGCCGTGGCCCTGGCCGCCGCGATCGCCGCCGGCCACGCCGCCGGGACCCCGCTGGCCGACCAGCGAGTGGTGATCCTCGGCGCCGGCTCGGCCGGGACCGGGATCGCCGACGGCCTGGCAGCGGCCCTGATCGACGAGGGCCTGACCGAACCCCTGGCTCTGGACCGGCTCTGGATGGTCGACCGCCCGGGGCTCCTGCTCGACGGGACGCCCGGGCTGCAACCCTTCCAGGCCCGGTTCGCCAAGGCCGTCGACCGGCTCGGGGATTGGCAAAGGACCCCGGCGGGCAACGTCACGCTGGCCGAGGTGATCGACCGGGTCCGCCCGACCACCTTGATCGGGGCCTCCGGCCAGCCCGCCGCGTTCACCGAGGTCGTGATCCGCGCCATGGCCCGCCACGTCGCCCGGCCGATCATCCTCCCCCTCTCCAACCCGACCTCCCGGTCCGAGGCCCGGCCCGAAGACCTCCTGGATTGGACCGGAGGCCGGGCGATCGTCGCCGCCGGGAGCCCCTTCGACGACGTCCGGCTCGGCTCCCGGACGGTCCGGATCGCCCAGTGCAACAACGCCTACGTCTTCCCCGGCGTCGGTCAGGGCGTGGTCGCCTCCGGGGCCCACCGGGTGACCGACTCGATGTTCCTGGCCGCCGCCCGGGCCCTCGCCGACTGCTCCCCCGCCCGGCTCGACCCCGACCTCGGCCTGTTCCCCCCCTGGGACGAGATCGGCCCCGTTTCCCGCCGGATCGCCCGGGCCGTCGGGGCCGAGGCCATCCGGCTCGGCCTCTCCGACCCGATCGACCCGGCCGAGCTGGATCGTCGGATCGACGCCGGCTGGTGGGAGCCCCGCTATCCCCGGCTGGCCCGTCGCCCCTGATGGCTCGGGCCAGTCAAGAACGCCGGGCGAGACCCGACCGTCGCGACCGTCGGGTCACTTCTCGTTGACCTTGATCGGCTCGGATTTCACGCGGACGATCTTCGGCTTCTTCTCCCCGGCGTCGGGCTTCTTCACGTAAGCGACCTGGGCAACGAGGTTGCATTCCATCGGGATATCAGGCATGGAAAACTCGGACTCGTATTCGAGTTTCCCGCGGGTCCCGTGGGTCTTGGTGAGGGTCCAATCCGAATAACGGACCTCGCCGTTTCCCAGGACGATCAGGACGAGATCCGGCGTCCGGAGATCCTCGGGCTGCTTCACCACGACCTTGACCTTGACCTTCTCCTTGTACTTGACCCGGATCGCCCCCTTGGGATGGACGATGTCCACCTTGATCCGCTCGACGTCGATCCGTTCCTCGCCGCTGGCGAGCCCCGCGCAGTGGAACAGGGCCACCTGGATCGCAAGAATCCAGCGCACTTTCATCTCGTCCCCCTTTGTCTTTGTCATCGCCGCCGTCATCGATCATCCCGTGGCCGTCCATCCCCCGGCCGGCGGGCTGATCTTGGCACAATCGCGGCGGGATTTCCACAAACAAGGGTGTTCCGCCGAAACCCGCCCGACTTCCATGGGTTTACATCAATTCATGTGTGTAAATGACCGTGGTGTCATCACCCGGTTCAGGTCGCGGGGTCCGCCGGGGTGACGATCAGATGCTTGCCGCTGGGGGCGAGCCGGCCCCGGGCGACGAGGTCGTCGCGGATGGCCTCGAATCGTCGCCGCATGTCGTCGCCGAGCCGGGGGAAGCCCAGGACCCGGCAGGCGGCCGGGGGGATCGCCTCGGGCTCGATCCCGAGGGCATCGGCCACGACCCGCTCGATCGCCCGGGCGATCTCCTCGGGGGCGACCCATTCCAGCTTCTTCGAGGCGGCGGGGAGGCCCGAGCGATCGCGGAGCGGGGCCTCGGCCATCGCTGCGGGCCAGAGGAAATCCCCCTGGCGGCGGATTTGACCCCGGCGGGCGGCGAGGTCGAAGGCCCCGTCCAGGGCGAGCTGGATCCGGGGGCCGATCCGCCGGACCCCGGCCGCCTCGGCGACCCTCCGGGCGACCTCGGCGGAGTGGACCGGCCCCTCAATCCCGACCACCTCGGCCGCCCAGCCGGCCAGCCGAACGGGGGGGACCTCGGCCAGCTCCCGGCCGCCGGTGTTGGCGGCGAGCCCGGCGACCCGGTAGGGCGGGATCGTCGGGTCCGGCCCGGCCGGGGCCGGGGCTGGCTCGGCCTCGGTCGAGGGCGACTCGCGGATCACGACCGGATCGGCGGCGGTTTGGGTCGGGGGCTCGGCCGGGCCTCGGGCCCCTTCGATCGCGGCGACGGCCCGGGTCAGCGAGCCGGCGGGGTCGCGAATCCAGTCCGGGCCATAGGCCCGGAGGAGCCGCCAGCCCAGCGACTCCAGGACCTCCGGGCGGAGCCGGTCGCGGTCGCGGGCCGACCGGGTCTCGCGATCCGACGGTCCGTCCGACTCGATCCCCAGGAGGTATCGGCCGGGCCGCCCGGGGTCCTCGACGGCCAGTCCGATCCGGGCGATCGAGGACCCGACCCCGGCCCGGACCTCGAATCCCGCCCGGCCCAGGGCGGCCCGGACCGACGCCTCGAAGGGGCTTTGCAAAGCCTCCGGGGCGGTCTCCGGGCCTTCGAGCCGACCGGTCTCGGCATAGGCCAGGAAGGTCTTGAGGGCGTGGACGCCCCGAGCCTGGGTCCGGCTCAGGTCGATCTCGGCCGCCGTGAAGTTGGCGAAGACCACGCAACGGACGCGGGCCCGGGTGATCAGGACGTTCAGGCGACGCTCGCCGCCGTCGAGGTTGAGCGGGCCGAAGGCCATCGCCATCGACCCGTCGGCCGTTCGGCCGTAGCCCAGGCTCAGGAAGATCACGTCGCGCTCGTCGCCCTGGACGTTCTCCAGGTTCTTGACGAAGAAGGGCTCGGCCCCGCCCTCGGCGAAGAACGGCTCGCGCGAAGGGTCGTCGCGGCGGAGCCGTTCGAGGGCGTCGACGATCGCCCGGGCCTGGGCGACGCTGAAGGCGGCCACGCCCAGGGTCCGGCGGCCTTCGGGCGGCTTGCGGAGCTGGTCGCCGGCGTGGTCCATCGCGGCCTGGGCCACGGCCCGAGCCTCGCCGGGGTTGGTCCGGGTCCCCCCTCGGTCGTAGGGGTGCTCCGGGAGGTGGCGGAGGACCAGGCCGGCGTCGCGCCGGTCGGCGTCGGGGCTGGGGAAGACGACCAGGCGATCATGGTAGAACTCGCGGTTCGAGACGGCGATCAACGACTCGTGCCGGCTCCGGTAGTGCCACCGGAGCATCCGCTCGGGGGCCCCCTGGGCGGCGAAGAGGCCGAGGATGCTCTCCACCTCGGCCGAGGCCGGCTCCGCCTCGTCGTCGGGGTCCTCGCCGCCGACCAGCCGGTCGAAGAACCGGGTCGGCGGGAGCTGGCGGCTGTCGCCGACCACCACTGCCTGATGGCCCCGGAGCAGGGCCCCCAGGGCATCCACCGGCCGGACCTGGCTGGCCTCGTCGAAGACGACCAGGTCGAACCGGGCCTGACCCGGGGCCAGGTAGGCGGCGACCGAGAGCGGGCTCATCAGGAAGACCGGCTTGATCGCCCGGACCGCGATCCCGGCCCGGGCCAGCAATTGCCGGAGCGGGAGATGCCGGGCCTTCTTCTCGAACTCCCGGCGGAGAACCCCGAGCTGCCCGCCGCCTTCATGCCGGGGGAGCCGCCCCCAGTGCGCCCGGGCCGCCGAGGACCGGGCGTGGACCAGGGCCCGGCGGTCGAGGTCGCGGAACGCCTGGATCTCGCCGTCGTGCCCCCGCCCGTCGAACCCCGCCAGCGCGGGGCGGTCGCCGACGGCCGACTCCAGGAGGCCCTCGAACCAGCGGCGGCGGAACGCCCGGGCCAGGTTCTCGGCCGCCCCGGCCCAGGTCTCCGCCAGGGCGACCACGCCGGCCAGGCCGTCCCGCCGGCACCCCTCGGCCGCGTGGTTCCAGGCGGCCAGGTCGCCCAGGCGATCGGCGTTCGAGGCCCAGAGCCCGAGCCGTCCCTCCCGCTCCTCGAAGCTCGGGCCGGCGAACGGGCCCGAGTCGTCGGGGTCGATTTCCAGGAAGCTCGCCAGCCGGGCGAGTTCCGCCGGGAAGGCCCCGAAGGCGGCCCGGGTCGCCCGGTCGGCCTGGTGAAGCGTCCCGGGGTCCGGCGGCTCGGCCACGAGCCCGAGGAGGCCCGAGGGGACCTTGCCCGACCGGGCTCCGGCCCGGAGCCGGGCCACCCACCTGGCCACCCTGGCCAGCCGCCGCCAGTCCGACGCCTCCCCCTGCCACCTCGGCCCGAACAATCGGGCCCCCAGCGGCCCGAGCCGGGCGACCGCCTCGCGGACCCGGCGGGCCTCCATCACGGCGTCCACCAGCCCCAGCTTCGCCTCCAGGCCCCGGGGCGGCTCGCCCCGGCAGAACCCGGCCAGCGCCCGGTCGGCCCGGAAATAGGCGGGGGAGACGAATCGCCACCAGCGCCGGCCCGCCGTGTTCAGCTCGCGGCGGACCTCGGCCAGGTCGCGGTCCCAGGCTTCGGGGAGGAGCGTGGCGTCCAGCCGGGCCCGGATCCCGGCCAGCCGCGACCCGGCTCCGATGAGTTCGCGGACCTCGGCCCGGCGGGCGGACCAGTCCTCGTCGCGGGGGTCGATCCCGTGGAGCCGGACGCCCTGGGCCGCCTTCCGGGACGCCGCCAGGAGGGCTTCCACCTCGAGTTCCGAGCCGGGGGGCGTCAGGCGGAGGACCCCGGCCAGCCCGCTCGAGGCCGCCTGGAGTGCCTCGACCGCCCGCCGGGCCCCGGCCAGGAGCCCGAGGAGGACTTCCCCCTCGGCCCGGTGGAGGAGGGTTCGGCGGCTCCCCCAGAACGGGTGGCGGTCGGGGATCCCGACGGCCGGGAGCCGGGCCCGGAGCTGCTCGACCAACGCCAGCCGGCGCCGGAAATCGTAGCCCGACCAGTCGGCGAGATCGCCCAGGTCGGGCCGGGGGAGGTCTTCCAGCGGGACCTCGGCGCCGAGCCAGAGGAGTTCGCCGATGGCTCCGTGCGGCGAGATCCCCGACGGGCCGATCGGGGCGTTCACGGCCTCGGCGTAGGCGTCGAGCCGGTCCCGGATCTCGGTCAGGAGCCGGCCGTCTTCCTCGGCGTTGCCGAGCTTGGGCCGGCCCAGATCCAGGGTCCGGCGGAGTTCGGCAAGGACGGCCTTCTTGCTGGCCTTCCGGCTGTGGAGTTCCAGGCAGGCGTCGCCGAGCCCGGCGGCGTCGAGCCGGCGTTTGACCACCTCCAGGGCCGCCAGCTTCTCGGCGACGAAGAGTACCGACCGCCCCTCGGCGATCGCCCCGGCGATCAGGTTGGCAATTGTCTGCGACTTGCCGGTCCCCGGCGGCCCCTGGATCACCAGGGTCACCCCCCCGGCCACGTCCCGGATCGCCCGGGCCTGCGAGCCGTCGGCGTCCAGGACGATCCGGGGGTCCTCGGGGACCGGCCCGCCGTCGTCCTCCTCGGGCTCCCTCCGGTCGAACCCGCCGCCCAGCAGCGGGCGGACGATCGGATGGTCGCCGGGCCGGGCGTCCTCGGGCCAGCCGGCGGCGTCGAGGTCGCGGTACATCAGGAACTTCCCGAACGAGAAGAACCCCAGCGCCGCGGAGTCGCGGGCGACCTCCCACCCGTCCCGGTCCGAGACGGTCGAGGCGACGGCGTCGAAGTAGGCCGCCAGGTCGGGCTCGTCCTCGGGGAACGGCGGGAGCTCGATCCGGAACTCGGCCCGGAGCTTCTCGGCCAGCGAGAGATTCCCGCCGACGTCCTCGCCGTCGTGCCGGAGCCGGAACCGCTCGCGAGCCCCCGACCGCTCCAGGCTCACCGGGACCAGGACCAGCGGGGCCCGGAGCGGCTTCGACCGGTCGTCCCCGGTCCACCGGAGCATCCCCAGGGCCAGGTGGAGCGTGTTGACCCCCTGCTCCTCGACCGACGACCGGGCCCCCAGGTAAACCGCCAGGAGCCGGGCTTCCAGGCTCGCCGCCGACAGGCCCGTCTGGAGCTTCAGGTCGCCTTGATCGGCCACGATCGGCGGGTCCGGCGGGTCCGGCGGGTCCGGTACGGCAGATTCGGCCCCGGCCTCTTCCCCGGGCTCCTCGGGCTCGGGGGCCCTCGGGTCGTGGAGGAAGGACATCGCCTTCCCCTCGACCACCAGCGTCCGGAACAGCGCGGGGGACGACTCGCCGACGACCTCCAGCCCCTTCGCCCGGGGCCGGTAGTTCAGCAGGGGGTTTCGGAGGGTCAGGTCGAGCAGCCCCTTGCGGTCCGCTTCCAGCCGGGCCGCCACCTCGTCGCCGTCCGCCATGCTCGGCCCCGTCCCGGTGGAATCGGGCGGGGCTGGCCCCCGCCGCCTCGCCGTGGACAGACCCTACCACGGCGGCCGGGCGGATGGAACAATGGGTGATGAGAAATGGTCGATCGTTGATGGATGGAGGAACCCCCGGAAACGCAACCGAAGTGGCTTTGGATCGATGGGCTCTTGTTCGTCGTGAACCCTCAGCCAGTCACCATTTCCGATCCCGGATCGCGTATCAGCGGCGGACCGGGCGGTCGGCCCCGGCATATCGGACCAGCCCGGCGATCGCCTCGTCGCACGCCTCGGCCGCCCCGTCGGACCCCGCGTTGATGGCGACGAGCAAGGCCAGGTCGCGGGCCGGGGCGAGCCAGATCGTGCAGTACCAGGCGGTATTGCTCCCGGAGTGCGTCAGGGCCCGGCCGCCGGCCCAGGAGCGTTCGCAGGCGATCCAGCCGCCGGCATAATCTCCCCCCGGGGCGGGGGTCTGCAAGGCCCGGAGCGTCCCGGCCCGGATCGGCCGGACCCCACCGACCGACCCCCGGTTCTGGAGGATGGCGAACCGGGCCCAGTCGAGGACCGAACAATGGACCGTCCCGGCCGGTCCCATCACCGGGGGGTTGTCCGACTGATTCGGCCGGAGCACGCCGCCCTCGGACCGATGGCCCCAGGGCTGGTCGACCTGGCCGGGTGTCCCCGGCGGCCCGAAGCCGGCCGAGGCCATGCCCAGCGGCCCGAACAGCCGCCGGCGGATCAGGTCTTCCCAGGACGACCCGGTCGCCCGTTCGGCCATCAGCCCGGCCAGGACGTAGCCGACGTTGGAGTAGCCGTATTTCGTCCCCGGCCTGGACTCCGGCGGGGCCTGGAGCCGCGTCAGGAGCCGCCGACGCCCCTCGGCGACGGCTCGGCCGCGTTCGAGGTCCCACCAATCGACGTCGGCGGGGAGCCCCGCCCGGTGGGCCAAAAGCTGGGCCAGGGTGACCCGGCGATAGTCGGGATGGAGGGCCTTCGACCGATCGGGAAAGACCTCGGCGAGGGTCGACTCCCAGCCGAGTTTCCCCTCGTCGACGACCGTCCCGATCATCGTGGCCGTCATCGCCTTGGTGCAGGAGCCGAGGTGGACCACGTCGTCGGGCCGGATCGCCCGGTCCGAGCCGATCTTGCGGATCCCGACGGCGCCGAGGGCCGTCACCTCCTCGCCCCGGACGACGGCCCCGATCATCCCCGGGAGCCGCCTCCCGCCGGTCCGGGCCGATTCCAGGATCCGGTTGACCCGCTCGTCCGGCTGGATCGAGGTCCCTGGCGCCTTCGGACTTCCCGCCTCCTGGGCGAGCAGGCGGCCGACCGTCCCGCCCCGCCCGGGTGCCAGGCCCAGGACCGCCGCCGCGCCGAGGAGCCGTCGCCGACCGATCACGGGGCACCTCCGCCCCGTCGATCCGGGGCCCCAGGACATCGCGGGATGTTTCTCCGACCCATCTTAACCCCCGGAATCCGAAGCCGCAACCAGGTCCGGGCCCCCCGCCGGATTCGGGCCGAGGCGACCCGTCGGGCCTGGTCGATTGGCCGGCAAGGGGGGACGACCGCGATCCCCGGGCCGGTCCTCCCCTCAGCCGAGTCTGACCGTCGCCCCCGAGGCGGCTGAGCGGCGGGCGGCTCCGAGGATCTCGGCGACAACCAGGTTGTTGGCCAGCGAGGAGAGTCCCGAGGGCTGGACTTCGCCCCGGATCACGGCGGCGAAATAGCGGAGGAAGTCGTCCTCGGGCGTGGCCAGGGCCGGGGCCGTCCGGAGTTCCTCCGGCTTCCGATCCAGCCGGACGGCGATCCCGTCAAGCCCGGAGGTCCGGACGGAGCCGGTCCGGCCGTAGATTTCCATGTCCTTGCGGTCGAACGGCCAGTTCCAGGACGCCTGGAGGATCGCCTGGGCTCCGGGATATTCCAGGATCACGGTCGCCTCGTCGTCGACCTCGGGGTAGACCTCGGGCTTGAACCGGCGGGTCACGGCGGTCACCGAGTCCGGCCGGGCTCCGCCCATCAGCCAGGTCATCAGGTTGGCCCCGTAGCAGCCGAAGTCGTAGAGGGCCCCCGCCCCGTTCCGCCTGGGGTCGGTCAGCCAGGCGAGGAACTCGGGCTGGACGCCGATCTCCTTGGGCCCTCGGTGGCCGTCATGGAAAACGACCTTCCGGACCTCGCCCAGGGCCTTCGACCCCACGGCCAGGTCATGGGCCGCCCGGTTGCTGGGGTACCAGGTCGTCTCGTAGTTGACCAGGACCGGGATCTTCGATTCGGCCGCCGCCCGCTCGATGCCTCGGGCGTGGTCCATGTCGATCGCCAGGGGCTTCTCCATCATCACCGGGATCCGCCGCCGGGCGCAGGCCTCGACGGCGGCGAGGTGGCCCAAGGTGTCGGTGAAGACGACCACGCCCTCCGGTTTGACCCGGTCGAGCATCGCGTCGATCGATCCGAAGAGTCGCGACGGGTCGAGCTGGAAGCGGGCGGCGTAGCGGCCCAGGACGGTCGGGTCGGGCTCGGAGATCCCGACGAGGTCGACGTCGGCCCGGCCGCCGTAGCGGGACAGGAAGCCCGATGCGTGGCCGTGGACCAGGCCCGCCATCCCCAGCCGGAGCGGGTTCGGGGCGGCCCCCATCGCGGCGGCGGCGGCGACCGACCCGAGGAAGATTCTGCGTTGCATCATCTGGCCCTTTCTCGATCCCGGATCCGAAGAGATTCCCGGGACACGATCCTTGACGCCGACGCTATAGTCAATGTGGGACCCCGCCTCGGATCTCGCCCCGCCCGCCCCACCAGCCCGCTTGCGGAACGAATATCTTGATGCGCTCTACCCCTAGCCGGCGGCCCCCGTCCCGGCCCGACGTCCCGCGTGGGCCCTCGTGCCTGACCCGGGCAGCCCTGGCGATCGCGATGGCCGCGAGCCTGGCCCCCGGCGCCGAGCCCTCGGCGTCGGCCCGGTTTCGCGAGGTGGTCGAGCCGATCCTCGCCGAGCACTGCTACGCCTGCCACGGCGGCGGGATCAAGAAGGGGGGCGTGACGCTCGACGGGTTCGCGACCGAGGAGGCCCTGCTGGCCCGGCCCGAACTCTGGGACGGCGTCCTCAAGAACGTCCGGGCCGGCCTGATGCCCCCGGGCGACAAGCCCCGGCCCTCGGCCGAGGAACTGGCGGCCCTGGAAGGCTGGATCAAGCGCGGGGCGTTCGGCCTCGACCCCGCCGACCCCGACCCCGGCCGGGTCACCCTCCGCCGGCTCAACCGGGTTGAATACCGCAACACGATCCGCGACCTGATGGGGATCGACTTCCGGGCCGACGAGGAATTCCCCGCCGACGACTCGGGTTACGGCTTCGACAACATCGGCGACGTCCTCTCGGTGACCCCCCTGCTCCTCGAAAAGTACATGGCGGCGGCCGAGTCGATCGTGGCCTCGGCCGTCCCGATCGTGGCCCGGGTCATCCCGTCCCGGACCATCGCCGGGGCCGACTTCAAATCCGCCGACGGGGCCGCCACCGGCGACCGGATGAGCCTCTACAAGCCGGCCCGGGTCGCCCACGCCTTCGCCTCGACCAAAGGCGGCCCCCGCCGACTGGTCGTCGACCTGAGCGTCCGAGGCAACTTCGACTTCGATCCCGGCCGGGCCCGGGTGACTCTGACCCTCAACGGCCGGGAGCTGATGGGCGAGGAGTTCGGCTGGGGCGACGGCCGGAAGATCCGGCGGGAATACGCGGTCGACGTCCAGCCGGGCGACAACGCCCTGGCCTTCGAGGTCGCCCCGCTGACGCCGGTCGAGAAGAAGAAGACCTCGGTCGACCTCCGGATCCAGTCGATCCTGGTGGAAGGCCCGGCCGACCCCTCGGAGTGGGTCCGGCCGGCGAACTTCGACCGGTTTTTCGGCGGCGACGACCCCGGAACCCCCGAGGGGCGGCGTCGGTTCGCCCGCGAGACCCTGGGCCGGTTCGCCTCGAAGGCGTTCCGCCGCCCGGCCGACGCCCGGACCCTCGACCGCCTGGTCGCGATCGCCGAGGAAGGCTGGGGCCAGCCCGGCGCTTCGGCCCAGCAGGGGATCGGTCGGGCGATGGTGGCCGTGCTCGCCTCGCCCCGGTTCCTGTTCCGGTTCGAGGACGCCGAGGCCGGCGGGTCGCCTCGGGGATTCGCACGGGTCGATGAATATTCGCTGGCGACCCGGCTCTCGTACTTCCTCTGGTCGACCCTGCCCGACGACGAGTTGACCGGCCTGGCGGCCCGGGGCGAACTCCGGAAGGGCCAGGCCGCCCAGGTCCAGCGGATGCTGGCCGACCCCCGTTCCGAGGCCCTCGTCCGCGACTTCACCGGTCAGTGGCTCCAGGCCCGCGACTTCGAGAACTCGCCGATCCAGTTCAAGTCGATCCTCCGCCGCGAAGGGCTCCCGGCGAAGATGGACAGCGAGGTCTCCGAGCTCCGCCGGGCGATGCGGGAGGAGACCGAGGCGTACTTCGCCCACGTCATCCGCGCCGACCGGCCGATCCTGGAACTGATCGACAGCGATTACACGTTCCTCAACGAGATCCTGGCCCGGCACTACGACGTTCCCGGAGTGTCCGGCCGGGCCTTCCGCCGGGTCGTCCTGCCCGAGGGGAGCCCCCGGGGCGGCCTCCTGACGCAGGCCGGCGTCCTGATGGTCACCTCGAACCCGACCCGGACCTCGCCGGTCAAGCGCGGCCAGTTCATCCTCGAAAATATCCTGGGGACCCCCACCCCGCCCCCGCCGCCCGACATCCCCTCGCTGGAGGATACCCTCCGGGGAATCCAGGGCCGCGAGCCCACGATCCGGGAGGTGATGGCGGTCCACCGGGCCAACTCCCTCTGCGCCTCTTGCCACAACCGGATGGACCCGCTCGGCCTGGCCCTGGAGAATTTCAATGCCCTGGGGAGCTTCCGGACGGCCGAGCGGAAGCAGCCGATCGACGCCTCGGGCAAGCTGGTGACGGGTCGAACCTTCCAGGATGCCCGCGAGCTGAAGAAGATCCTCAAGGACGAGCACAAGCTCGATTTCTACCGCTGCCTGACCGACAAATTGCTGACCTACGCCCTCGGCCGGGGAATCGAGTATCATGATTCCGAGGCCGTCGACCAGATCGTCGAGCGGATCGACCGCGAGGGCGGCAAGTTCTCCGGCCTCCTGATGGGCGTCATCGAATCGGCCCCCTTCCAGAAGCGACGCGAGGCCGCCCCCACGATTGCCGCGAAGTCCCCCGGACCTGCCCGCGACACCACCCCCCAGGGATCCCACCCATGACGCCGACCGACCCCCGGAGCGGAGCGACCGCCGAGCAGCGCCACCTGACGGCGAGCCGCCGCCGGTTCCTCCGCGGCCTTGGCGCCGCCGTGGCTCTACCCGGCCTCGAATCGCTCCTGCCGCGCGGGATCAACGCGGCGGTGGCCGGGGCCGCCCGGGGCCTGGGGACGACCTCGACCGGCGCCCCGCTCCGGATGGCCTTCCTCTACTTCCCCAACGGGGCCAACCAGCAGTCCTGGTGGCCCGAAGGGTCGGGCTCCGACTTCCGGCTCAACAAGACGATGGCCCCGCTGGAGTCGCTGAAAAGCCAGATCCAGGTTCTCGGCGGGCTCGACCACCAGAACGCCACGGCCGGCCGCGACGGCGGTGGCGACCACGCCCGGGCCAGCAGCACCTTTTTGACCGGGGTCCGGATCAAGAAGACCGCCGGGGCCGACATCCGGGCCGGCGTCTCGGTCGACCAGCTCGTCGCCCAGCGGGTTGGCCACCTCACCCGGTTCCCCTCGCTGGAGCTGACCTGCGACGGCGTCCGGAAATCCGGCGGGTGCGACACCGGCTATTCCTGCGCCTACGACTGGAACATGTCGTGGCGGACCCCGAACACCCCGATGGCCCCCGAGCCCAACCCCCGGATGGTCTTCGAGCGCCTCTTCGGCGCCGGGCCGGTCGGCGAGCGTCGGAAGAACTACGCCCTCCGCCAGAAGCAGCAGAAGTCAATCCTCGACTTCGTCCTCGAAGACGCCCGCGAACTCCAGGGCCGGGTCGCCTCGCGCGACCGGGCCAAGCTCGACGAATACCTCACCGGGGTCCGCGAGATCGAGTCCCGGATCCAGCAGGCCGAGCGGTCCGGCGAGAGCCCCGAGCCTGGAATCGACACCCCCTCGGGGATCCCGGCCGGCTATCGCGACCACATCCGGATCATGACCGACATGATGGTCCTGGCCTTCCAGACCGACTCCACCCGGGTCGCCACCCTGATCCTGGCCCACGACGGGAGCAACCGGGCCTTCCCCGAGATCGGGATCCCCGAGGGGCACCACTCGCTCTCGCACCACCAGGGCCGGGCCGACCGGCTCGAAAAGTACGCCAGGATCGACCTGTTCTACATGGAGGAATACGCCCGGTTCCTCCAGAAACTCGACGCGACCCCGGACGTCGACGGCAAGTCGCTTTTGCATAACTCGATGATCGTCTACGGCTGCGGCAACGGCGACGGGAACCGCCACAACCACGACAATCTCCCCGTGATCCTGGCCGGCTCCGGCGGCGGGACGCTCTCCCCGGGCCGCTACCTCAAGGCCGGCGGCACGCCGATGTCCAACCTCTTTCTGGGGATGGTCGACCGCTTCGGGATCCCGGGCGTCGACCGCTTCGGCGACTCCACCGGCAAGCTCGACTCGATCTGAAGCCCTGACAACCCCAGGCGATTCCCCTAGCGGACGACCTCGGCCAGCCTTGACCGGCCCGGGGTTTTCCAGACCCGGATCGGCGGCCGGGGCTTGGGAGGCGGTCCGCCGACCGATCCACGGTTGGGCGGGTCTTCCCGTGAAAGGACCTTCCCCTCGCGGGCCAGCCGGACCAGGTCTTCGCGCCGGAGGCCGGGCTCGGCGGCCTTGAGGACGGCGGCGATCCCGGCGAAGTAGGCGGCGGCGTTCGACGAACCGGCGGTATACTGACCGTCGGTGAAGTAGGCCCGCGAGTCTTCCAGGACGACCTCGGGCTTGGCCCGGCCGTCGAGCGTCGGGCCAACCGAGGAGGCCACGCCGACCTCGCCGACCGTGATCACGCCCGGATGGTCGGCCGGCGGGTAGACCTCGCCCCCCGGGGTGGCGTCGACCAGTGTGACCGCTTCCTCGGGGTCCAGGCCGCCGGGCGGGACGTAGCTGTCCTTGCTCGCGGTCACCAGGATCCGGATCCGATCGGACGGCCCGAAGTGCCCCTTCTTGGCCCGGACCCGGATCCGATAGCAATAGTCGGGGTCCGTGGCGACGACCGGGTTGGCCGCGAGGTTGGCCAGGACCACGCGCTCGCGGGGATTCCGGCTCTCGTCGGGCTTGAGCGGGCGGTCGCCGGCCGTCACCTGGACCTTGTCGCCGACGCCCACCGGCCGGCCGGACCAGTCCTCGACGACGAGGTCGAGGTCTTTGTCGGTCCCTGCGTCCTCCTGCTCGCGGTAGTCGTTCCAGGTCAGGGTCACGGTCACGACGTTCTCGTCGACCCGGTTCCGGAGCCGGAGCGAGGCCACATCGGAGCCGTCCCGGAGCCGGAGGTAGCCGTCGCGGAGAATCCGGACCGGGCCATTATAAACCCGCCCCCCGTAGTTCCCCGCGGCGTTGACCCAGAGGATCCCGCGCTCGACCGCCTCGGAGACGGCCCGGTCGATCGGCCCCCGGCCGTCGCCGTTGCCGCCCCCTTCAAACGACCCGCTGAAAAGGATCACGTCCACCCGCCGCTCGATCGCGAATCGGATCGCCCGGCGGAGCATGGTCGGGCCGTTGGCATTGAGCAGGATAAACTTCGGCCCGCCAGGCCGCGACCCGGTGACCGCCCAGGCGATCTGGGCCATCTCGCGCCCGTGCCGGTTCCCTGGCTCGAACGGCTTCCGGAAGTCGGGATCACCCAGCCCGAAGCGGCGGACGAACTCGGGGTCGTAATGCTCGACCAGCTCGACCCCCTCGGGGAGGTAGCCGCGTCCCTCGCCCGCCCCATCGAAGCCGTAGTCGAGCACGGCGATCTTGATCGCCTCGACCCCCGGCACCTCGTCATAAGCGGGCGAGAGCCCGAGCCGCTCCCGGATCTTCCGCGCATCGGCCAGTCGCGAGACGCCCACGCGACGGGCCGACGCCCCCTGGCCCTGGTTGGGCTCGTCGGCCCTTGCCGGCCCGGAGGCGAGCAGGATCGCGAGCCCCACGACCGTTGCTCGGAGCATCGAGCCCTCCGTCAAAGAAGCCGCCCCCGGCGACCCTGAAAGCCGCCCGGGGGCGAGGATAGCAGATCAAGCGTCAGGACCGGGCCCATCGCAGGAGGGAGGGCCCGGAGCCCGGTCTCACCAGCAGCCACCACCGAATCCGTAGCCAACCTGACTGATGGCAAGTCCGTAGCCGCCACCGAATCCGCCGTAGCCGCCACCGAATCCGCCGTAGCCGCCGCCGAATCCGCCGTAGCCGCCGCCGAATCCGCCGTAGCCGCCGCCGAATCCGCCGTAGCCGCCACCGAATCCGCCGTAGCCGCCGCCGAATCCGCCGTAGCCGCCACCGAATCCGCCGTAGCCCAGACCAATTCCGAACCCGGGGTAGCCGAACCCGCCGTAGCCGAAGCCCCGATAGCCGCCGAAGCCGTAGCCCCGATAGCCGCCGAAGCCGCCGTAACCGTAGCCGCGGTAGCCACCGAACCCGCCGTAACCGCCGTGCCCGAACCGGCCGAAGCCGCCACCGCCGAAGTGACCGCCATGCCAGCTCTGGGCCGGCGATTCCTTGTCGAGTTCGCCCGCCCGGATCGAGGCCAGGTCGAGGCGGGCGGCCCCCTTCGCCGGGGCCGGGAGTCTGCCGCCATATTCCGTATCGAGTTCGCCCGCCCGCGCGGTGGTCGCCGCGAAGAGGGCCGCCGCCAAGAACACGCCGAATCGAGTCATGGGTGTCTCCTGATCGTTGCCGGCCGGTGATCCAGGGCCTCAACAGCATTCTATGGGGAGGCCCGCCGTCGGGGCCAGCCGGTCTCCTCGGGAATCATTCCGGGCGGTCCTCGGCCATCGCCAGGATCCGCTCGAAGGGCACGTCGGCCAGGCCCCCGAAGAGTGGATGCCGGCCCAGGCGGGCCCGGATCGTCGCCGGGGAGGACAGGCCGCAGAGGAACCGGGCTTCCTGCCGGGGCGCGACCAGCGATGGCCGCCGCTCGGCCCTCAAGGATACGAGCATTTCCCGTTCCGTGACGCCGATCTCGCGGAATTGGCGGGTCGGGACCGGCCCGGGCCCGCCCCCGAGGCAGCGCCCGCAATGGCCACAGTCGGCCGCCATCGCCTCGCCGAAGTGCGCCAGGAGACGCCGGGTCAGGCAGCCGCCGGCCGAGGCGAAATCCATCACCTCCCGGGCCCGGCCCACGTCGCGCCGCTCGCGAGCCTCGAATCGCCTGGCCATCGACCGCCCGAGCCCCTTGGACTCGGGCCGGTCGCCCCGGAGCCGGTAGCCCTGCCGGACGCCCTTGGCCTGGACCTCGACGTCGCCTTCGAGCTCCAAGTCGGCCAGGACCCCGGCCAGCTTCGCCCGGGACGGGCCGGCCGCATCGAGGTCCAGGGTGTACCACGTCCGCCCCGGCTTGGCCCGGTCGATCAGCTCGCGGAGCGGCCCGGATCGGGGTCCGGCCAGCAGCTCATCGAGCGGCCGGAGCGGGCGGAATTTGGTCTCGGCGAAGGACGCCCCGGTCCCTTCCAGGATCCCTTCCAACTCCAGGTAGGTGAGCAGGGTCCCGACGACGAGCTGGCGGACGTCGTGCTCGAACGAGAGGTCGTAGACCGAGACGCCAAACTCCGGCCCCCGCCCCAGGACGTCCCGGATGAGCCCCTCGACGGCCTCGGGCGTGGGCGTGTCGCCGTAGGTGAAGTTCTCCAGGGTGGTGAGGTCCTCGGGGCAGGCGAACAGCTCGCAGTGGGCGGGCCCGCCGTCCCGACCGGCCCGGCCGATCTCCTGGGCGTAGTTCTCCAGGCTCTTGGGCAGGTTGAAGTGGAACACGGACCGGATGTCGGCCTTGTCGATCCCCATCCCGAAGGCGATCGTCGCCACCACGATCCCCCGATCCGACGCCATGAACCGCTCTTGGATCCGATGCCTCCGCTCGGCTTCGAGCCCCGCGTGATACGCCACCGCGGGGAGCCCCTCGCCGGCCAGGAATCGGGCCAGATCCTCGGCCCCTTTTTGCAGGGTGACGTAGACGATCGAGGGGCCGCTCGGCCGGGACTTGATCCGAGCCAGGAGGAGCCCCCGCCGGTCCCCGGCCCGGCAGGGCGTGGCGTGGAGCTCCAGGTTGGGCCGGTGGAAGCTGGACCGGACCACGTCGCCGTCGGCGATCCCGAAGGCCCCGGCGATGTCGCGGGCCACCGAGGGCGTGGCGGTCGCCGTCAGGGCCAGGACCCGGCCGACCCCGAGCGAGCGGGCCAGCCCGGCGAGCTTCATGTACTCGGGCCGGAAGTTGTGGCCCCACTCGCTGATGCAATGGGCCTCGTCGACGGCGAGCAGGGCAATCCCTCGCCCCGAGACGGCCCGGATCAACCGTTCGCTCGCCAGACGCTCCGGGGCGACGTAAAGGAGCTTCGTCCGCCCGGACCGGATGTCCTCGTAGGCCGCTCGGGTCTCGACGACGCCGAGGCTGGAGTCGAGCCGGGCGGCTTCGACCCCGCGCCGGGCCAGGGCGTCGACCTGGTCCTTCATCAGGGCGATCAGCGGCGAGACGACGACGGTCAGGCCGTCGAGCAAAAGCGACGGGAGCTGGTAACAGAGGCTCTTGCCGCCGCCGGTGGGGAAGATCGCCAGCGCCGATCGCCCTTCCAGGAGCCGGCCAACGACCGCCTCCTGTCCCTCGCGGAATCCGGGATAGCCCAGGACGTCGCGGAGGACGCGGCGGGCTTGGTCGAGTCCGGCCATGATGCGGGTGCCTCGGTGGGGACGGTGGGGCGCTCGGGCGTACATCATCGCCGATCCGATCGGCCGGCGGAAGGGAGCCGGTGGCGTCCCAGCCCGCCGCCGGTTAGGATCGGTCCTTCACTTCAACCCTGATCGCCGACCAGGAGGGACGAGGCCATGCGTGCCCCGGGAGATTCTCGACGCGCGTTCCTGGAGTCGATGGGCCTGGTCGGGGCCGGGGTGATCCTGGCCGGTCCGACCGAGTCGGCCCGGGGTTTCCCGGCCAACGACGCGATCACCGTGGGCTGCATCGGGACCGGCGGCCGTTGCCGGGGTCTGATGAAGTCGCTGAGCGGGCTCCCGGGGGTCCGGATCGTCGCCGTCGCCGACGCCTGGGACGCCGCGCTGGCCGAAGGGCGGAAGCTGGCCGACCCCAAGGCGTTCGCGACCAAGCATTACCGCGAAATCCTCGACCGGAAGGACGTCGACGCCGTCCTGATCGCCAGCCCCGACCACTGGCATGTCCCGATGACGGTGGACGCCTGCGGCGCGGGCAAGGACGTCTACGTCGAGAAGCCCCTGACGCACGGACCGTCCGAGGGCGCCCGGGTGATCCGGGCCCAGGACGACGGCAAGCGGGTGGTCCAGGTCGGCCAGCAGCAGCGGAGCATGCCGCACATCGTCAAGGCCCGCGAGCTGATCCGATCGGGGCGGATCGGCAAGGTCTTCAAGGTCGCGCTGAGCTGGAACCGGAACACCGGCGACCGATTCGCCCGGGGCCCCCAGACGGTCGACCCCAACCAGGTCGCCTGGCGCGACTTCCTGGGATCGGCCCCCGATCAGCCCTTCGACGCCTATCGGTTCCGGAACTGGCGGTGGTTCTGGGACTTCGGCGGCGGCCTCCTGACCGATTTGATGGTCCACTGGATCGACGTCGCCCAGTGGATCCTGGGGCTCGATCGCCCCGAGAAGGCGACGGCCTTCGGCGAGCCGTTCGCCGGGGAGGGCGTCTGGCAGACCCCCGACACGATCCAGTGCCTCCTGTCGTATCCGGGCAAGGTCCAGGCCCACTTCGAGGGGACCTTCTCGAACGCCCGGAACGCCTCGCGGATCGAGTTCCTCGGGACCGAGGGCTCGATCTGGATCGACCGGGGCGGCTACGTCCTCTACCCCGAGCGGGGTCGGGGCGAATCCGAGTCGATGATCCTCGGGACCGATCCCAGGCGAGGGCTCGACTTCTACGACAAGCCCGATGGCGAGGCCCTCCACCTGGCCGACTGGCTGGGCGCGATCCGGTCGCGGAACAAGCCCGCCTGCCCGGCCGAGGCGGGGGTCGCCGCCGCCGATGCGGCCCACCTGGGCAACCGGGCCTTTCGCGAGGATCGGGTCGCCCGGTGGATCCCGGCCTGATTCCCACGGATTTCCGCCCTTCGAGCGACCCTCTCCGTTATAATGGAAAGAAAGACACTCGCGGGGCTTGCCCGCCTTCAGGCGACGAAGAGGCTTTGCAAGAGAGGCCCAACCACGGATGCGACCCGCCGGACGCCAAGGTCCCGAACCCGTGCCGACCTCTCGCCGGTCCTTTTTGGGCCAGGCCGGGGGCGGATTCGGCGCGCTGGCCCTGGCCTGGATCCTCCAGGGGGAGTCGCCGGCCCGGGCCTGGGAGGACGATCCGCTGGCCCCCCGATCGCCCCACTTCCCGGGCAAGGCGAAGCGGGTCATCTCGCTGTTCATGCACGGCGGGCCGAGCCACCTGGACACCTTCGACCCCAAGCCCGACCTCCAGCGGCTGGCCGGCCAGCCGCTCCCCGCCAGCTTCGGGGCGGTCGCCACCCGCCGGAAGGTCGCCGCGAACCCGCTTCTGGCCACCAGGCGAACCTTCCGGAAATTCGGCGAGAGCGGGATCGAGGTCTCCGACTTCCTCCCGCATACGGCGGAACTGGTCGACGACCTGGCCGTGATCCGGTCGTGCTGGGCCGATAGCGTGAACCATCCCCAGGCCGTCTACCAGATGAATACGGGCTCGCCCCTGATGGGCCGCCCGAGCCTGGGGAGCTGGGTCGGCTACGGCCTGGGGTCCGAGAACCGCGACCTCCCGGCCTTCGTCGTCCTGCCCGACCCCGGCGGTGGGATCAAAGGCGGGCCACCCGCTTATGGGTCGGGATACCTCCCCGCTTCCCATCAGGGGACCGTGGTCCGGAACGGCCCGAGCCCGATCCTGGACCTCCGCCCGCCCGAGGGGATGACCCCCGAACGCCAGCGCCGGACGCTCGACCTGATCGGCCGCCTCAACGCTCGCCACCTCGAAGCTCGGGGCGAGGACGCCGAGCTCGAGGCCCGGATCCGCTCCTACGAGCTGGCCTACCGGATGCAGTCGGCCGCGCCCGAGGCGGTCGACCTGGCCGGCGAGTCGGAGGAGACCCGGACCCTCTACGGTCTGGACGAGCCTGCCACCGCCGAGTTCGGCGCCCGTTGCCTCCTGGCCCGCCGGCTGGTCGAGCGGGGCGTCCGGTTCGTCCAGCTTTATGCGGGCGACGTGACCGGCTGGGACGCCCACGACGACGTCGAGAAGAACCACGCGGCCATGTGCCGGAAGACGGATAAACCCGTCGCCGCTCTCCTGATCGACTTGAAGCGGCGGGGGATGCTCGACGACACGCTGGTCCTCTGGGGCGGCGAGTTCGGCCGGATGCCGATGTCCGAGGGCGGCAAGGGCCGCGATCACAACCCCCACGGCTTCACCTCCTGGATGGCCGGCGGGGGGGTCAAGGGCGGGACCGTCCACGGCTCGACCGATGCCGTCGGGCTCAGGGCCGAACGCGACCGGGTCCACGTCCACGACCTCCACGCCACCGTCCTGCACCTCCTCGGGATCGATCACACCCGGCTGACCTTCCCCCACAACGGCCGGGACGAGCGGCTGACCGACACCTCCGGGACGGTCATCCGGGCCATCCTCGCCTGATCCCGCCGGAAGCCAGGGGCTCGACGATGCGACCGATCCACCTCCGCCGACTCCTCGGGGCGAGCTTGCTGTTGATCGCCGAGCCGGCGGACTCCCGGGCCGAGGGTCCGGCCGTCGAGGCCCGCCCAATCAAGCCCGAGGACCGGGCTCACTGGGCGTTCATCCCGCCCCGGAAGGCCGACACTCCGCCGGTCCGGGAAGCCGGCTGGGCCCGGAACGCGATCGACGCCTTCGTCCTCGCCCGGCTCGAAGCCGAGGGGATCCCCCACGCCCCCGAGGCCGACCGCCCGACGCTCCTCCGCCGCCTGAGCTTCGATCTGATCGGCCTCCCGCCGACGCCCGAGGAGTCCGAGGCGTTCCTGGCCGACCGATCTCCGGATGCTTACGAGGCCCAGGTCGACCGGCTCCTGGCCAGTCCCCATCATGGCGAGCGGCAGGCGCAGCACTGGCTCGACCTGGCCCGCTACGCCGACACCGACGGCTTCGAGTTCGACGAGGTCCGGCCCGACGCCTGGCGCTATCGCGACTGGGTGGTAAAGGCCCTCAACCGCGACCTACCCTACGACCGCTTTCTCGCCCTCCAGCTCGCCGGCGACGAGCTGGAGCCCGACGACCCCGAGTCCACCGTCGCCACCGGGTTCAATCGCTGCTACCCCGACATGGTCGACCTGAACGATCAGGGCCTCCGCCGCCAGAACGCGCTGGATGACATCACCGAGACGACCGGCCTGGCGGTCCTGGGCCTGACCATCGGCTGCGCCCGGTGCCACGACCACAAGTTCGACCCGGTCTCGCAGGTGGATTTCTACGGGCTCCAGGCGTTCTTCACCCCGGCCCGGTTCCGCGACGACTACCCGATCCTCCGGCCCGAGGAGCGGTCGAGCCACGAGCGGAAGCTCGCTGCCTGGCGCGACGACGTGGCCCGGATCCAGGCTCGGATCCTTCGGCTCGAAGCCCCCGCCTGGGCCCGCCTCGCCCCCGAACCGCCACCGGGCCTGGACGACCTGGTGCTCAGGGCCCTGGCCAGGGATGAGGCCGAGCGGTCGCCCGAAGAGGTCGGGATCGTCTTCGGTGCCCTGGCCCAGGACAAGCGGGTCGCCGCCTCGGATCGGATCCCGGCGGCCGGACCCGAGCGATCCGAGTACACCGGGGCCCGCGCCGAACTCGACCGCCGGCTCCGGCAGAGGCCCAGCGCGACGGCCAAGGCCCGGGTGATCGACGAGTCCGGCCCCTCGGCCCCGCCGACGTTCCTCCGCCGTCGGGGCGATTATCTCGCCAAGGGCCCCGAGGTCCGGCCCGCCTTCCCGGCCGTCCTCGCCGGAGGCCCGCCGGAAATCCGGCCCTCGCCCCGGTCTTCCGGGCGACGCTCGGCCCTGGCCGCCTGGCTGGCCCGCCCCGACCACCCGCTGACGGCCCGGGTCGCCGTCAATCGGCTCTGGCAGGGCCACTTCGGCCGGGGGCTCGTCGCCTCGCCCAGCGACTTCGGCCTGATGGGGGAGTCGCCGAGCCACCCCGAACTTCTTGACCGGCTCGCCCGGGAACTGATCGATCGGGGCTGGAGCCTCAAGGCGATCCATCGTCTGATCGTCACCAGCGCGGCCTACCGCCAATCGTCCCGGCCCACGCCCGAGGCGGCCCGCCTCGACCCCGACGGGATCCTCCTGTCGCGGCACCCCCGCCGGAGGCTCGACGCCGAGGCGATCCGCGACGCCCTCCTGGCCGCCTCCGGTCGGCTCAGACCCGCGATGGGTGGCCCCTGCGTCTTCCCCGAGCTTCCCGCCGAGCTGACCAGGCTCAGCAGCAAGGGGGCGATCTGGCCCGTCTCGCCCCGGCCCGAGGACCGCGACCGGCGGAGCCTCTACGTCTTCACCCGCCGGAACCTCCGCTACCCGTTCTTCGAGGCCTTCGACCGCCCCGACACCAACGCGAGTTGCCCCAGGCGGGCCATCACCACCATCGCCCCCCAGGCCCTGAGCCTCCTCAACGGCCGGCTCGCCGCCGAATCGGCCCGGACCTTCGCCGACCGGGTCGCAAGGGAGGCCGGACCCGACCCCGCCGCCCGGATCGATCGGGCCTACCGGCTGGCACTGGGACGCCCCCCCGACCAGGCCGAAGCCCGGCTGGCGAAAGACGTCCTCCGGGGCCAAGGGCCGGACCTCGCCGACCTCTGCCTCGCGCTGATTAACATCAATGAATTCATTTACGTCGACTGAGGGCGGTCGTCCTCCCATCGGGCCAGTGAGCCGGGCGGGAAGGACATCGTGGCGATGGCGGAGGAGGGAGAAGCCCGGCGGGATCGGGGCAAAACTGGGAAAGTCGGGTCAGAGCGGCCTTGTCAGGTTTTTCCCGGGATGTTAATTTCAAGAGAGAGGTCGGGTCGCGAACGGTGTCCCGGACTTTTAGCAAGACACGCGGATTTCCGGATTGGGGATTGGTGTAACGGTAGCACGGCTGCCTCTGGAGCAGTTAGTCTAGGTTCGAATCCTAGATCCCCAGCTTACCTGTCTGCTTGTTCCTCACGTCGCAAATGCCTTGCAGGCAACAAATAGCGGCCGTTACCTCCCGCCCCCATCTCCCCCTCCGCTCGGAATAGTGCCTCATAAGTGCCTCAATGGGCATTGCTATGGTATCGTATGGGGATCGTTCGAGGCACCGAGGGCCTCGGAACCTGATCCGGCCCCATCACGATAGGCGTGGAAGATGGCAAACCTGGGTAAAAAGGGCGACGTCTACCTGGCCCGGTTCCGGTACCAAGGCAAGGAATATAAAAAATCGCTCAAGACCACGAGCCTGGCCGACGCTCGCGCGGCCATGCACGCCATCGAGCAGACTATTCACCGCCTCCTCACCGGCATGATCCAGGCGTCCCCCGGCATCGATCCCGGCGACTTCATCCTCAGCGGCGGCACCCTGAAGCAAGCTCCTGTCCGGAAGACGGACGTCCCGACGGTCGCCGCGTTGATCGAGGATTATCTGGCCCACCAGTCCCACGTCTCGCCCTCGTACCTTTACACCCAGACCGTCCATCTGCGCAACTTCCGCAAGAAGATGGGTGAGAGGGTCCGCCAGCCGGCCGACCGGCTGGGGCATCGGGACCTGGATCAGTATCTTCAGGCCCGTCTGAAAGAGCGGACTGCGGACACGGTCGGCAAAGAGCGATTCACGCTCGTCAAGCTCTTTGAGTGGGCGGTGGCGAACGGTCATTTAACCACGTCACCTGCGGTCAACCTGCCCACCATCAAGGGCAATTCCAACAAGAAGCCGTTTCGCACAGTCGCGGAGATTGAAGCCATCCTTGCCCGAGGTGGGCTGGGTGACGAGGAGTCCGCCAGCTTCTGGGACAGCTTATACCTCTTGCCGTCCGAAATCGGTGAACTGCTGACCTTGGTGAAGTCCAGGTCGGCCAAGGAATACGCCCACCTGCTGCACGCCATCCCGGCTTACACCGGGCTGCGACGCGGCGAGATCCTGCGGCTCTGCTGGTCTGACGTCGAGTTCGACCACGACTCGGTGGTCGCGCGTAGCAAGAAGCAATCGCGGCAAGAGGCCGAGACGGCGCGGCGGATCGACCTCCACCCAGAGTTGAAGGCCTTGCTGCTAGCATGGAAGGAGAAAAACCCTCGGGGGCAGTTCGTCATCGGCGATGCGGACTCCGTCGGCCCGCTCGACGTCCAGACGGCCACCCGCAACTTCTGCCAGCCGTTGCGTGGCACCTCGTGGTGCCTCGACAGCAAGCGGAGATGGTTCAAGGTCGGATTTCATACTTATCGGCACAGTTTCGCAAGCAACCTGGCGGCCAGGGGAATCGATCAAAGAATCATCGACGAATGGATGGGCCACCAGACCGAGGCCATGCGAAAGCGGTATCGGCACCTGTTTCCGAAAGATCGCCGCTCGGCGATCGAGAGCTTCTCGTACGAGCCGACCGTCATCAAAGGATCAATGGAGTCTCCGGAGGCTCGGAAAGCTGCGAGTTCAGCAGACCTGACCTGACAGGAACTCGCATGGCGTCTGACCCATTCAACCTTGTTGTGGTCCTGGACAGGCAAGTGACCTGCCGACTATCCGTGTATATGCCGTCGTCCCTCTTGGGGACGAGGTGGACCTGGCTGCCTGCCCCGGACACCGCGTCCAGCCGACACGTTCGATACGGTTGTTCTGGGTTCAAATCCTGGTAATCCAGACACTATCGCCCAAGCTGTCGTTGTTCCGGGCAGCAAAATCGATCCACATCAAGGATCTGGTGGCGTGTTGGGTGATTCGTTCGGGTTGAGGTAACGATGAGTCACGCCGCCTGGGATGGCCAACGACTGGACTGCGACCCACTTTCCTTGGTTCTCCTACGCATCGGTGAGGCCCGGCCGGCGCCGATCCTCGCCGCTGGTGCGGGCGAGGGGCAGTGGGTGATCCGGCCCGAGCAGATTGGGGAGTTCTTACGTGCCCACCGTGAGACCCTCATCATCTGCCACGACGTGGGGCCCCTCTTCTGGACCATCTCCGATCATCTCCGTGGCGGCTCCGACCAGACCGCCCTGGATGTCTGGTGGGACTGGCCTCGCTCGGGCCGGCTCCGCGACGTCATGCTGCTGGACCAGTTGATCCGCGAGGCGAACCACCGCGCTCGTCCCGATGCCGCTTCGTTGCCCGACCTGGCTGGCCGGACCCTCGGCGTCACACTAGCCACCGAGGCAACGTCCCAGGCTCGTTCCTCGGTACAGGCCCAAGGGCTGGGTCAGCAGGCAAACTCGGATTCTCTCGATGACCTGTGCCGGCGTGCCGGGGCCGTGCTCGGGACATACAAGGCGCTGCTCGGGGTGGCGGACCAGATCATCCGGGCGCAAGGTATCGACCCGACGTCCATCGGGCGGTTCGGGCCGCTTGCCCTGAATCTCCAGGTCCAGGGGGCCATCGCTCTGGCCGCCGCCGAGCGGGCAGGGTTGGCTATGGACGAGGCGGCCCGGCAGGAGATCGTGAAGGCCTGCGAGGCTGTTGGAAAGGCCAGCATCGAGACGCTCTGGGGAGACACCGAGGCGCGACGTTGCCTGGTTCACGACGGGGACGGGCCGAAACTCACCGCGACTGGCTTCCCGAAATTCAGGAAGCGATCCCTGGAGCTGTGGCTGGATCAGTTGGCAGCATCCATGGCATGCCTGCACGCGATCCCGTTCACGCCTCCGATGTCAGCCGATGGGCGAACGAGCACTGACCCTGCGGAGTGGGGTTTTTGGCGACGATGCCATCCACTCTTGCGGGCCTGGTCGGACCTGATGGCGGCCTCCAGCCTCCGGCATCGTTACGCTCAGTCTAACGAGCCGATGGTAACCGTTCACGCCCCCTCAGGCAGGATCGACGGTTTGCCGGTTTGATTCTGATGGGCTGTGATCGCTTGCACGAGGAATTCCATCACGCCGCGTCCCTGCGCTCGGCAACTTGACACCACTGTC
>JAABUJ010002014.1_pt1 | contig 26935 bp, 19 predicted proteins | sample 5559131 | NCBI WGS metagenome assembly JAABUJ01 (sample SAMN10711875, study PRJNA513366) | rock metagenome | isolation source: Antarctica rocks | place: Antarctica: Victoria Land, Mt New Zealand nord | collected 2016-01-07
GCAACCCTATCCTGCTAGTAGAGCGGATAAGACGACTGACCTGGGAGCCGTGTGCGGTGAAAGCCGCATGCACGGTTCTGAGGCGGGGAGAGTACCGCGAGGTACCGACCTATGCCACTTCATCGTTCACAGTGAAGGCGCACCATGAACGGAGTGGCAAGTGGTCGCCAACTCACCGGCATAGGGGAAGAGCGACCGCCAGGTAAGCGACAGCGGCGCGCCTACCCGAGCCGGCTCGCGGCCGTCGTGACGCTTCGATGACCACTCACGCCAACGGATGATTATGCACCTCAGCGTGTAGACATGCATGAGCGACTTACATACAGCGGCGTCGGGATGGGCTGCGCGTTGCCGTAGCAATGGCAGGATGCAGCCGTCAGCGATGCACCCCTACAGGGGCACTTTTGGCTTTTTCAGCTCCGCGACCGCTACATCTAGTATCCAAGCGACGAAGTGTAGCTATAGGGACCCAAATCATGCATGGGCAACGACCACAAATCGTCCTTCGGCACGATCGACCGTTAACGAAAAGAAAGAGGGGCGGATGAGTGTTAACTCGCCACTGCCACACTCGACGAATGCGGCGATCCACCGCTATGCGCAGTAGACTGACGGCATCATCGGGTGATTGCGGCCCTACCAGCGTGGCTATCGCTCCACGCTAGGGCGGCGGAGTAGAAGAGCAGGGATTGGGGCGAGTTGAGCGGGACGTCCCGCATCGCGGGCGGCGCCCCGCACGACAGGCGCACGGCGAGATGAGCCGGGTAGAAGAAGCGGCGCGGCTGGTCGGCGGCGCGTGGCGGGCGCCGCTCGAGGAGCAGGTGACAGGCGTCGGCGCCCATCTGATACGCCGGCTCGACCAGCGAAGTGATCGGTGACACGAGCGTCGCCGTCCAGCTCATCTCGCCCACGCCGACGAGGGCGAGGTCCTCGGGCACGCGTAGATGGGCCGCGCCGATGGCGGCTAGGACGCCCGGCGTCAAGTCACTGCTGGAGACAATGAGGGCCGACGGCCGGTCTCCGCACCGGAGCAACGCGTTGGCCGCACCGATGCCGCCCGCGTCCGTGAAGTCCGCGGCGAGGACCTGCCACCGACGCTCCAGCGGCAAGCCATGGCGGCGCAGGGCGCGGCGATAGCCGACCATGCGCTCGCGTTCGCTGCGGAGGCGGAGCGGCCCCGCGATCATGCCGATGTGGCGGTGCCCCAGGGCCGCCAGGTGCGCGACGGCGCGCTCCATGGCCGCCATGTTGTCGAGCGTGACCCGATCGCAGCCCGGCGCGTGTTGGTCGAGGCTCACCACGCGGACGCCGGCGCGTAGGTGAGCCGGCAGATAGGCCTGCCACTCGACCTGATGCATGATGACCCCGGCGACGCGCTGTTCATGCAGGAGACGCAGGATCTCTACCGCGCCTGCGCGCCCGTCATCCGTCCGACACAGCACGACGCCGTACCCGGCGGCATAGGCCGTGCCCATGATCCCGTCAGCATAACGGTTGTAGATCGGATTATTCGAGGCGGGGAACAGGACGCCAATGAGCTTGCTGCGCCCATGCCTCAGGCTACGCGCGGCGGCGTTGGGCGTGTAGTTGAGCTCGGCCATTATCTGGAGGACGCGCGCGCGCGTGGCCTCCGTGACCAGCGGGCTGTTGTTGAGGACGCGCGAGACCGACATCTTCGACACGCCGGCCCGCTCCGCCACCTCGCTGATCGCGACCACCACCTCCACCCCCTGTTCGTACCGTCGTGCTTCTGCCCGCATGATTTGCCATGTTACCAGTATCGCCGCTTTTCAACCGTCATGCCACGTCGATGGTAACAACGCCGCAGCCCATGAGCGTTCCGCTATCATGCTACGCCATATGGAAGCAGCCCGTCAACGCCGCCCGGCGCCCTGCGGTCAACGCCGTGCCTCTTGACAAGCATACGACGAGGGTGTGTAGTGGCCTCAATCCGTTCTGTTACCGTTAACAAAATAGTGGAACACAGGCCGTTGTGATGCGTCACCCAAGTGCGGCGCCGTTGGTGCTCTCGGTGTCAGGAGCGGTCCGGGACGAAGAGTCGCATCGAGCTCTGGTGACGCCCCGCTGGCCTTGGCATCGTGGAGATCGCAGCGGAGAGGCTGTGGTTGCCGGCTGAGCGCCTGGGAGGCCAAGCGTCAGCCGCATCGGATGGGAGGATATGTCTCGTGGCAACAACAACCGTCGCTCAATCGCACACACGCCGTCTACCCCTGCGTGGCCGGCGCGACTGGCGCAACCTGCGCAACGGCCTGCTTTTTACGGCCCCCGGCATCATCGGCCTGCTCTGGTTTTTCGCCTATCCCATCGTGGCATCCTTCTTCTACAGCTTCACCAACTACGATGGATTGCACAGCATGTCGTGGGTCGGGCTGAGCAACTACGGCAACCTGCTCAAAGACAACGTTTTCTGGACAAGCGTCTACAACACCACCTATTTTGTCGCGCTCTCCGTCCCGCTTAACCTGCTGGCCGCCTTTCTGATGGCGTTAATGCTCAACCAACGATGGATCAGGGGGCTGGCCTTCTTCCGTACTATCTTCTTCATCCCCTCCATTCTCCCCCTTGTCGCGTCGTCGGTCCTCTGGCTGTGGGTCTTCAACCCGCAGTATGGGCTCATCAACACGCTCCTGGGCTATGTGGGCATCACCGGTCCTGGGTGGTTGAACGACCCGACCTGGTCCAAGCCGGCGCTCATCGTCATGGGTGCCTGGAGCGTCGGCGGCTGGATGGTTATTTTCCTTGCCGGCCTGCAAAACGTGCCGGTCGAGCAATATGAGGCCGCCCAACTCGACGGCGCGTCGGCCTGGCAGCGCCTCATTCACATCACCCTGCCCTTCATGAGCCCGTACTTCCTATTCAACGCCATCAACGGCCTGATCCTGAGCTTCCAGTATTTCCTCCAGCCTTTCGTCATGACGCAAGGTGGACCGGCCGAATCGACCACGATGTATTCGGTGTACCTCTACCAGAATGCGTTCCAGTACTACCGTATGGGCTACGCCTCGGCCATGGGTTGGCTCCTCTTCCTCGTTATCGCGGCCTTGACGTTTATCCTTTTCAAGACCTCGGCGCGCCGCGTCTACTATGGGGGCTAGCAGGCGGATCGCGCGGTCGTGGTTAGCAATCCATGTATTTGTCCACAAGAAAGGTGAGCGATGAATGTTCGTGTTCTGTCCCACGGTGCAGCCCGCGTATCATCACATCGATGGCCCGTCGCTTGGAGCCGGTTTACCTCGCGCTTTTTGATGGTGGCCGTCCTGGCCGTGCTGACGGTCGCGTTCGCCCTCCCTTTCTGCTGGCTGCTCTCGACGGCTCTCAAGACCCCCCCCAAATATTCGCCGTGCCGCCCGTGTGGATTCCGACGTCCCCCCAGTGGTCCAACTTCGGCAACGCCATGGGCTTCTTCCCGTTCGGCCAATACCTGTTCAATACGCTACTCATTTGTGCGTTCACCGTCCTCGGGACGCTCCTCTCCAATAGCCTCATCGCCTACGGCCTGTCGCGCATCGAGTGGCCCGGTCGCAACCTCGTGTTCATCCTGCTGCTGGGCACTCTGTTGCTGCCCTTCCAGGTGACGCTCATCCCGCTCTTCATCATGTTCGCGCATATCGGGTGGGTCGACACCTATCTACCCCTCATCGTGCCCGCCTTCTTCGGCAACGCCTTCTTCATGTTCCTGCTGCGCCAGTTCTTCCTCGGCATCCCCCGTGAGTTGGGCGAGTCCGTGCGGATCGACGGGGGCTCGGAGTTCACGGTCTTCTGGCGCATCGTCCTCCCCCTCTCTAAGTCCGCGCTCGCGGTCGTGGCCCTGTTCGCCTTCATCAACGCGTGGAACGATTTCCTGGGCCCTCTGGTCTATCTGCGCACGCAGAGCAAGTACACGCTCGCCATCGGCCTCAGTACGTTCCTGGGCCAGTACGGCTCGCAATGGAGTTGGTTGATGGCCGCGTCCGCTCTTGTCTTCATACCCATCGTCATCCTGTTCTTCTTCACGCAGCGCCTCTTCATCCAGGGCATCACGTTTACGGGCTCGAAGGGGTGAGGCGTGACAATCCCTGGCCTCGCAGCGACAGTGAAAGGAGGATAAGACTCGCCAACAACACTCATCGTCGTGGTCGCGGCAACGCCCGTTACCCAGCAATCCATACGATCATCCACCGCAAAGGAGATTGCCATCATGGCCGACCGAATACATGACCACACCGTGTCGCCCGACGCGACCGCCGCATCGACCCCTATCAGCCGCGACCGCCTGCTGCGCGGCGCGGGCGCCTTGGGCGTCGGTGTCGCGGGTGCGAGCCTCCTCCCTGTCGGCGCGCTGGGACGTAGCGTCGCCCTCGCCGAGGGTCCTCACGCTACTCCCGCCACCATCGAGGTCTGGTATCCCTACTCGGGGACGACCGCCACGCCGTTCCTGCAGGTGCTCAATGCATTCCAGCAGAGCCACCCCACTATCACGCTCAAGGCGACCTACGCCTCGAATGACCTCTCGTCCAACCAGAAGCTGTTCGCCGCCGTGTCTGCCGGCCTCCCCCCCGATGTGACCTGGGTGGACGGCCCGGAGGTGGCCGGGTGGGGCGTCCGTGGCATCTTGCAGCCGCTCGACGCATATGTGGAGAAGGCCGGCTTAAAGGCGTCGGACTTCTGGGCGCCCGCATGGCAACAACTCCTGTACAATGGCCACACCTGGGCCCTTCCGTTCACGGCCGATCCCAACTTCGGGTTTTTCTATAACAAGCAACTGTTTAACGCCGCAGGGATCAAGGAGCCACCCAAAACCTTCGACGAGATGAATAGGATGGCGCAGGAGTTGACCATCGTCAAGGGTGGGAACGTCCAGCAGATTGGGCTGTTGCCCTGGAACGTCTACGGCAACGCCAACTCCATGGTCACCTGGGGCTGGGTGTTCGGCGGCAGCTTCTACACCCAGGCCACGAACAAGGTGACGGCGAACGATCCCCGCGTCGTGGCCGCGCTGGAGTGGATGGTGTCCTACGCCAAGAAATACGGCATCACCAAGATTGCCTCGTTCACCGCGCCCTTCGGGGCGGGGGGCCTAATTTCCAGAATGGGCAGGTGTTCGCCATCGGGAAGATGGCCATGCAGCCGATGGGGCCTTGGGAGATCAACGCCATCAAACAGTTCAACCCGAGCATGCAATACGGGATCACCACGATGCCCGCCTACAAGACCCTACCGTCGTCGTCCTGGGTCGGCGGGTGGTGTGTCGGCATCCCGAAGGGGGCGAAGAACCCCGCGGCAGCCTGGGAGTTTATCCGGTGGATCTGCGCGTCCAACGACGGGACGACCAAGGCCGGCGCCGCCGTCAGCGACTTCCCGGGCTACAAGTCCTCGTCGTTTTTCAAGGGGAAGCTCCCCGGCGCCCTCGAGCAGTTCTACCCCATCCTGCAGTCCACGCAGCACCATCGTCCAGTGACGCCGGCCGAGGACTACTACATGGGCCAGCTTGACACGGAGGTGGGCAACGCCTTGTACGGGAAAAAGACGCCCCAACAGGCGCTGACCGACTGTACGAAGAACGTACAGAGCTACCTCAACGGCCTTCTCAAGAAGGGCTAGCGCGGCGAGACCCCGTTAGCCTCGATCATTCGTTGCACCGGTGACGACGGGGTGGGGAGGCGGCGCGCAACCGGCAGCGTGTGCTGCCGGTTGCGCGCCGCCTCCCCCGCGCCCACAACCACGCGACGGATGTCTATCCACGCGCGGACAATAAGCTGTCGTCACCGGCTTGAGCATTCTGGGTTGCTTGCCTTGACCAGGATCGGCATAGCCCACGCAACAGGCATGGTACAAGCTCGGCAGATGGGTATGACGGGGGAATAGCTGGATGCCTGATCGCGATTGCCCGCCGGTCGTCGATGAACATGAAAAAGGGCAATGCGTAAGGGTGGATCGAAGCCAGCCAACGCAGCGTCCCGGTGATCGGCATCTGTGTGGATGGGCGCGATGTCGGTGCGCCGGCATGGCGACCGTATCGGGTCGAGATCGCGGCAGCATTGCATGAGGGGGAGAATACGATCGAATTGATCCTGTACCACAGCCTGCGCAACCTGCTGGGTCCCCATCACAACGCGCAAGGTGAGCCGCAGTCGGTTGGGCCGGCCAGTTTCTTCGCCACGGGCACGGACTGGGCGAGGCGGCGCATGCGCCAGTACGCCGCGGACTGGTGATCGTCATATGCCATCATGGAGTTCCGGCTCCTCGGGGAGGTATGGTTGGTCGGCGCGGCACACCCCTAGATCGCACACATGACACGTCACACGTCGATAAAGGTGAGAAAGGACTGTCCATGGCGTCCATACCAGTTACCGAGCACGACTTCTCCGAGATCCGCTGGCGCGGCCACTGGATCTGGGTTCCCGAACAGTCGATCGAGCCTGGTAGCCCCTTCCCAGGTGGCCCCACCCTTCCATCGAGAGAGGCCCACGGCCTCTTCCGCACGACGGTCCACCTCGACCGCGTGCCTGTCCGCGCGCCTGCCCGCGTCACCGCTGATGCGCGCTATGTCCTCTTCGTCAACGGCCACGAGGTCGCTCGCGGCCCAATTCGTAGCCAGCCTCGCCGGTTGCACTATGATCTGGTCGACCTGGCACCCTATCTTCATCAGGGCCGGAACGTCGTGGCGGCGTACGTCAAGTATTACGGCGCCCCCACGTCCTACTGGATGCCTGCCGTGCCTAACATGACGCTGGGCAAAACCGGCATCCTGGTCTTCGAGGCCGATGTAGGCGCGGGGGGCTGGCTGCTCAGCGACGCCACCTGGAAGGCGACGGAGGCGGACGCTTGGTCCCGGGTCGGCGATGGGTCCGCGGTCCCCGGCGACGCACTTGGAGGCATCCCGATCGAAATATTCGACGCCCGCCGCTTCCCGTACGGCTGGCAGGAGGCTGCGTTCGATGACAGCGGCTGGGGTACCGCCCAGGTCGTGCCCGCCGCGCACATCGGTGGCTCGCCCGCACCCACCCCCCGACCGATCCCTACGGCCCGCTCTACCCTCGCCCGATCGCGCCATTGGACGGCGTGGTGAGGGCACCGGTGGCGCTTGTGGCCGACACCCTCACAGGCGACGTGGACACGCGGATCGGTAGCCCCATCACGCGCGTTGAGGCGGCGGTTGGCCTGCCCATCGCGCACACGGCGCGGATCGAGACCCTCCCCGTCGCCCTGGATATCCCGGCCGGAGGCATGGTGCGGGTCACGGTGGACATGGGACGTATCGTGTCCGGCTTCGTGGAGTTCGCGCTCAACGCGCCCGCCGGCATGGTACTCGACCTCTCCTATGTGGAAGATCCGGTCACGGGTCCCTCCGGCCCGATCGACCAGCACGCCGGGACACGCTATACGGCGCGCGGGGAGGACGACCGCTTCCAGGTGTTCGACTCGAACGGTCTGCGCTACGCCTATATCCTCGTGCATGAAGTCCAGGGCGCGGTCACGCTGACAGAGTTCGCGGTGCGGGAGCATCTGTACCCCTGGCGGGAGGGCGCCGCCTTCGCGTGCGATGACGAGGAGTTGAATCGCATCTTCGCGGCGGGCGTGCGCACGGTACAACTCAACTCCCACGACGCTTTCATCGACTGCCCCACGCGCGAACAGCGCGCCTGGGTCGGTGACGCCGTCGTCCACCAAATGGTGCACCTGGCCACCAATCGGGACTGGCGGCTGGCCTGGCACTACCTGACGCTGGGGAACTCGCCGCGCTCGGACGGCATCCTGCCCATGACCGTGGTGGGGGACATCGAGGCAGGCGGCGGCCTCACGATACCCGATTGGGCGCTCCACTGGGTCCACGGCGTCCACAACCGCTACCGCTTTGACGGCGACCGTGACGCCGTCAAGGAGTTGCTGCCTACCGTGGAGCGGATCTTGCGTTGGTACGCCCCTTACCAGACGGCGACCGGCGTCCTCAAGGACGTCATCGAGTGGGATCTGGTCGATTGGTCGAGCGTGTCGGTTGCGGACACCAGCGCGATCTTGACGGCCCTATGGGCGCGTGGCCTCCGCGAGTTCACCGAGATGGCCGCCTGGCTTGACGAGCGCGGCAGCCAACGCTGGGCCGAGGCGGTATACATTAAAACGCAGACGGGCTTCGAGGTGTTCTGGGACGAGGCGCGCGGCTCGTACGTGGACCACCTTGTGGACGGCGTGCCACGGCGAGAAATGAGCCAGTTGGCGGGCGCGCTGGCTATCTGCGCCGGGCTAGCCCCGCAAGAACGCTGGGGCCGCATCGTGGATACGATCACCGACGCAGAGCGGCTCGTGGTGCGCTCCTGGACGGGGGGCGGCGAGGGCGAGTACGCGCTGGAGAAGATACAGAAACAGTTCCGGGGCATCTACGACATCGACTGGGACGCGGAGCGGCAAATCGTACTGGCAGAGCCCTTCATGAGCTACACGGTCCACGACGCCGTGGTCCTCGCCGGGCGGGCCGACCGCCTGCCCGACCTGTATCCGCGCTGGTCGGAGTTCCTGACGCATGGCTACGACACCATCGGCGAGTGCTGGGGCTGGGGCACGCATGTCCACGGCTGGAGTTGTACGCCCACGCGCGACCTAATTTTCTACACGCTGGGGGTCACGCCGGCCGAGCCGGGGTACACCACCGCCCGTATCGCCCCGCGCCTCGGCCGACTCTCCTGGGCGCGGGGCATCGTCCCCACGCCACACGGCCTGGTCGCGGTGGAGGTTACCGCCGACACCGTGACGGTCGACTCCCCCGTGCCCATCGTCGTGGATCTCGTTGGTCAGCCGTCCCACGCCCTACCGGGGGGGCGGCATGAGATACAGGTCCACTGAGAACAGACGCGCGGGCCGCAAGGTTCCGGCCTTCTTGAACGCACACTGACCGGTTAACCACGCATGATTCTATGAAGGAGAAGATACGATGACAGACACGTCGACAGGGCGGCAATCGCTGCCGAGCGACGAAGCCGGCGACGTCACAATTGCCGATGTCCGCGTCGAGCACCGCCGCGACGCGCTGGGCATCGGCACGCCGGGGCCACGCCTGTCCTGGATCGTGGACACCACGTCCGCCGGGTGGCGGCAAGCCGCTTACGAGGTCGAAGCGTTTGGGAGGGATGGCCAGATACGCGACCGGACGGGCCGCATTGAGTCCGACGAGTCGGTGCTGGCGCCCTGGCCGTTCGCGTCGCTCCAGTCCCGCGAGCGCCTCACCGTCCGGGTGCGCGCCTGGGGAGCCGACGGGCAAGGGTCGGCCTGGAGTGCGCCCCATGCGGTCGAGGCAGGCCTCCTTCACCCCGGCGACTGGGTCGCCCGTTTCATGACCCCCGCCTGGGACGAGGATACCTCCCAGGATCAGCCGTGCCCACTACTGCGCCGCGAGTTCGATGTCCGCGCGGGCGTGGCCGTGGAGAGGGCGCGGCTGTATGTCACGGCCCTGGGTGTCTACGAGGCCTACCTCAACGGCGCTGTGATCGGTGACCACGTCCTCGCCCCCGGCTGGACCACCTACACCCACCGCCTGCGTTACCAGACCTTCGACGTGACAGACCTGCTGCACGAGGGCCGCAACGCGATCGGAGCCATGCTCGGCGACGGCTGGTACTGCGGCCCGCTGGGCTTCGGCGGTGGACGGCGCAACATCTACGGCGACCGCCTCGCCCTACTGGCCCAGCCTGAGATCGTCTATACCGACGGTATAATCGATCGCATCGCGACGGACGAGGGCTGGCGCGCCGCCACCGGGCCGATCCTGACCAGCGGCATCTACGACGGCGAAACGTACGACGCCCGGTTGGAGCTCCCCGGCTGGTCCGCCCCCGGCTACGACGACCAAGGATGGGCCAGCGTACGGCCGATCGCGCGTGACCTCGCCACCCTCGTCGCGCCCGAGGGGCCGCCGGTACGGCGCACCGAGTTGGTGGCGCCGGTCTCCGTCTCCACCTCACCGGCGGGCCGCATCATCGTCGACTTCGGCCAGAACCTGGTCGGCCGGCTGCGCCTGACGGCCCGCGGGCAGGCGGGGCAGACAATCACCCTACGCCACGCGGAGGTCCTCCAAGACGACGAGTTATGCACGCGTCCGCTACGGCACGCCCAGGCCACCGACCGCTACACCCTCCGTGGTAACGGCGAGGAGACCTGGGAGCCACGCTTCACGTTCCATGGCTTCCGCTACGCCGAGGTGGAGGGGTGGCCCGGCGAACTGCGAGCGGACGATCTCGTGGCCGTGGTCTGCCACTCCGACCTGGAGCGCACGGGCTGGTTCGAGTGCTCGGATCCGCTCCTGAACCGGCTGCACGCGAACGTCGTGTGGAGCATGCGCGGCAATTTCCTCGACATCCCGACCGACTGCCCCCAGCGCGACGAACGCCTGGGCTGGACCGGCGACATCCAGGTCTTCGCGCCGACGGCCACCTTCCTCTACGACAGCGCGGGTTTCCTCTCCTCATGGCTGGCCGACCTGGCCGCCGAGCAGCGCGACGCCGCGGGTGTCGTCCCCTTCGTCGTCCCCAACATGATCGATGGGCAGGCTGTCCCGGCGGCCGCCTGGGGCGACGCCGCGGTGATCGTCCCCTGGGTCCTCTACCAGCGCTACGGCGACACCGGCATCCTGGCCGCCCAGTACGACAGCATGCGCGCGTGGGTCGACCTCGTCGCCGCGCGCGCGGGCGAGACCTATCTGTGGGACACCGGCTTCCAGTTCGGTGACTGGCTCGACCCGGCCGCGCCGCCGGACAAACCGGCGGCGGCGCGCACCGACCCGTCCCTGGTCGCCACCGCCTACTTCGCCCGCTCGGCCGAGTTGACCGGGCGGGCTGCGGGTGTGCTCGGCCGGGTCGACGACGAGGCCCGCTACCTGGCCCTCGCCGCCCAGGTTCGGGACGCCTTTGCCGCCGAGTATGTCTCGCCCGCCGGGCGCGTGACCAGCGACGCCCCGACCGCGTACGCGCTGGCTCTGCAGTTCGGCTTGTTCCGCGACGCCGATCAGCGGCGGCATGCCGGGGTGCGTCTGGCCGCGCTCGCGCGCGAGAGCGGTTACCGCGTCAGTACCGGCTTCGTGGGGACGCCGCTGATCTGCGACGCCCTGTGCAGCGTCGGGGCGTACGACGCCGCCTATCGCCTGCTCACCCAGCGGGCCTGCCCCTCATGGCTCTACCCGGTGACGATGGGTGCCACCACCATCTGGGAACGCTGGGATAGCCTCTTGCCGGACGGCTCGGTCAACCCTGGCGATATGACGTCGTTCAACCACTACGCCCTGGGCGCCGTCGCCGATTGGCTACACCGCACGGTCGCCGGCCTGGCGCCCGCCGCGCCGGGGTATCGTCGTATCGAGGTGTGGCCGCGACCGGGGGGCGGCCTCACGCAGGCGCGCGCCCGGCATCGCACACCGTACGGTTATGCCGAGGTCGCGTGGCGCATCGTGGGGGGGGAGATCACGGTCGAGGTCATGGTCCCGCCGAATACGACGGCCGCCGTGACGCTGCCGGGCGGCGACGCGGCATCGGTCGAGATAGGCTCGGGGACGCACCGCTGGTCTTATCCGTACCGGGATCCCCGCTCGGCGCGGCCCCCGCTATCGCTGGACAACACGCTCGTCGAACTCGTTGACGATGTCGAGGCCTGGGAGACGGCGCTCCGGTGCGTCCCGGAGCTCGCCGGCGTTGAGGTCAGCCTACAAGGGCGCGGCGACATGCCGTTGCGGCGGTTGGTCTCCCGTCTCCCGCACGCCGACGCAGCGAACGCCACCCTCGAAGCCGCGTTAGCCGCGCTCAGGCGCTAAAAACACACTCGCCGCACGTTGCCAAGCAAACGTTCGCAGACGGCGTTCACGCGAGGCGCCCGGATGGGTGTAAGCAGCACCTCGCTGCGGCTCCTCGCCGCGACGCGGACGAACGCCGGCTCGAACGTGCCGTCGTTGTCGCGGATCAGGACCGCAGCCTCGTGCCGAACGGCGTCGCCTCGCGCGGTTGCTGGGCGACCCAGGCATCGGTCGGATGCCGCGTCACGCCGACGTGGACGACTCGCCGCGAGCCGAGGTCGACGATGAAGAAGGCGAAGATTGACCGGAAGTCGAGGTCGATAATCGGCAGGAAGTCGCAGGCCCAGATCTCGTCGGCGTGGTTGTGTTAGGAACGTGGCCCACGTCTGACCCGAGGGACGAGGGGACGGCGTGTCTTCGGCGTACCACTGTCCCAGGTCCAGGATGTGATGCGCCAGGAGTAGATCGCGCCGTCGTAGAAGTAGTCACTGGGAGCGGGGACGCCACCTGTGTGAGGCCTGACCGTGCACTGACATACGACCACCTTAGGGCCGGTCGAGTGTCGTCAGACGAGGGTCGTGTGGACGTCGAAGGCCGCGACAACCGCGCGAAGTTCATCCTGGGTGAGGCCCTCGCCCTTGCTGCCACACAGCAGATCCATGTACTCGTAGCGGGCCGCCGTCTCGGCGTACTCGATGCGGTCGGCGGCACGCGTCACCGACACATCCGACCGCGCCATCACGCCGTGCTTGCCCCACATAACGATACGATGACCCCACAGCGCCGCGACGTTGGCGTCCATCATGGCCGGTGAGCCCGGCAGGATGAACGGCAGCACGCCCACGCCCTCGGGTAGTTGGACGATCGTCTCCGGCTCCCACCGTAGCAGCTTCTGGTTGAGTACCTCTTGGTCGCGATAGGCCGGGACATGGCTGAGATAGACCAGGTGGGGCGGTTGGGCGTGGATGAGCGCGTGAAAGTTGGTCCCGGTCTGGGCGACCTGGTCGTCGTGCACGGCAAGATGGGAATTGAACTCGCTGGTGACGCTCGTGAAGAGGCGGCGGGGCGACGTGTACAGCCGGCCGGTCCGCCCGTCGTCGGCGATCGCCACCACGCCCAGGTTCGCGGCAGGGTCCATCCTGATGTCACGCAGGCGGCGTCCGGAGCCTGTGACGATCACCGCCCGTCCCGCCAGCGCTGGGGCCGGGCGCGGCAAGGCGAGGTCGTCCACCCGCGGGAAGCGCCGGCGGACCTCGAGCGGCCAACCGATGCAGACCGAGATGTTGCCCGCCGCGCCCTCGCTGGCCGCGATGCCGCCCAGCCGTTGTCCCGCCTCACCAATGGCCACGAGCAGCTCATCGAGCTCCGGATAGGGTTGGTCAAGCGGCATGTCTGTCCTCCTGTGCTCTGCCGTCTCGTCTAGCGTAGAAATGCATCACTCAGCCCCCCGTCGACGCTGATGATCTGGCCGGTGGTCTGATGCAAGCGCTCGCCGAGCAGCAGGAAGAGGGCTTCGGCCTGGTCCGCCGGCGTGATCGGGCGCCCCAGCAGCGTACGCGCGGCGTAGAATCGCCCTAGCTTCTCTGTCAGCGCCTCCGTCGGCTCCTCCTCGGTGTACGCGATGTGATACTTCGCCAGCGACGCGATCACGCGCTCACGCGGGAACATGGCGCTGCCCTCCACCACGGTGGCCGGCGCCACGCCGTTCACCCGCACCAGCGGCGCCAGCTCGATCGCCAGCTCGCGCACGAGATGATTGGCCGCCGCCTTGCTGGTATCGTAGGCCACACTGCCTTTCTTGGCCACCACGGCGTTGACCGATGTCGTCACCACCAGCGTGGCCGGCAAGCCCTGGTCTGTCCAGATCCGGGCCGCCTCCTCGGCGACGAGGTAGGGTCCGGTCACGTTAACGGCGAAGGTGTGCGCCCACCGCTCGTCGGGGATGCGCCCGGAGGTGTCGGGCGCGACGAAGACGCCGGCCGTGACGGCGACGGCGTCGAGGCCGCCATAGGCGAGCACGACCTGTTCCAGCATCGCGCGGATGCTCGCGCGGTCCGTGATGTCGGCGTGGAGCCCAATCGCCGGGCCGCAGCCTGAGATGTGACTGCCCGCCACGCCGATACCCACGCCGTGCCGGTCCGTGATCGCCATCGCCGTGGCCCGCGCGCCCTCGTCATCCCGATCGACGCAGGCGACGTGCGCGCCCTCCGTGGCCACGCGCAGCGCCGCCTCGCGCCCGATGCCGCTGCCGCCCCCCACCACGGCGATGATACGGCGCGCCAGCTCTTTCTCCGCGGGCATGCGCTGGAGTTTGGCCTCCTCGAGCAGCCAGTATTCGATGTCGAAGGCTTCCTGCAGGGGGAGCGCCGTGTAGGCGTCGACGGCCTCCGCGCCGCGCATGACCTCGATGGCGCAGGTGTAGAACTCGGCTGTGACGCGCGACTCGCTCTTGTCCTTGCCCCAGGCGATCATGCCCAACCCGGGGATCAGGATCACGGTCGGGTTGGGGTCGCGCATGGCGGGCGAGTCCGCGTGTTTGTGCCGCTCGTAGTAGGCCACATAGTCCCGGCGGTACGTGTCCAGCCCCTCCTCCAGCTTGCCTTTGAGCGCCGCGACGTCCTCGGCCTGCGGGTCCCAGTCGACGTACAGGGGCTTGATCTTGGTGCGCAGGAAGTGGTCGGGGCACGAGGTGCCCAGCGCAGCCAGACGCGGCGCATCGCGGCTATCAACGAAGCGCAGGATGGCGTCGTCCTCCTGCACCGTGCCGACGACGCGCTTCTGGTGGCCCACCCGCCCCCGCAACCACGGGAGGATCGCGGCGAACACGGCGTGCCGGCGCGCCTCGTCCAGCGCCCGATATTTCTGCCCGCCGAACGTGGCGTCGCCCTTGTCGCGCGCCTTGATGTAGCGCGCCGCCCGCTCGATCAACTCGAGCGTCAACGTGTAGCACGCTTTGTCGTCGTCGGCCCAGTTGATCAGGCCGTGGCCGCCCAGGATCACGCCCTTGGCGTGTGGATGGTCGCGCACGATCTGTTCCAGCTTGAGCCCCAAGTCGAAGCCGGGCCGCTGCCACGCCGTCCACACGACGTCGTCACCGTAGATCTCACGCGTCAATCGGTCAGCGTCCCGCGCCGCAGCGATGGCGATGACGGCATTGGGGTGCATGTGGTCGACGTGCCGGTAGGGCACGAAGGCGTGCAGCGGGGTATCGATCGATGACGGGCGTGGGTTGAGATTGAAGGTGCAGTGGCTGTAGAGGGCCACCATGGCGTCCTCGATCGCGGTCTTGGGGCCGCGCACCGGCGCGTGGTGGTAATGGGCTTGCAGCCCACGCAGCTTGTCCATGTAGAGGGACGAGAAGTTCTCCCGCTTGGCGGTGCGCAGGTCGCCGCCGGAGCCCTTGACCCACAGAACCTCGACCCGCTCGCCCGTCAGGGGGTCGGTCTCGGCGATCTTGGACGAGGTGTTGCCGCCGCCGGTGTTGGTGATGCGTCCGTCGGCCCCGAGCAGGTTCGAGCGGTACACCAGCCGCTCCACCGGGTCGAGCCCGGCGGCGTACGCGTCGTCCCACCCGTAGCGGACGTGCCTAAAGCCCGCCTGTCGCGTCTGGTCCTCTGTTTGCGTCGTCACGATGTGCCCCTTTCCTTGGTTTTCCCTAATTCCTGACGAGGGAGGTGCGGAGGGCAAAGCCCTCCGCGATATCGTTCATTGGTGAGGGCGGGCCGCTTCGCCGCCGGCCCGCACGACTGAAAATCTATTTTTGCACGTCACCCTCGGCGCGCGCCGGGAGGCCTTCCAGCCCGAAGCGTTGCCCCAGATCGTCCAGCGCCCGCGCGACGGTGTAGTAGAGTCGCACGCCATGCCGCCGCGCGTCCTCGACGGCGCGCAGCTCTTTCTCCCCGGCCACCAGGATCTCGTCGACGCCCGGCGCGCGCTCGCTCTCCTTGAGGCGGCGCAGTAGGTCCCGCGCCCGTTCATGGAAGCGGTCGCGGGGACCGAAGGCGGCGGGGTTGAGCGCGAGAAAAAAGTGCCCGAGGTCGCTCGGCGCCGTGGCGTCCCACAGACCGGAGATCAGCGGCCCGTAGAGCCCTCCGGCCAGCACACCGGTGAGCAGATCCACCAGCACGCCCAACCCGTAGCCCTTGTAACCGCCCGTGTCCACCGTGCCACCCAGCGGCAATAGGGCTCCGGCGCGCCCCGCCGTGGCGTCGAGCGTTTCGTCCCCCGCGGGGTCGACGGCCCAGCCCGGCCGCAGAGGGAGCCCCTTGCGCGCGTAGACCTCCAATCGCCCGACCGGGACGGTGCTGGTGGCCATGTCCAAAACGAACGGGCGGCCGTCGTCGGTGGGTACGGCCACGGCGATGGGGTTGGTCCCGACCATGGCCCGCCGTCCGCCCGTGGGCGCGACCAGCGGCGATGAGTTCGTGAGCGCGAGGCCGATCAGGTCGTGCTCCAGCGCCAACATGGCGTAGTACCCGGCGATGCCGAAGTGGTTGGAGTTGCGCACGGCGACGACGCCGACATCGTGGTCCCGCGCCTTGACAATGGCGAGGCGCATGGCGACGTCTCCCGCGACCTGACCCATGCCGTTGCGGCCGTCGACGAGGGCGGTAACGGCGCTCTCCCGCTCGATCGTCGGCACCGCGGCGGGGTCGAGGACGCCCGCATCGATGAGCTTGACGTACTGGGGCAGGCGCGCCACGCCATGGCTCTCGATGCCACGGGCGTCACTCGTCGTCAGGACGGCCGCCGCGACGCCCGCGTCGTCCGCGGACATGCCGGCGCCGCGCAAGATCGCGGCTGTATAGCCTCGCAGCGTCGCTTCGTCGACGCGCGCATACTCGTCGTTCATCGTCCTCTCCTTCTCCCACGGTCCGTGACCGTGACGCCATCACGTCACGTCGGCGTCCCTGTCCCTCCCAAGGCCGTGTGCCGCGCCTCCTATGGGGGGGGCCGCAACGCGTGCAGGCGTGCGACGCGCTCATCCCAGTCGCCCGCGTCGCCCGGCTCGTAGATCGCGACCGGGGCGGACCGGCCTGCCACGACGTGAGCCTCCACCAGGTCCCGTATCTCGCCCGCCCCCATCGCCTGCGTCAGCACGTTGCCGAGCGCCGTCGCCTCAACCGGCCCGGCAAGCACGCGTCGGCGGCAGGCGTCGGCCGTGAGCTGGCAGAGCAGCCCATTACGCGCGCCGCCGCCCACGACGTGGATCGCCTCCACGCGTACCCTGGCGAGACGCTCGGCCCGCTCTAGGGCCGTACGGTACGCCAGTGCCAGCGCTTCGACGATGACGCGGACGAGACGGATCGGGTCGTCGACCACCCCTCCCGGCTGGCCCGTGCGCCGCAGATACTCCGCGATGGTCGCCGGCATGTCAACCGGATGCAGGAAGGCCGGGTCGTCCGCGTCCACGACCACGTCCGAGGGGGCGGCGGCGGCGGCGCCCCCAATCAGGTCCTCGTAGCTCCATTCCCGGCCGCCGCGCGCCCAGGCCCTCCTGCACTCCTGCAGCAGCCACAGGCCCATGATGTTGGTCAGGAACCGATAGGTCCCCCCGACGCCGCCCTCGTTGGTGAACCCGGCCGCGCGCGCCTCCTCTGTCAGGATGGGCCGATCCAGTTCCAAACCCAACAGCGACCACGTGCCCGAACTGATATAGGCATGGCTGGCATGGCTGCTCGACGCTCCCGATGACGCTATGGCCGGGACGGTCGGGACAGCGATGACGGCGCAGGCTGTGTCGTGGGTGGCGGGCAGGATGACGGGCACGGCGCCCAGCCCACACTCAACGCGCACCGCCGCGCGCACGGGGGCGAGCGTCGCGCCCGGTCGGTTGGGGGCCAGCAGCGGGTCCGTGGGCACGTCGAGGCGCGCCAACAGGTCGCGCGCCCATGCCCCATCCACACCGAGCATCCCTGTTGAGGAGGCGTTGGTGTACTCGGTGGCGCGCTCACCCGACAGCCAATAGTGCAACAGATCGGGTATCATCAGCAGCGAGTGGGCAAGCTCCAGCGCACGATCCCCATCCCGTCGCTGGGCGACGAGCTGATAGAGCGTATTGAAGGGTAGTTGGGCGATGCCCGTGCGCGCATACTGCGCGGCGGCGGGCACGACCCGCGCCGCCGCCTCGCGCACGCCGTCGGTGCGCGCGTCGCGGTAGTGGTAGGGATTGCCCAGCAGGCGCCCTGCGGCGTCGAGCAGCCCATAGTCGACGGCCCACGCGTCGACGCCGATCCCGGCCAGGTCCTGACCGTAGCGCTGCCCGGCGACGCGCAACCCGACCAGCGCCTCGTGGTAGAGGCGCAGCGCGTCCCAATGCAGGCCATCGGGCGTGCGCACGGGCACGTTCGGGAAGCGATGCAGTTCCTCTAACTGGACGCGCCCGGTGTCCAGCGTGCCGGCGATCACGCGCCCACTTTCCGCGCCGAGGTCGATGGCTATATATGTAGACATTGTGCTACCAGCTCATCGGGCTGCCGCCGACGCGCTCGCGCTCGACGCGCTCCTGGTAGCCGTCGGCGGCGTAGGCGTCGAGTGGGTCGGCCGCGCCGCCCAGCCCCGCGCGGACGTGGGCAAGCAGCGGGCGCACGTCGGTCTCGAACGCGGCCAGCAACGTGCGGTGCGCGGTCACGACATCGCCGGCCTCCTGCGCCCGCCGCAGCGCGGCGCGGTCGACCAGCAGCGCCTTGGCGTAGGCGGCCTGGCAGTTCATCACCGAGAGCAACATCGCGGGGATCTTGCGCTCGACGTTGTGGCTCTGGTCGATCATGTAGGCCACGGCGCGCGCCGTCGCCGCGACGACCGGATCATCGTCGTCCTCGGCGCTGGCTAACTCGTTATATATAAGAAAGAGTTCGAGCGGGTTGGTGGTCCCGACGATCAGGTCGTCGTCGCCGTACTTGCGCCCGTTGAAATGGAAGCCGCCCAGGCACCCCTCGGCCAGCAGCGTGGCCACGATCTGCTCGATGTTGACGCCCTGCGCGTGGTGCCCCAGGTCGACGAGCACCTGCGCGCGTGGCCCCAGGCGCTGGCACAGGGTCAACGCCATGCCCCAATCCGCGATGTCCGTGGCGTAGAAGGCTGGCTCGTAGAACTTGTACTCCACGAGCAGGCGCATCGTGGGGTCGAGCGCGGCATAGATCTCTTCGAGTGAGGCAAGGAGGTGGTGGCGGCGCGCGCGCAGGTCGTCCTGGCCGGGGTAGTTGGTCCCATCGGCCAGCCACAGCGAGATGTCGCGTGAGCCGGTCGCGCGGGCGATCGTCACACACTCCAGGACGTGGTCGATAGCCTGCCGGCGCACCGCCGCGTTGGGGTGAGCCAGCGAGCCAAATTTGTACCGCTCGTCCTGGAACAGATTGGGGTTGATCGCGCCGAGGGCGAGGCCCAGGCTGGCAGCGTGCGCGCGCAACGCGGCCCAATCGTCGACGCGGTCCCACGGAATATGCAGGGCGACGGAGGGGGCAACACCTGTCAGACGGTGCACGAGGGCGGCGTCGGCCAGTTTCTCCTCGACCGTGCGCGGGACGCCCGGTTGTGGGAAGACCTTGAAGCGTGTGCCGCTGTTGGCGTAGCCCCACGAGGGCGTCTCGATGCGCTGCGCCCGCAGCCGCCCCTCCACCTCGTCGCGCGCGCGCCCCTGCGCCCGCACTATCTCGTCGATCCTATCCAGTCCGACGTCCCCTGTCACCTCGCGTCCCATCGTGCCTCCTTTGACCGGCGCCTAGCTAGGTGTGGCCGCATACCACCAACGTCGGGCGCCGACTCGGGGCACCCCTCCACCTTGTCGCTCGTCTCTAGTCGCTATCATAGCGTTGGCCTACCGTCGTAAAGAGCGCCAGATTCGCCTGCCGGGTGTCCATGCGGCTATGCTGCACACCGATGGCGACGGGGCAACGTACCCGTAGGGCGTAGGGCACCTCGTGGGGAATTGTGTCCCCGCCGGGCGCGCGCAGTTGGTCGAGGCGCGCGTGGATGGACCGCCGTGCGGGGACACATAGGCGCAGGCCGGTCAGCGGCTCGCGATCGGCGAAGTAGATGGAAACCTCGACCGTCGCGTCATCGTCGGTCGGGTTAAGCACGCACAGCGCTTCATGACTTTCTTGCGGCGTCGCCGCCCCGTCGTCCGGGAGGAATCCATCGGGTATCAACCAGGATGGCATGATCCATGACCTCCTCAACTCTTCACGCAGCGCGGTCGCGGGCGACGCGAATGGCACCCTCATCCGCGCTACTCCACGCCGGCGATGGCTTCTACATCCCTCGCTCCTCCGCACCACTGTGCGGATGTCCTGTAGTGTATCCCTCTTCGTGTATTATTGTCAATGTTTCGTTGAATTCTGTCTATATCATGACGACAGGCGGTAACGGTGGGCAAGGTAGGGAGTACAGCGCGGCGTACAGACGCCATAACGCGCTACACTGTAGGGCAGGGCAGCGCGACTGTGTGTCGTCGGAGCGATGTTGATACGATCCTGGCGAGGAGTGTGTGATGTTGGCGATTGAGCGGCGGCGTGCGCTGGCGAGACTGTTGGACGAGAACGCCATCCTGACGGTGGAGGACTTGGCGCGGCGTTTTGATGTCTCCACACAAACGATCCGGCGCGATTTCCAGCACCTGGAGCAGCGCGGCCTGCTCACGCGCAGCTATGGCGGCGCGATCGCGCGTGGCGCCGATCCGCTCAGCCGCGAGGGGGTCTTTGGCGTTCGCGAAGTGGAACGGGCAGCCCAGAAAGAGGCTATCGCGCGGTCTGCCCTCGCGCTCGTCGTGCCCGGCTCCACGGTCATCTTCGACGCCTCAACCACCGTGCTCGCGCTCGCCCGCCTGCTACCGCCGGACATCGAGCTGATCGCCATCGTCAACGCGCTGCCCGTGGCCATGGAACTTGGCCATCGACCGCACATCTCCACGACGACGCTCGGCGGGACCATGCGCCACACCTCACTCTCCTGTGGAGGCCCCATCGCCGAGGCGACGATGCGGCGCCTCTTCGCCGACACGGCCTTCATCTCGGCGCGCGGCCTCTCGCTGCAGCGTGGCTTGACCGAGGCCAATCCAGCGGAGTCCGCCCTCAAGGAGATCATGCTGGCCAACGCCGCACGCGTGGTGGCCCTCGTCGACAGCAGCAAACTGGGCCGGACCGCGCTGAGCTTCTTCGCGCCGCTGGAGCGCGTCGGCACTCTCGTGACCGACGATGGGGCCGACCCCGCGACCCTCAGCCTACTGCGCGCGGCCGGCTTAGAGGTCTATATCGCCTCCACTTCCTGAGCAGCGTCCCCTCCTGGTCGGTGGATAGCAGGACAGGGTATTAACAGCCGTCGCCACTCTAGCGACGGCGCCTCACAGGTGGATTGTGACGGCTCCGCGAGACACATGGCGACCCTCATCAGGGGGAGCGCATTGGGGGGAGGGGGAGCGCATTGGGGGGGGCGAAGCGCGTCACGCCGCCCTCGTGTGGTACACGACGGACGCCAGGGGTCCGTGACACACAACATCACGCCACAACAAACATCTTCCTCCAAGATATTGACAACACCGATCATCGTGTGTTATTGTAGTCTCAATCGCTGACGAGCAACCTGTGGAGGAGACGATCGATGACGAATGGGGGGACCACACCGGTCCTGGAACTGCGCGACATACGCAAGACGTTCGCTGGCGTCGCCGCCCTGCGCAACGCCTCGCTGGCGCTGCGGTCGGGCGCCGTGCATGCATTGATGGGCGAGAACGGCGCCGGTAAGAGCACGCTGATCAAGGTGCTGGCGGGGGTGCACACGCCCGACGGGGGCGAGATCCTGCGCGACGGACAGCCCGTCACGTTCGCCAACCCGGCGCAGGCGCGCGACGCGGGCGTGGCCGTGATCTACCAGGAACCGACGCTATTTCCCGACCTGTCCGTGGCCGAGAACATCTACATGGGCCGCCACCCCGTCGACGCGCGCACGCGGCGCATTCGCTGGCCCCTGCTCTATCAAGAGGTGTCCGACCTCCTCGCCCAAGTCGGGCTAAAGATCGACCCCCGTGAGCGGGTACGCGGCCTTTCCGTGGCCGACCAGCAACTCGTCGAGGTGGCCAAGGCCCTCTCACTCAACGCCCGCGTGCTCATCATGGACGAGCCGACCGCCGCGGTGACCCCCAGCGAGGTCGAGCGCCTCTTCGGTATCGTACGCCGCCTGCGCGACCGGGGCGTGGCCATCGTCTTCATCGGCCACCGCCTCGAGGAGGTTTTCGCCATCTCCGACGAGATCACCGTGCTGCGCGATGGCGGCTACGTCGGGACCTACGCGGCCGCCGCGCTCGACCCGGAGCGCCTGATCGCGCTGATGGTCGGACGGCCCCTCGACACGCTCTACGATAAGCCGGCGAGCATCCCTGGGGCGCCACTGTTGCGGGTCGAGGGGTTGCGGCGTGAGGGCGTCTTCGCCGACATCTCCTTCGAGGTGTGCGCCGGCGAGATCGTGGGCCTGGCCGGGCTCGTCGGCGCCGGCCGCACCGAGGTCGCGCGCGCCATCTTCGGCATCGATCGCCTCGACGACGGGCGCGTATTGCTCGACGGACGCCCCGTGCGCTTCGCCTCGCCGCGCCAGGCCGTGCGCGCGGGGCTCGCCTACGTCCCCGAGGACCGTCAGAGCCAGGGCCTTGTGTTACCCTTACCGATCTCCCAGAACGTGACCTTGCCCCTCTTGCGGGAGATGTCGCCGGGCGGCGTGCTGCGCCCGGCCCGCGAGCGCGACCTGGCCGAGACGTATCGACAACGGCTCTCGTTGCGCGCGCGCTCGGTGCGCCAGCCGGCCCGCGACCTCTCGGGCGGCAATCAGCAGAAGGTCGTGCTCTCCAAGTGGCTGGCCACGCGCCCGCGCGTGCTCATCCTCGACGAGCCGACGCGCGGCATCGACGTCGGGGCCAAGGCCGAGGTGCATCGCCTGATCGGCGAGCTGGCCGCCGCCGGCCTGGCCATCCTGATGATCTCCTCCGAGTTGCCCGAGGTCCTGGCCATGAGCGACCGCGTGCTGGTCATGCGTGAAGGCCGCCTCACCGCCGCGCTCGCGCGCGGTGAGGCCACGCAGGAGCGCGTCATGGCCGCGGCGACCGGCTACACGCCGGGCGTGGGGGTGGCCTCATGAGCGCGCACCCGCAACCGGCGCCACAACGGCGCGTCGGCGGGCGTCGCAACGTCGTGACAACCGTGGCGCGCTTCCGCGAGGCCGGCATCGTCATCGTGCTCGCGCTGCTCGTGCTACTCGTCTCGGCGCGCAACGCCAACTTCCTGACGATTTCCAACCTCAACGGGATCGCGCTCGACATCGCCATCCTGGTCGTGCTGGCCATTGGCGAGACGGTGGTCATCCTGACGCGCAACATCGACCTCTCGGTCGGCGCGGTGCTGGGATTTTCGGCCCTGTGCGTGGGCGTTGTCTTCAAGGATCACCCCGGCGCGCCCGTCGTCGTGGCCCTGGGGCTAGGCGCGCTCGTCGGGCTTCTGTTCGGCCTGGGCAATGGGCTGCTCGTGTCGCTAGGACAGGTGCCCGCGATTATCGCCACGCTGGGCACCCTCGGCATCTACCGCGGCCTCGTCTTCGTCTACAGCAACGAGGTGGGGCATCCCGAGGTCACGCGCTCCGATCTGCCCGCCAACATCCTCGGCTTGGCCACAGAGAGGATGCTGGGTGTCCCCGTTTTCTTCCTCATCCCGGTCGTGCTGCTGCTGGTGGCGGCCTACTGGCTGCGTCAGACACGCGGCGGGCGCGAGATCTATGCCGTGGGCGACAACCCGCTGGCCGCGCGCCTGGCCGGCATCGACAACGCGCGGGTCGTCCTGCTCGCCTTCGCCCTCAGCGGGGCGCTGGCCGGGCTAGCTGGTGTGCTCTACGCCGCGCGCTATGCCCAGGTCGACACGCTCGCCGGCAATGGGTTCGAGCTCACCGTCATCGCCGCGGTCGTGATCGGCGGTACCAGCACGCTCGGCGGCGTCGGCGGCATCCTGGGCACATTCATCGGCTGCGTCCTGCTCGGTGTCATCAACAACGCGCTCATCCTGGTGACCGACCCGGGGACGGCGCAGTTCTGGCAGCGCGCCGTCTACGGCGCGGTCATCCTGGGCGCCGTCGTGGCCGACGCCCTCATCTCGCGGCGCCTGCAACGGGCGCTCCAACGGAGGCGCGCATGAACACTCCCCCTTCGGTCTCGGATAACGCGCCCGGCGCCGCCGCGCCGCGCCCGGACACGTCGTCCGACCCCACCCCGCCGCTGGGCACGGAAGAGCCACGGGCAGGCGCGGCGCGCGCGTCGTCGCCCCTGGCGCGCCTGCTGCGCTGGGAAACGCTCTTGGTCCTGTTGCTCGTCGGCGTGGTGCTCCTGAACGTGCGGCTGTCGCCGTACTTCTGGGATGCCAACAACATCCTCGACGACACCTCGACGTTCATGGAGATCGGTATCATCGCGCTTCCCCTCACGCTCATCATCGTGGCCGGGCAGATCGACCTCTCGGTGGCCTCGACCGCCGCGCTTGGCGCGGTCATCTTTGCGACGCTGAACCACGCGGGGCTGAATGTGTGGGCGTCGTGCGTCGTCGCGCTGCTCGTCGGGACGGTGGCGGGACTCGTCAACGGGCTCATCGTCACCGTCGTTAAGCTGCCCAGCCTCGTGGTCACGCTGGGGACCTACGCCCTCTACCGTGGATTGGCCAACGGTATCCTGGGCAGTGGCGAGATCAGTTCCTTCCCGTCCGCGTTCGCGGGGATCGACCAGCGCTACCTCCCCGGCACGCACATCCCGGCGCCGCTGGTGATCTTCGCCGTGCTGGCCCTCGCCGTCGCGTTCCTGCTGCACGGCACCGTCTTCGGCCGCTACGTGTTCGCCATCGGCAACAACGAGCAGGCCAGCCGGTTCTCGGGCGTCGCCGTCGATCGCATCGTCATCATCCTCTTCGCCCTCTCGGGCCTGTTCTCGGTGCTGGCCGGCCTAGTGCTGACCTCACGGGTGCAGACGGCGCGCTCCGATACCGCGACCGGCTTCGAGCTGGTGGCCATCACCGTGGCGGTGCTCGGCGGGGCCAATATCTTCGGCGGCGAGGGCAGCGTGCCGGGCACGGTGCTGGCGCTCTTCGTGATCGGGCTGCTGCAGAATGGCCTCACGCTGGCCAACGTCGGCGCCGAAATCCAGACGATCGCCGTGGGCGCGCTCCTGATCCTGTCGATCCTGGTGCCAAACATCGCGCGCCGTGCCCGTGCGTCGTGGGTCGTGTGGCCGGGGCGAGGATCAGGGAAAGGAGGTGAGAGGGTTCGGAGTGGACGCACCCTGCCCAGGTCGAGTCCGTAACAGCCACGGCGGTCTTATCCCGCACACACCTATCAGGCGCCTATTGTTCATGAACACGAAGGAGTATATCCCATGCGACGTCGCACCCGACAGCTACTGGCGGCTATCCCGGTGACCCTGGTCCTCGGCGCGACCCTCCTACCCGCCATCCCGCACGCACAGGCCGCGCCTCCCCAGGCCGGTTACCGCATCGCCTTCCTGCCCAAGGCCGTGGGCAACCCCTACTTCAACACCGCGTTCGCGGGCGCGCAGAAGGCAGCCAAGGAAAATGGCGACACGGTGACGCAGGTCGGCCCGACCACGGCCGATCCAAGCGGACAGATCCAGTACATCAACACGCTGATCCAGCAGCACGTCAACGCGATTGCCATCTCGGCCGATGACCCGGGTGTGCCCGTCCCGGCGCTCGAGCGGGCCATGGCCCAGGGGATCAAAGTCGTCAGCTACGATTCAGACACGCAGCCGGCCGGGCGTCAAATCTTCCTCAACCAGGCCAACAGCGAGCAACTGGGCCGCGTCGAGGTGCAGATCCTCGGGCGCGAGCTTGGCTATAAGGGCGACGTAGCCATCCTGAGCGCGGCGTCGACCGCGCCGAACCAGAACATCTGGATTGGCTACATGAAGCAAGAGCTGGCGCTGCCCAAGTACAAGAACATGAAGCTGGTCACGACCGTCTACGGCAACGACGACGCGGCGGTCAGCACGACGCAGGCGCAGGGCCTGCTGACCAAGTACCCCACGCTGCGGGGCATCATTTCGCCGACGACCGTGGGCATTAAGGCCGCCGCGCAGGTGGTCAAGGTGGCCGGCAAGAGCGGCAAGGTCATCGTGACCGGCCTGGGCACGCCCAACGATATGCGTAGCTACGTGCTCGACGGCACGGTGCCCGACTTCGCGCTGTGGAATCCGGGCGACCTGGGCTACCTGGCCGAGTACACGGCCCATGACCTTGTCGCCGGCATGCTCAAGCCCACCGTGGGCGCGACATATAAGGCCGGGATGCTTGGCAGCTACAAGGTCGGCGCCACCGGCGTCGTCGTGCTCGGGCCGCCGACCGAGTTCACCAAGGCCAACATCGGCAAGTTTCACTTCTAACCGAGGAGTAACGATCAGGGGCATGCGGCGCGTGATGCTCGGCGTGCCCGTGACCGCACGCGTCTAAGGAGGGCTGGCTCAGACAGGGACAATCAACGTGTGCTGCCTGATGAGCCAGCCTTTCTCCGTCCCGCGGCCCATCGATTACTGCATGTGTCCTCTGCTATCAATGGCCCAGATCGCTCAAACCAAGCCTTCCCTCTCGCATCGGACACATGCATGCGCGGCCACCCGTCGCTGGCCGCGCATGCGACCCGTGCTGGCTGAGGCGTCCATCCGTGACTGCTAGGATCTCCGTGGACCCTCTACAGGTTACATAGATCGGCGTAGCTTTGGCAGCACTTCAAGAGCATAAGCAGCGTTCAAGATATCGGCGCATAGCTCCTGTGTCGTGGCGCGTGAGGCTAATGGATGCCAGCGAGTGGACCAAGCGCCGGCACAGGGGCGACGTACGCCATCGCTCCCGTGCTGCATACCCATTCATTCACCGTTGTCGCGCCCGTCGGTGCTCTCGGCGCCGATCAGCATGCATCACGCCATAGGCCAATCACGCTGGGAGGATTAGCCCGCATGCCGGAGCGGACCGCAGCATGATGTGAGACACCGTTCGTATCGCCCGAAGCGCTGCGAGTCGGGTAGGAGAGGCATATCGCTATGCCCCTCCCCCCTCAGAACCGTGCGTGCCAGGTTACCGGCACACGGCTCAAGCAAACCACTTGCGCAACCAGGCGCGCGTCGGCTCATAGGCAGTGTCC
>JAABUJ010002015.1_pt1 | contig 26929 bp, 24 predicted proteins | sample 5559131 | NCBI WGS metagenome assembly JAABUJ01 (sample SAMN10711875, study PRJNA513366) | rock metagenome | isolation source: Antarctica rocks | place: Antarctica: Victoria Land, Mt New Zealand nord | collected 2016-01-07
GGGGGGCAGGGTGGCAGATGGGCATGACGGCGGCCCGCCTCGTCCATCGCATCCGGCCAGACACTTCCAGGGCCAGATGCACAAGGGCCAACATCAAAGCCTGCAGACACGAGCGCTTCACACAGCTGAGCAGACATGCAGACGCTTCATCCAGCGCTCTCGACAGCCTCCGCTGGCTGGCCCTGCCCCACCCAACACTGCACCTCTCGCCGCCCCCGCCCTGTGCACGCTTGGCATGCCTGGCCGACTGGCGTGCGGCAGCAAGCACCGACCGCCGTGGCCAGCCTCGCGGACGCGCGGCGCTGCGATCAGCTGACGCAGACCCCCGCCATGACGCTCGCAGCCCCGCTCGACGCGGCTGATCACGCAAGCTGCCACGACTGCGCGCCTTCCCGCCGCGCGCCCCTCCCTCCGCTCGCAGCCCAGCCGCCGCGGCACCGAGCGCGCTGCACTCACCAGCGGGCGCCCCCTGGGCTGCCAGGAGGCAGCGAGCTCGTGTGCCGCACGCCGCTTCGCCGGCTTGGCGTGGCCGCGCGGCGCGCGGCGCGCCCGGCCCCCGACGCTTGCCGGCCAGGGCGGGTGCCCCAGGCGCGGCTCACGGCTTCTTCGGCCGCGGGCGCGCGTCGACGAGCAGGGCGGTTGGCGCCGCGCCCGCGGCCGCCTTGCTGGCGGGCGCCGGGAAGGCGGGGCCGGGCGGCGCCTGCCGCCGCGGCGCGACAGTGAGGCGCCGGCCGGGGCGCTCGCACGCACCCGCACGACGCTCGGCGACAACGGCGTGTCGCCACCTTGCGCTGATGGGCTGCATGTGTGCACCGCCACCGTACCGAGTGAGTGACACTGACCTGAAATGTTGGTGATTGTTTGCTCGACGCCCAAAAGAGCCCCAGTGCGCTTGCGTGCGCTGAGTATGTTACCTCGAGCCATTTCTGCAGCGGGAAAGAGCACGCGCATGGCCCCACGCTTGCAACTGACAGCACCGCACCTGCCCCGCAGCCTGCTTGTGGTGAGTGCTGGCGGCGCCGCTGCTGGCCGCAGCCGCGGCAGCCGCCGCCGCCGCCACATGCGAGCGCAGCAGGCGGCGGGCGCCGCCGTCGTCGGATTCGTCGGCGCCCTGCGCGCGCGGCCTCGCACTCTGGCCCGGCAGCCGCAGCCGCGCCGCAGTCACAGTCAGCCACATCGACGGCTGCAGAAGGGGTCTGGTGTGCAACGCGGCATCTGGCTTGACGCTGTGCGAGCGCGAGGCACAGGGACGAGGAGGCGCTTGCATTTCTGATGCCCGCACAAGCCAGCTGTGGGAGTGGCGCCAGTGAACAAGCACAGGCTCTGCCTCGTGCGGCCCTGGAACCATGCAACCCTGGACCCTACCGTAAGAACTGATGCCGCTAATGCCGACCTGGCGCGCAGTGTCCTCTGACAGGCGCACGCAGACGCCGCTGGATGCCTGTGCGGGCGCCGCGCGGCGGGGGCGCGCACCTCCGCGCCGTCGTCGGACAGCGCCTCGTCGAACGCCAGCAGCGCGTCCGCCTCGGCCGCCGCCGCCGCGCTGGACGCCGCGCCCTGCGGCCCAGCCGGCTAAAGGGTTAGGGTTGGGACCCTACCGCGCTGCCCAGTTGGCTCCGCCCCAGACCGCCTGGCAACAGCACAGGCCGTGGCGGGGGTGGCGCAAGCCGTGCACATTCATCACGGGCTGGACAGGGGACAGCCTGCTGGTCGAGCGCCCTGCGCGACGGCGCTCCCGACCCAGCCCCTGCTGCATGGAGCAGGCGCGGGATGCGCGTCACAGTGTGCACGCATGATGCGCTCCACTCCCTGTCTGCAAATCACACTGCAGTGGTGGGTTGGGGTATTCATTCCTCCCTCCGGAAAGAAGGAGAGGATGCTCCCACATTGGCTGCCATGCGCCCCCGCACCTGCACGGCGGCGGCCGGCGCGGGCGGCGGCGTGAGCGAGGGCGTGGCGGCGGGCGTGGTGGAGCACGAGGCGGGCCCCGGCGCGCGCGGCGCGGTCGCGGACGGCGTCGGCGGCGGCGGCAGCGACCCCGACGCTGCGCCGTGCGTCGGGTTGCGCGTCACCTGGTCAATCAGCTTCAGGCCACGCCCGCGGCCTGCGCACGCGCCGCGACGCTGACGCGCGTGCACGCGGTGTCGCATTGGCCAGTGTCTGGGCTGGCCCTGCGCGCATGTGGCTCGCGCGGCAAGCAGGACGTGCAAGCACCCCGCCCGGAAGGAGCACCCGCCTGAAATGCCCTGCGAGGCAGGAGCACAGCGCTGGGATAGCAATCCTGTTCACAGGCTTGCATGCCAGCGCTTGTGCGCCCTTGCAGAAGCGGTCGATGCGGGTGTGCAGATGTCAGCAGGCACTGCGAGGCGCGGCGCACCTCGCTTGCGGCTGTCCAGCGGCGGCGCGCCGCCCGCGCGCGGCACAAATGGCGAGCTGATCGCCGGCGCCGCGCCGGCCGCCGGCGCCGCCGGCGCCGCTCGCCGCCGCCCGCGCAGCGTCTCGCCGGCCGCCGCCGCGGCCGCCGCGCTGCCGCCGCCGTCGCCGCCGCCGCCGCCGCCGTCGCTGCTGGCCGCGCCGTCCGCGGGCAGCGCGGAGCAGGACTCCTCCCGCGCGGCGCGCGCGGCGGACGCGGCCTCGGCGGCCGCCGCCGCCTTGGCGGCCGCCTGCGCGGGGCGCCCGCCGCGCTGTCAGGCAGGCGCGCGCCACACGAAACAGGCGCCGCAGCATTTGCCCAGCCAGACCAATCCCCCACCATCAGCCCTGTGCGACAGAGGAGCCGGCTGTCGCTTTCCACTCCCGCGCAGCTGGACCCAGGGTGCGCCTGGATGGAGGGTGCGCGCCGCCCCTGGGCGCTGGGCTAAGCCCCCTGCCGGCGCTTGCGGCATGCTGCATGCCCTGCCCTCCGCACCATGTGGGTCACGGTCAAGCGCGGAAGGCAGGCGCCAGCGCATCCTGACCCCCCTCCTCGAAGTCCCACACGCAGGCAACGCGGCCGCGCCAGGCCAGCCGGCGTGGGCAGGGTTAGGGTAGGGTTGGAGTAGGGCGCAGCCGGCGCGCGCGCGCCTTGAGCCGGCTCTTGATCGGCCCCAGCTCGGCGCTGGCCGCGTGCTGCGCGGCCTCGGCGGCGGCCGGGTCGGGCGACGCGCCGAAGCCCGGCGGCGAGCGCTGCGGGCGCGCGCGCGAGCGCAGCGCGTACAGCTGCGTGGTCGGCGGGCTCTCAGCCTCGGCCGAGCGCGCGCGCGCGCGCGCCGCGCCCGCCTCCTCGCCCTCCGAGCCTGCCGGGACGCCGGCGGCCCGTGAGAGACTGACAGGTCCAGGGTACGGTAGAGTGCCGCGCGCGCCTCCATGGCGCGCCTTTGCGCAGCACAGGCGCGGGACGGACGCTGCGAGGCAAGCCGCGTAGGGCGCAGGCGGGTTGCAGTCGCTGCAAGCGTCCTGCACCGCCTGCTGAGCGAGGTGGGTGCCAGAAGGGCGCGCCAGGGGCGCGAGCCTGTCAGCCGCCGGGCCCCTCGCACCAGTTCCAGCGCGCCCACCACGCAGCACTGCCTGACTGTCAAGGCAGCGACTTGCATAATGCGCATTCCATTTGCGGACGTGAGCCCCGCCGCTCCATGCAGCAACTGGGAGGCTTCACCTGACCTCAGCAAGCACACTCCCAGCAGCGCCCCGTGTGCAGCGGCCGGCGCGCCTGACACGTTGCCGCCGTGCGCGGCCGCGCCCGGCTGGCCCACGCGCGGCCAGGCGAGCCCGCCCAGCCGCGCGCCGCCGCCGCCGCCGCGCATCGCCGCCCAGCGGCGCGTGCCCCCGCCGGGCCCGCTGGGCGGCACGCCGGGCGCGCCGCCCGCGTGGCTGAGCGCCATGCCGCTGTGCGCGGGCAGCGGCTCGCGCTCCAGCTCGGCCGCCGCCAGCAGGCTCCGCCGCTGCGCATCGCGCGCGGGGGGAGCGTCATGACCAGCATCGCCACTCGCAGCCCGCTGCATGATAGAGCGCACAGCACTCCCCACCGGAAGCTGCACGTGTTTCAATGGGCCCGAAACGACAACAGCGCGCACACGCGCGCCACTTGGGAGCCCGCTCTAAGACGCGCGGAAGCAGCTTCAGGCACGGAACAGCTGCATCAACAGCTTGGCGCAGGGCGCCTTGAGTGCGGCGGCCATGCCGGGGGGCTGCTCCCTCAGGGCAGAGGCACAGGGCGGGCGACAGGGTGTGGGCGCGGGCACCTTGAACGCGGGCTCGCCGCCGCCGCCGGAGCGCAGCCGCTCCGGGTGGCTGCTCTCATCCACGCCCTCCGGGCAGGGCGCCCCTCCGCCCGCGCGCTCTCCGCGCCTGCGGCGCAGCGCCGCACTCTCACATCAGACGCTGCGTCACTACCTCAGTCTGGGACGCTCGGCCACGGCATCACGTTGCGGTTACCAGAGAGCTGCGTGGTGCGCCTGGCGCGTTGGCAACACTGCGGCCAGTGTGCGCGGCGGCCGGTGCCCATAGGAGCCACACGCGCCGGGCACAGGGGTGGCGCAGAGGGCGCGAGCATGTGAAGGCACGAACAGGGCTCAGCACTTGGCGGGCGAGCGCCCTCAGCTGCAGACCCTACCCTATCAGGCCCTCAAAGGACGCGCGGCGCACCCGCTGCGGAAGAAGGGCGAGCGGTGGTAGCCGGCGCCCGACGCCACGCTGCCCGGCTCGTGGCCGCCCGGCGAGCCGCCCACGCTGCCGGGGCCGACCCGGGGGCCCTCGTCGGCCGGCGGGGCCCAGCCGCGCGCGCGCCCCCGGGCGGCGCCCCCGCCGGCGGCCCGCTCCTCCTCGCCCTGCTCCTCCTCCTCCTCGTCCTCGTCGGTGGCCTCGGCGGCCGCGCCCCGGTAGCGCGCCGCCTGCCGCGCGGGCCTGCGCCGCCAGCGACCGTGTCACCGAGGCTGCGCATCTGCACGCATCTGTACTCGGCACAGGTGAGGGTTGGCGCTTGCAGCAAGCAGTTGCCCCGACGCCAGGAGGTGTGGCGCCCGGTGCAGGGCGGCCGGCGGCGTTGCGCCACCGCGCGTGCTGGGACACGCGCGAGCCAAGCCGCGCCGTGCCTGCGCTCGCACTGCCAGCACGCGGGGGGTGCGCCCTACCCCAAGGGAGGGAATACGCAGCCAGGGGGCGCGCACCGCGAGCGCTTGCGGCGCGGCGACGCCGCCGGCGGCAGCGCGCCGAGCGCGTGTCTGGAGCGCGTCAGCCGGCGCGCGCCGCAGCCGCCGCCGCCGCCGGCCGCGCCGGCGCCGCCGGCCGCGGCCTCGTCGTTGACGGCGGCCGCGCCCGCGTCGGTGCGCACCAGCACCTGCGTCGTTGCCGGCACGACGCGCGCGTACGGCTTGGCCACCGTCCAGCTGTCGGCGCCCTCCGCCGCCCTGCGCGCCGCGCGCGCTCAGCGCGCAGCCGCGAGGCCTGCGGGCGTGCTTTGAGTAGCAGCCTGGCTGGGCTGAAGTTGGTGTCCCATGACAGTTTAGTCGTGTTTTTGTCGCAGCAACGGCTTGGCCACCGCCCAGCTGTCGGCGCCCTCCGCCGCCCTGCGCTAGGGCTAGGGCCAGCCCTACCCCTACCGCTCAGCGCGCAGCCGTGACGCCTGCGCGTGTGCTCTGACTAGCAGCCCGGCTGGCCTAATCGCATCGTCCCAATGCTCACAAGCTGGCTTTATGTCGCTGCAGCGGCTCGGCCATCGTCTGGTGGCTCGCGCACTCTGCCGCCCTGCGCGCCGCGCCCTGCTCGGTGCACGGCCGCGGGAGGCCTGCCACCCTGGTGCAAGGCGGGCCTGGCTGTGCCACACCACCGTCCTGAGCACCTGCAGCCCAAACAGCCAAACAGGCCGCCACAGAGCTGCCCGCGCCATCGGCCACCCCGCCCATGCTGCCGTTCCTTAGCAAGCGGTGCTGTGCAGTCCCCGCGTAGTGCGGGTACCACTGGAGCCGCTGCCTGGCGTCGCGCGTGGATGATGCGGCCACGAGAGGACGGGGCAGCACAGGGACCTTGCGAGGTGTGCATGTTCAGGCCTTTTGCTGCAGGCTGGACTTGTTCAGGCGCCTACACTCCAGCAGCCACGGTATGCCGCTCAGCTCAGCCCCAGATGAGCCGGGAATGTGCCCGGTGCGTTAAGAGCAGTGCCCAGATGCAGAGCCCAGCCGCGAGCGCAACACGGCCGCGCCCGCCGCCTTCACTGCAACAAGCTGCCATGGCCACCCCGCCCCATGTCCTAGAGTCACACGGCGCGACAGCTGCACTCCAGCTTGTGCCACAGCAGCGCCTGTAACCAGGCACTCTGCAGCGCCACGGGGGCCTCTGTCGCGCCGGAATGTGCTGGCACAGCGTGCCCCCATGGGGCCGCACAGAGCACCCCTCCGGAGCCCCACGGCCGCGCACCTCACAAAGCGGTCGCCTGTGTACAGCGCGTGCCGAATCTGGCTCTTCCAGTGGTCGTTGTGCGTGATGAAGCGGGAGCCCCCGGAGCGCTTGTACGCGATGCGCCCGCGCACCTCGCACGCGCGGTATATCTGGGGCGGCGCACAGACCGCGCAGACCGGTCAGTGGCGGGCTGCGAGTCACCCGGCCCATCCAGCAGGCCCTCGATGCGGCGGCATGCGCATGGGCCTCGCGGTACATTGCCCGTCACACGCACTGGCAGGACACAAGGCTGGGCCTTTTGACACTTTGCAGGGCCAGCGAGGCAGCCGTGGCCCCGAGGAGGGGCAGGTGCGGCATAAATTTAGCACCTCGCGCAGCGACGCTTGCGCGCCGTAAGACGCGATGGCCGCGTGAATCATATCCTGCACGCTGCAGAAGGCTTCCACCTCCACCACCTGCGCAGGACAGGCAGGCGGCTCAGCATGTGCGCGCGCCACCCACAAAAGGTGGCCGCCGCCAACCTGGGCGCGGCGGCCCGCGCGGCGCAGCGGCTGGGGCCAGCGCGCCTTGATTTCGCTGGCCTGGTTCATCGGGGGCCCTGCGTGCACTTAATCGTAGTCAGCGGGGGCAGGCCGAGGGGCCGGGAGCACAACGCACAGGAAACACCGCCGCGGCCAGTGCGGCCCCGGCGAGCACGGCACAGGGCGAGCAGCGAGCGTGGCGGGATCGCGCCAGGAGGGCCGGCCGGAGGGGCCATGTTGACTGGTCGGCTGCCTGCGATGCCCAACGCAGCAGCGTCAGGAGCCTCCTGCGGCCGTGCGGGGCAGCCGGTGGGCCCGCTCCCGCCGAGGCCCAACGCAGACAGGCTGGCAGGCTGCAGGCTGCCTTCGAGGGCGGCTGGCATCGCCACCATCTGAGGAGCTTGAAGTTTGCAGAGGGTTCCCAGTTGTGCAAGTACCTGGTGCAGGCGGAGCAGCTGGCGGGAGGTCCATGCCGGCAGCCCCGCGCGCGCGCCCAGCGTGCTAGCGCCGCCCCCGGACCGCGTGTGCGCGCCGCCTGCCAGCAGGCACCCGCCTTGGCACGTGCAGCAAAAGCGTGGGCGCACGGGGCTTGGGGGGCACATTAGTGCGGGTTGCCACACAGGCGGGCCGCCCAGGGCGCACGGCAGCCGCCTGGGCGAAGATGTCTGCCAGAACACACGCGCACCTGGCCATGGCGTGTAGTCCCCACAGGTGCGCAGCCCTACACGGGCGGTCAGGGCCAGCGCAGCAATCACACGCCCAGGCAAACATACGCGGCACGGGCAGGCGGGAAGCAGGGCGCATTGCCAAGCGGCTCATCTGGAGCTCCTCACAGAAAACCCTATGGTGACGGCCTCACACTGGACAAGTGGAGATAGCGCCCCTGCACCACACAAACCGCGCCACTAGTGGCCCCGCTCTGCCAGAGCAAGCCGGTTGGGCAGCCGCGCGGCCGGCGGCGCCGGCGCTGTGCAAGGATGGTGCATCAACGGACGCAGGCCTGCTGCGGCGCTGCTACTGTGCGCCTGCGTGCCGGTAGACGAGCCCCAGGCTGCTCCCAGTGAGTCAGCTGTCTGCAGGCCTCTCTGCGCCGGTCCCTAGTGTCGACCTCCGGTGTTGCGCCAACACGCGCCCCGCGCGGGGCGCGCGGTCGCAGCCCACACGCACCTGCTGCGCACGTATAACTGAGGTAAGCATGAATGTGCGTCTGATCAACTAGAATGATGCGCATGGGGTTAATTTGCCTTTTGAAGTCAGCCCGCTCAAGCGCGTTGGCCGCTGCTATGTTGACACAGCAGAAACCACGCAGCGGCTGTCATTGAGTTCACCTGTTGTTCTGACGCATGTCACGACGTTCGTCCAGTGCGTCGCTAAAGCTCGAATTCTCGACATGCAGTTCGCGCAGTATGCGTCTTTTAACATGATAGAAAAACTCATGGCAAGAGGCTGCCCTAGCATGCGATCGTGTTTAAATTCAAATATTGCAGGGAGTAAGGGCTTGGTTAGGTCGCCTAGCACAGCATGCCGCGCAGAGCGGGAAATCACTAGCAAGCAGACCAAAGATGGCTGATACGCGGCAGTAGTTCATATATTCACCAACCATGCAGGCCGAGGACAAGCGCCTCATGCGGGCTGTGGTCCGGCGGGTCCACCCAGACCTTTTCGCTGCGCACCCATACGAGCGCGCCAAGAACACAGAGTCGCTCAAGGTCGGTGAAGCACTCTGCGGCTTCTGCTTGCCCCGTGCGTGCAGTGTGGCAGATGCGCATGCAGCGTCCCTATGAGCACGCAACTCTGCAGAGTGAAAGTGCACCAAGTTGGCGTTTGCCCGTGACCAAACGGGTGACACTTGCTCTCGCACAAGACTCAGTTAATACCTGGTGCAGAAATCCGGACTTGCAACAGCAACTGGCCGGCACAGTTTTTCTGCAGGCCTGCCAACGCTGAATACTCTCCTTCCCGTCCGTGCATCACTATCAATCCGTCATCACCACGACTGTCTGTGACACTGGTAGCAAGCGCCCTGCCGCAGGTGCTCTGTGGCTGTGCGCTGCACCTCCTCCCAGCGCGCCCAAGGGGCGCCTGTCGCGCCCGGCCGCAGGTGCTCAACGCCTATGTGGACGCGCTGGGGCGCGGCGGCGCGCCGGCGGGCGCGCGCGTCGAGTTCTGGGTGCCCGAGGCCGGCGCGCTGGCGCGCCTGGAGGCGGACCTGCCGCCGCACGGCTCGCTGGGGCCGCTGTTCTATGCGTTCGGCCTAATCTCCGCGGCGGACCTGCGCTCCGGCGCGGGCACGTACGCCACAGGTGCGCCGCGCAGGCCTGCCCTGGCGCGCTCGTCGGGCCGCCGTGTGAGCGAGCGCAAGCACGCGGCCGAAGCACTGCACCGCGGGCACCGCGGTCTTGGGCCGCGTGTGCAGCGGCGCTGCGCGCGCGCAGGCCGCGCGCAGGCCAGGCGAGGCCCTCGCGCTCGTTCAGGCTCGGCAGGGCGCGCCGGGCGGCCGCGCGAGCCCCGAGGGCAGGCAGGGCCGCGCGCGCGCAGGCCGCGGCGACGCCGACTTTCTGGCGTGGCTGAGCGCGACGGTCGTGGCGGCCGTGCGCGCCGCGGAGCAGCACGAGGCGCTGAAGCAGGCCATCCGCGCGGAGCTGGCGGCCGTGGAGAGCCGCTACGAGCTGGTCGCCGTGCAGGTGCCCAATTTTTAACCTAAACGTATCTGCCAGACGCTAGCCATGCCCAGCCAGCCTTACACCATCCCGGCCGGCTGCCGTCACGGACGTTGCGGGCCGCGCATGCGTCGCAGCCTGGCCGGCCTGGCCGCCGTGCGGGAGCGCTGCCGGCCTGGCCGCCGGTGCGTCTTGTGCTAAAGCATGCGCTGCCACGCCTGGATGTCGTCCATCCATACTGCGGGCAGCTGCTGGCGCCTCCGCCTCTGCCGGCCCATCCTCTGCCACGGAGCTGCCGTGGCCAGCGCCAAGAGCGAGGCGGCCCGGACGCGCGGCGCGCAGGTGGGCGGCGAGTTTGCGGTCAGCGCCGCCGAGCAGCGGCGGCAGCTGCAGGCGCTGAAGGCGCTGGACACCTGCCTGGCCGCGCTCACCGCCAATGCGCCAGGCGCGCGGCCGCGCGTATCACAAGGCCCCTACATGGGCTCGGCCGCCGGGATGCACCAGGCACACTTTGACCCCTGTCGCGCATCAAGGGTCTGCTGCGTGGCGTGATACGTTGGAACACCGGGTGCCCAGATGCCCGGGCGTGCTTGCTGCTATGGCCTTGAGACGCACCCTCGTGTGCGTACGGCACGCAGACTAGTTGGTGCATTGGGTGCTTATTACCCCTCTTTGGTGTTACGCATGGCGTTGGCCCAGAGAAGTCCGCCCTGCGGAGCGCAAGAAGGGTGGACAGGCGCGGCAATGGCTGTCGAGCACGTGCTCTCCCAGTCATGCGGCGTGCAGGCAAGCCCGGGTTGCTTTGCGGTCTGCAAGCGCATAGCCTGATAACAGTGCATGTCTGCGCCTCGGTCGCAGGGCGCTTTGCCGGGCTCAGCGTGCGGTTGTACCACCCGGACTCGGCGCCCATGGACCCGCTCGAGTCGGCCGGCGGCGGCGGCGACCGCTCCGGCGTGATCCAGGTCTGACAGCCACTGCCGCATAGCCAGCAAGGTCCTGGATTGTACCGAGTCGGGAGCGACGGCGCGCTGTGCAGAGTCCAGGGACGCGGGGCGGTGGCGCCGAATGGAAACAGCGCCTGGTTGCTTGCCAGGCGCGACCCAGTGAGTGAGCCCCGCTGGGCCTGCCGCGAACGGCAGAGCTACGTGGCGGACGACGGCGGCCTGCACATCGTGGCCGAGCGCGCGCGCATCCAGGCGGCGGTGGCCGGCCTGGACCTGGGCCGCGCGCGGCTGCTGACGCGGCTGTCGCTGTTCTGGGTGCGCCGCGTGCGGTGCGGCCCTGGCTCCGGTGCCTGATCCAGAGACGGGCCCGACTTCTGGATCGCATTGGAGCAGGTTCCCATGGGCGCGCAGCGAGGCTGGCGCCTGGGTCAGGTCCGCACTGTGATAGGGTGCGGGACATTCCACCTGCTGCTGCCGCGCTGTGCAGGCTGGGCCCCGCCGCCGTGGGACCGCTGCCAACTCTCGCACCCCGAGCTCTCCTGTTGGCCGCGCGCCAGCTGCCTACGCCATGAAGGACATGGCGCATGCCACTCGTTATTACTACCCCAGGCATATCAGGGTATAGTTTAAGCCCACTACACACCGCTGCCGGCCAGGGAGCTGGCGCCCGCGCTGGAGGCAATGCTGAGCGTGCCGCACGTTTGGTGCGACACGCGCACGCAGGAGAGCAGCCAGCGCTTTGTGCTCTGGGCCGGCTATGCGCTCGAGTCGCGGTGCGCGCGTGGAGCCACCCCGCCCTGCTCATCTCCAACCTGCGGGGCTGCCCCCACCCTCGTGCGTAAAATGGCGGCATGTCATGTCCACGCAGCAGCACCACACCGTCATGCATCTCCCTTGTGCGTGCCCTGTCTGCGTTTACCCGGTTGCTGCTGGCTCCGTGGTATGGGAAGAGCGCGGCGGCAGCCAACAGGGCTTCCCCGCTCGGGCCCAGCGCCTGACCGCGGCCGCCGCCCCGGCCGCCGCCAGGGCGGAGTTTGAGGCCGCGCTGCAGCGGCGCGGCTTTGCGTTCAGCGTGCTCGTGCACTCCGACCCCGCCTCCGCGCTCGTCGACTTCCTGCCCTCCTCGTCCGTCCTCCAGGTGCTGCCCTGCCTGCGGGTTCATGACCCTCGTCTCTGCTTGGGTTCGTGACCCTCTGCTTAGGGTCATGAAGCTAGAGAGGGTCATGAACCTAAGCAGAGACCTATGCAGCAGTGGGTATACTGGCGGAGCCATAGAAGGTGCCGCCCCACGCACCGCGCTGGCACTGCCCAAGCCGACGCGGGTGTAGCACGGCCGCGCGCAATGCAAGGCAGCGGCCCCGGCTGCGTGCAGAGGCGCGCGCCGCGCGGACACGGCTTGGCCGGCGTTGCGTACGGCCCCGGCAGACCGCCTGGCGGTGACTGCTGTGAGGGGAGCGGGCCGGTTGACCGTCGGACAGCTGCAGGGCTGCTCTGCTCTGCTCTGGACGCGCCTGGGGCTGCCTGTCAGATGGGCTCAAGGTAGGGGTTCGAGCCTGATCTGGATCCGCCTGGGCTGCCTGTCAGATGGGCTTAAGGTAGGGGTTTGAGCCTGATCTGGATCCGTCTGGGCTGGCCACCCACCCGCCGGCGCCCCAGCACACCCGTCATGGCTGGCACGCGCGGCCCATGCACACGACCGCTCATGCGTGCTGATTCGCTGCCAGCGAGCTGCGCGGCTGCAGCGCGGGCTGCGTGGGCTGCGCGGGCGCCTGCTGTCTTTTGGGACGCACTTGCCTGGCGCGGAAGCGCTGCGGCAGCAGCAGGCACCTACCGGCGTGCGTCACCGCGCGCGCCTGCCGCCGCGCAGGTGCGCTCGGACTGCCCGCCGCAGCGCCTGCTGGAATTCCTGGTGGGCGCGGCCGGCGCGGCGGCCGACGAGGCGGCGGCGGCGATCGCGGCGAGCAAGGCCGAGGAGGATGCGCTGCTGGAGCAGGCGCGCGCCCTCGGGGCAACGGCCCTCAGCTGGTAGGGTTAGGGTTAGGGTCATACTCCGCGCGCGCCCCCGCGTGCGCCCCCCGTGCGCGGCTGCATGCGCCCCAGGCCCTGCCAGAGGCGTGGGCAGAGCGCGCCGGGGCGTGTGCCCTCAGCATGCGCGCATGGCTGTGCGCAGCAAGAGCACCCACCGCGGCCGCCCCGCAAGCCAGGTGGGTAATGGCTGGGGGGCGGGGCGCACGCCGGCAGGTGCGCGAGGCGCTGGCGGCCAAGCACGTCATCCGCGTGTGCTCCGCCGCGGAGGGCGACCGCGTGGCGGCGGCCGCGCGGCGCCTGCTCGAGAGCGCCGCGCTCATCCAGCAGTCGGTCGACCTGTCAGGTGCGCGGGCGCGCGCGCGAGCGTCCCAGCAGCGGCACCCGTGGCCTCACCCAAGGGGCTCTCCCACTCGTATTTGTAGTCTTTGGGCCCGCAGCGGACATACCAAAGTGCATGGGCGCGGTGCGTCTGCAGCACGTGTGACAGCCACGCCTGCAGCTACTCCCTGCTGCTGCTGCGTGGGAAAGCGCTTGCGTCCTGCGCGCCCGCCCGGCCTCCGGACCCCAAGCAGCTTGCTGCAGCCAGTCCAGGGCATCACGTCGCTTGCGTGAGGAAACTGTGCATGGCGGATCACACCACACAACGACGCTAGTGATGGGATGGTGGCCTCCCCACCAGCACCACATACATTTGGAGGTACCTGGTCGCCTAGGATGCAGTGCCCCTCACTGGGGCCAGGCACGAGCATCGCCATCGACGACTGCTACGAGCTGTGGGAGTCTGGCTTCATCTCCATCCCCTTTGACTTCCAGGCGCGCGCCCGGGCCGGAGGCTCTGGGGCGCCTGCACGCCCACCGGCGTTGGCATGTCGCGCCATGGCGACGCGCCCTGCGCCTGTCCTGTTTCCGCACACTTGTGCAATCTGGGACAGTCGGCAGGCGTGACCTGCAGAGCTGCAGGGCGTGTCAGTTGCGCGCACAGCCGTATGCTGGCAGGCTTCTTGGTGACTGCCATGGCCTGCATTTCTGATGGTACCTGGTGCGTGGTGATGAGCAGCCTGCAGCCCGGGCTGCAGGCGCGCCGCGACAGGGGACATGTGTGCGGCCAGGCAGCGACGTGCACGCCTGCCCCAGAGCACTGCTTCCTGACCCTAACCTATCCCTATCACAGTGGGGCACGCGCGCGCGCAGGTCAGCGACCTGCAGCCCCAACTGCAGAAGCTGCTCAGCGCGGGCGGCCGCGCCGCGCCGCCGGCCAAGGCGCCGGCCATCGAGCGCGCCGCTGCCGCCGCCGCCCGCGCGCCCGCGGACGCACCTGTGCCGGCCGGGGGCGCTGGCGCCGCAGCAGACGAGGCGGACGAGGGCGCGCCGCCGCGGCCGCCAGCGGACGCCGGCGACAATGCCGCGGGCGCCTGCGCGAGCCCTGCGGGGGCGCGCACGCCAGCAGCGCCGGCAGCGGGTGCGGGCTGGGCAGCGGAGGGTGATCCGGGCGAGGCGGGCGCCGACGCGCCGCACTGGCTGGCCGCTGCCGGCCGCGCTGCGAGTGGGCTCGCTGATGGCATCGGGGCGCGCGCGCATGTGCCGTCGCCGGTGGGCGCCAGCGGGGCCGTGGCCGTTGCCGCGACGTGCTCGCTCGCACCCGCATGGTCCGCCGGTGGGCAGCCGGCGGGCGGGGCGGGCGCGGCGCCCGGTGGCGGCGCCGCAGGCGGCCTCCCGAGCAGCCTGTGTGCGTCTGCAGATGTGCACCTGCCAAGCTGTGCCAACGCCCACAGCGCGCCCAGCACAACCGCAGCCCGGATGCATGGCGCGCTGTATGGCGAGGTACCCTTAAATTTGGGCACCCCAGGCGCGGCAGGGCGGGGCAGCGCAGGGCGCACTGTCACTCCCGCCATGCCCAGCAGCCCAGGGCCCGGTCGCGCGCAGCTGGCAGCGGGCCCGCAGGCGCGCGTGTTGGCGACCAGCACGAGGCCGGCTGGGCCGTGGACGGGCGGCAGGGTGTCTGCCACTGGCATGTGCATGCCATCCAGGAAGCCACGCCTGAGAGCTGCGGGCGCGCGCGCGCTGCCCTGCAGGCCGGCCAGGTCGCCGCTGGGCGCGCCGGCAGCCAGGAGTGTGCGGACGCGCGCTTGCTGAGGACCTTTACAGTAGTGTTTAAGTGTATCTCTGAAGTAACGTGCCAGAGGTGCCTGCACCCAGGCGTCTCTTCATCTGTCACAGGCTTCCCTTTTACATTTGCACCAATCCACGTTTAACCACGTTGTCAACTTTCAAGCTCCACACTACGCACATGGTACCAGCGCATTAGGTCTACCGCATGCGTTCAGAAGCGTGTGTCCAGTAATGCACGGGCATTGTGCGTGAAGTAAAAAACACAGCAAAGACCCCCCAGTGCGCAATGCATAGCGACCACACCTGTGGGCACCGGGTTCACCGACGACTTCTTGAAGAAAGATTGGTGCCAAAATGCTGTGCCTAGGTGGGCCGGCGCCCGGTCACGCCTCGGGCACGGGGTGGCCGACCTTTGCGAGAATGCGGCGCGTCTCGTTGTACAGGCGCGCGCAGTCCTCGGGGTTCTTCGTCGCGGGGTTGGTCGGTGTGCGCTCCGCCGTGTTCCACAGGTTGATCTGGTTCGGCCCAAAGAAGGCGCCGCCATGCTCTGCGCTCGCCGCAGGGCCCCATGTCAGGGTAGGGTATCGCTCCTAACGTGCTGCAATGTAGCGCCATGCCCCCAGGCACCCTGCGACGCACGACACCTCCGGCACCACGCGCACGCCGCTCACAGGGGCGGCGCGCGGCTGGCCCCACCACCCGTACCCTGCAGCTCGGGCACACTCGCGCAGTATGCTAGCGACAGCGCGCCGCGCTCCTCGGACTGGCCCACCAGCGTGTTCACGCCCGCCATCGCCTGGCACCGCACAGACCGACATCAGCAACCTTGCCCCAGCCTCCTGTTCACGCCGGACATTGCTTGCCGGCCTGCGCAGGAGCAGTGACCTCGCTACATTTGCCCATCAACATGCTCATGCCAGCCAACAAATGGCTGGGCTGCGCGCCTTGGCAGTGAGCTTGCCAGACGTGTCCATCTTGTTGTAGATGTCTGTGCTCGCAATGCCCGGGTGGCAGCCCTGGAATGCCGCGCCGCGCGAGTAAGGACAGCTTCGATAGCGGCTGTGACGTACTGCAAACTGCGCTTCTTCTTGTTGCAGGACTCGATGCGCTGCTGGCTTTGCCACTGCTCTGGTGCTGCGGGCGCGCACGACTGTGCATGAAGGCTTGCGCGTACTGTGCACACCAGAGTGCTGCCAAGCTGTACTGCAAATGCAGTCCACAGTGAGTGCCTCTGACAGCATGCGGTGCCGGCATCGCGCGGCTGGGGCGCGCGCCAGGCAGACGACGCCGGACGCGGCCAGCCGGCGGTTGAGCTCGGAGGACGTCATCAGGTTGAAGGCCTTGGTGCGGCCGTACATGTTGACGTCGCTGTTCTCGTCCTTCACGCCCCTGCGCCAGGGGTAGGATAGGGTTACGCCACCCTGTCCTACCATATCCTACACTGAACTACCACCTACCTCACACCTGCATCAGTTCGAGGTCTACCCATCTTTGCAACGACCGGCATCGCATTGTCAGGCGCGCGTGTGCTGACAGGAGGGGTTGACTGCGCGGCGAGGCTGCGCCGAAAATGGGGAGCACAGATGCAGCCTGCTGCGGCCAATGCATGCGAACGGTTGTCTGCACCCACCATGCACTACTGCCCCAACCCTGTGACACCCCGCTCCCACGGCACGCCACTGCATCACTCCACGTGGCGTGGTGTGACCTGCTGGCGGCACTCCACCCGACCGTCCCGGCACAGGATAAAGCCCCCGCGCATGTGCATGTAGCGCAAAGGCAGGCCCTCACAGAAACGGGTGGAGCGGGCGCGCTCTTGAGGTCGTCCCACTCGACCAGCCCGGCATGTAGCACACATGCAGGCCCGGCATGCAGCACACACGCAGGCCCGCAGACGCGCGAGGGGAGCCAGCGCGCACTTGAGGTCGTCCCAGTCGATCGCCCCGTACACCTCCGCCTGGGAGGACACCCAGACGATGCGCGACGGCGCGGCCGCCTTGAGCGGCTCCAGCAGCAGGTGCGTCAGCAGGAAGGGGCCGTAGTGGTTTGTGTGCGTCGTGATCTGCGCGCATCAGGAAAGCCTCAACTCAGTCACCTGGCTTAGAGATTGGTGTTGCATGTTTTCAAGCCTCCGTATGCCGCTACGCCAGGCTGTCATGTGTCAGCTAAGGACGTCCCTGCCCTGCCTCACAACTGCTCTGCAAACAGACTCCCGCTGTCTACCAGGAACGGGCATCTCATACAAGGCAAGCTCACTCTCACTGCAAATAGGCCAGAAATGTTACCAAAATTTGTCATTGTCTGCATAACAATCGCTGCATGCAGTGATCTGACGAGCAAACCGGCCCATGAACTACTGACAAGCGCAGCATGAAGGCACAAGGCTAGGACCGTGCCTCGAAGCCGTCAGGCGTCTTCTCATGAGGCGGCAGGAACACGCCAGCGTTGTTGACCAAGCACTGCACGGCACAAGCAACCCTGCGGTTGGCAGGTTGACTGACTAGTTTGATGGCGCAGAGCAGCCCGTCCACCACCACACAGCAGACTGCCAAGGCGGCGTGCGCACATCCAGCTTCTTGTGCTTCTCCTTGAAGGCCTTTGCAAAATTCTTGACGGACCTGCCAGCACCGGCAACCCCATCAGAGGGGGGCATGCTGGAGCCACTGCTTGCTTGAGACAGGTCAGCTTGGTGGCACATCCGCACTCAAAGTTCGCCAGGTCGAGCATCATCAGCTCCAGGTTGCCGGGCGGGGCGTTGGACTCGGCCTGGATGTTCTCCAGCGCGCTGCGACCCACCGCACCACAGGTGCTTACTTGAAATTGCAAGCAGGAGCACTAAAAAAGGCAGCAGAAGACTGGCAACCACACTCATACTAAAGGCGTCAAGTGTGTGACTGAGCGCTTGGGCAGCACACTTCTGCCCCTTGTCCTCGGAGCGGGCGGTCATCACCACGTGGCCACCTTTCTTCGCCAGCTCTTTCGCGGTGACAAAGCCGATGCCTGCGCAAGGCAAGAGTCAGTCAGGGCTGCGCATGGCAAAGCCAAGTCCTGAGGCAAAGTCCAAGACAGAAATGGCGTGAGCAGGGGGACTGCAATGTGTGCACGCAAAGTCGCCACACCAGCGTTGGCTCCCTGCACATCAAGCCACAGCAGCGCACAGTGAGAGGCGTGTTGCGTCAGTGCGTTGTTGGTCGTGAGGTCGCCATACGAAACCAGCTACTGCAGAGTCCCCAATTGCAAGCCAAGGTGTAGGAGCGAGGACTCGCATCCCGCGCAAAACACAGCAGTTGCTGCGCACCGTGACAATGAACGTCTTGCCCTCTTGACTGGGCATGTCTTTGTAGCCCCAGGAAGCGGACATGCCGGCCACCATGGTTCGCTTCTGTGTGCGGTTCGAACAGCGCAGCGGAGCTGTCCTCAGAGCGTTCCTCGCAGCTGCAAAAGGCAGTGCGCAGATCATGTGAGAACGCTGCAAGTGCTGAGATCCTCCTGTTGACACTATATGAACACGAATGTCACTTTTACATCAATCACTCTTCCCAACTATCAGCGACATCACGTGCAGAAGCAATCACATCCAGGGGTCCTGCTGCATGCGCCAGGTAGGTCATGAGCAGCGCGTGTCCTGTCTTTCTTCACAGCACAGCCTCCCGAGCAACATGTTGTGGCAACAAAGCAGGGCTTCACAACCCAAGCAGAGCACGCATGTTGGGGCAAGGCAACATGACAAACTGTAGGACAAGCCTTGCAAATCTGCTCAGGCAGCACTGCAGCATACTGTGACCAGACGCAGGCGGAGAGACCAAACTCTTACATGTGAGTGATTGCACAATAACATACACCAACCACGAGGAGTTACAGGAGCAAGCGCGCATACCTCCTCGCACACGCAGCAACAACAGCCTCGCCACCAGCACGCAACAAGCAAGATCAGAGCAGCAGCGGCAGCAGCAGCACTGCTATAAGTACAAGAGCACGCCAGCACCGGGAGCACATTACAGCGCCTCCTGGCGGTGACACCCTGCGCGTCACCGCCCCGTGCACCATGTGCTGTGGTGCTGCCATCGCGCGGCGCTCACCACGCCGCCGCAGCGCCCGCACGCCACCGACGACCCGTCCGCCAGCGCGCAGGCAGTGATGCCCTCCCGCCCCGACTCCTGCAAGCGCGGCACAGTTACTGCATCACCAAACGTACACCAGGGGAGTCTGCGCGGATGGCGACGCCGGGCAGGTTGCCGCAGGGCGCGTTTGTTGACCCCCGCACAGCATACCTGTGCCCAGATCGGCACGGCCGCGTCTGGGAACGACCACACCCACTCAACCTGGGCAAACAGGCGCAGGAGGGCATTGCACGCAAGAAGCTCAGCCACCTGGCCCCTGACAAATCTGACTGCAGGTCACTGGCCTGCACGTCTCCGCCGCCGCAACAAGGCGTGCGTAGCGAGCCCGAGCACTGTGTACACGCCAGGAGGCACGGGTGCCCCCTCAACTGCAGGACAACGATAGTGTTACATCGGCAACAAGTGCAAAGTGCAGAGGGAGGGACGTGAATAGCAGTGTGTACTGCGAGGACGCGCACCGCCAGCAGGGGCTGCTGCACGTCCACTTGCGCGGGCGGCTGCCCGGGCTCCTGAGCGGCAGCCGCCCCAGTGGACCCGCAGGGACGCGCTGGGCCTATGCAGCACTGCTGCAGCAGGTCGCAGAGCTTGTCTGCGGCGCCCGCACTTGGCCCCGCTGCCTCCACCTCTTGGACAGTGCGCTGCATCAGCTCGCCGGCGTGGCGGTCCAAGAGTGCAATCTCGCTCACCGCACTCTGCAGCACCTGGGCAGCAGTCCCAGGCACATGACGCGTGACATGCACGACGCAGGGCCGCATCACCGGTTGTATCTGCTGTGTTCCCACATGACAACACTGGTGCTTCACACCTGCAGGGCGGCTGCAGGGTCGCCCTGTGCGCATAGACTGCGTATGCGCGCGTGTGCCCTGTGCAAAACTTCGCTGGCCTGGTTCAGGCTCAGCGCGTGGTGCTGGGCTTGGGCAAGGCTCAGTGCAGGCTCCCCCTGCATTGAGGAATCGACTATGGCACGTCCCTTGAAAGCCCGAGAAGTGAGTGACGGAGCTCTGTGCTGCTGTACGGCACCAATCTCGACTTATGTACTACAAAACATAGGCCTAGTGTAGCCCGACCACACTGAAGGCCTGGCATGCACAGGTTGATATCGTGCTCAAGCGACCTGTCAAGTCTGTTTCTCAAACAGTCTCACTGGAAAAGCACGCAGTTCTGACTAGTCCGCTGAGCTAAGCATAAACCTACAGGGTGTGCTTGCCCGCTCGAGCTGACTGACAGCTATTGCCGCGCCACACTGGCTGGTGCATCGTTGCCAGCAACACCGGAGCTTCACGAAATTTTTGCTTCTCGTCGTTGGGGACGGTCGGGGACGAAGGCTCGAGTTACAGCGAGCTTTGCAGATTTTCCCGGGTTGGTGTGGCTGGGTTGTGTCTGGCATGACCTGTGAGCAGCACGCGGATGGTTGCGGCGCAAGGCGCTGAGTGCGGCGCAGCAGTATGACTCACCCGGCGCCGCACTTCGCCACAGCAACCAGCGTCAGCCCCTGGTGCGTCGTGCTTGTAAACAAGCAGACGCTCTGCCTGCAGTGCGCGTTCGGCACACGTGCCGGGCTGCCGCGGCACCCGCGGCACTGCGTCTGCAGAGCTAGCTGGCATGCACATGCGGTGGCCTCTGCTCCGCTGCGGCTGGCGCTACGTGCCAGACCGCGCGCGCTGCACTGCGCTGCGTCAGTGCTTGGCCAAGCAGCGCTCATGGCGCGCAGCTTGGAAGAGGTGGACCTGCGCAACGGGAACGCGGCGCGCAACGGCCACCGCAGCCTGTATGCGGACGAGGGCGAGGGCGGCGCCGCGCCGCCGCCGCGGCGCGCGGGGTTCTCCATAGCGGCGAGCGGGCGCGACCCGCAGCCGCTGGCGGACGGCTTTGCGTCGCGCAGCGATGCGCCGGAGTGGACGTCGGCCAGCGGCGGCGCGGCGCCCTCAAAGCTGGACCTGCCTAGGCGCGCCTCGCGCCCGGCGTGCTCTGGCGCGCAAGCACCCTTGGAAGCACAAGTGGGGTGCCACCAGCCGCCAAGGGGGAGCCGTGCTCACGACCGGTTGGCTGCCAGCGGGTGCGCTCGCACCCGCACATGCCCTGCTGGGCCAGCCTGGCGCGCCCGCCGCCGGGCCCGCTCGCCGTGCGTTCCGAGGACCGAAGGTTGCGTGAGGGCAGGTGCCTGGCAGAGCGGCCGGATCGACTGCCTCTCGACGCCGCGCAGGCGACGGGACAAGGGCTGTAGCGGCGGGCGATTTTGCGCGGCGGTGGTGGCGGTGGCGCTGATCCTGGCGCTGGCGACGGGGCTTGGCGTCGGCATTGCGCGGCACAACGCGGCACGCGCCGCCGCGGCCGCGCAGGCGGCGCAGTTCAACGATGCAAGCGGCCTCGCGCGGCCGCCCGCACTGCCGCCCGTCGCTGCCGGCGGCATCGGCGGGGGGCAGCACGCTGGTGGGGCGCTGGCGGGGTCGCCGGCTGCGGGGCCGGCCGCGCCCGGGCCCGCCGCAAGCACCAATGCGACGGCGGGGTCGGCCGGCGCTGCACCGGCGCCCTCGACGGTGTACATCTCAGGGTTCGCGCCGGGGCCGGCTGCGGCGATGGTGGGCGCCGCGGCGGGGGCTGCGGGCTCCGCGGCCGGGGCAGCGGGCGCCGCGGCGGCGCCCTCGACGGGTTACATCTCAGGCTCCGCGCTCGGCGCGGGCGTGGACGCCGCCTGCAACTTCTCAGGCACGCGCTCGGGGCCCCGGCGCAAACCCTCGACGGCCTCATCAGGACGTGCGCCGTGACATGTCATCGATGCGGTGCAGTGCGCGACCAGGCAGCGCCCCAGGTGACCTCGTCATGCAGCAACAGCCGCGGCGTGGCCGTCGCAGCAAGCCGTGTGTGCCGGCGCGCAGGCTGGGCCCTGCCGCTCGGGCTGGCCAAGCCGGAGCAGTACAACCTGACCCTGCACCTGGAGCCGCGCCACTTTCGGCCCGCGGCCGCGGCGCAGCCAGTCAACGCGAGCGCGGAGCTCACGCTGGATGTCATGCGCCGCACGAGCTGCCTGGTGCGCGGCGCCGCCCGCTGCGGCGCGCGGTGCGCCGGCGCGCGGCCGCGGCCCCGCCGCGCGTGGGCCCCGGCCTGCCGGTGCCCCGCGCGCGGCAGGCGTGCAGGCGGGGCAGCTGGCGCACCAGCGCCCCAGCCCCGTAAAAGCACAACCCCTGTCCTTTGTGCGGGGCGGGGGCAGCTCTTGCGGGACGTGATCATGTGCACGCTTGCAGCTCGCCCGGGTGCGCGGCCCCACACGCGCGAGCGGCTGCACGGCTGCCGCTCGGGCCGCATGACCCCACGCCTTCACTCTGCATGTATCGAAGTAGCCAACCACCTTCCACATCTCGCATAATATGTTCAACGCTTAAAAACGCTAAGTCAACATGTTAATAAGATTTTCAACTTTTTTCTCTTTAAAAAAAGGCAATACTATTCTTCCATTTTACCACAGAATAAGCTTTTTTTTTAATTGGCGCCGAGATTGGCGCCGGGCAGTGCTATTGCCTCGCGGGCCCCAGGCGCGGCGGCGCTCCTCGCGACGCGCGGCTGCAGGGGCGCGAGCGGCCCCGCCTGTGCGCTGCAGGTAGTCCATGCGGCGGGCCTGCACGTGGACAGCCTGGAGCTGACGCAGGATTTTTACGGCGAGCGCGATGGCGGGCCCTGGCGCGCCTGCGTGTGCGGCTGTGCGGGCGCCGCCGGCGCCGCGCCGCGCAACTGCTCCGATGTCGTGCGTCGCGTCGGGTGCGTCGACAGATGCGCTTTAGGGTTGGGCTAGGGTTAGGCTGCCGCATGACAGGCACAAGCTTGGGGCACCCGTGTGCGCGCGCCGCGCCGCGGCGCCCCGGCCCGCTGCTCACGCCGCGCGCGCCGCACGCAGGCCGCTGGTGCCGGGCGGCCCGGACCCGCAGCTGCTGGTGCTGGACCTGCGCCCGACTGTACTGCCGGCCAACGCGACTGCCTGGCTGCGCTTGGGCTACCGCGCGGCGCTCGCTGCGCCGGCAGGCGCGCGCCCGCGCCACCCGCCGCGCCCCACGCAAGCGTGCCGATGGTCAGGGCCCTGTGGCCGCCCCAAGAGCCTGGCGCGAGGGATTGGCGCGGCAGCGCAACACTGAGCGGCTCGGCGCGTTCAAGCCTTGAGAGCGCTTGGCGCCTGCGGCACGGCACCCCGCTGCCTACTGCCTCTGTGGAGCGCGAGCAAGCCCCCGCTGTCCCGCTGCGGCCCGCGGGCCGCGCTGGCGAGGCCGCGCGCCGGCGGCCCCGCCTCGCCCCAGCTGGGGCCTAGCGTCCGAGGCGAGCCCGCCTGCCTTTCTCCTCCGGAGCGCCCCGGCGCGCGCTTTGCGGCAGAGTCCTGCTCCTAAGCCCGGCGCCCGCAGCGCGGGCGCGCGTCCCAAACCCGACCTGAGCCCTCGCGGTGTGCGGCGCAGGCGGCCGCCCGCACGCGAGCGAGGCCGGCCTGCACCAGTCCGCGCCGTTCCGCGCGCCGCAGGGCCCGGCCAGCGCGCTGGTGGTGGCGGCCGAGGGCTCCGCGCGCCGCATGCTGCCCTGCTTCGACGAGCCGCGCTACAAGGCGCGCGCCCGGCCGCGGCGGCCGCCGGTCACCTGCTGGTGGCGCATTGGGGCGCGAGCTCCGTCCTGGCTCAGAGCGGACATCCGTAGCGCTCTTTGCTGCTGCGCGTTGGAGTGACGGGTGGCCATGAGCGCGCTCGTGGCGGAAGCCGGTGGCACCCCGTTGAGCGTGCGTGATGCGGCTACTTGATTGCGGGGTGCTATGTCTGGCAGCCCGGGCATGAAGGCGGACTGCCCTGAACATGCAGTGCCTGCTCTCGCCCGCCCGTTCCCCGCTGTGCAGCCAATCGTTCTGTTTGGACACGGTCGCGGCATGGTCCTCCATTTGACAGCTCGTCATCGGATCCCACTTGCTGTCGCGCATTATAGGATCATGCAAACTGGGCGGTGCTCGCTTCCTGACCTGTGCCCCTCCCCGCAGGCCGTGTTTGTGCTGCGCGTTGAGGCGCCCGCCAACGCGACCGTGCTGTCGACGGCGGCGCGTGCGGGCACGGCGCCCAGCGCGGCGCCCGGCCACAACATGACCGAGTTCGCGCCCACGCCAGTCATGGCGCCCGACTCGCTCGCGTTTGCGGCCGGGAGCCTGCGCGCACGGCGGCGGCCCACGGCGGCCGGCCTGAACGTCACGGCCTACACCGTGCCGGGCCCCGCCGCGGGCCAGGTCAACTTTGCGCTGCGGGTGCGCGCGCCGCGCCGCGACGCTCGCCTTACTACGTCTCCGTGCCGAGCCTCCTGCGTCTGCGCGGGCGCCTTATGATGGCCAGCCCTGACGCGCACGGAGCCGGCGCTGCGGCGGCCGAGATGGGCGCTCGGACCGGGTCAAGTCCTGATGCGCTGCAAATGAGTGCTGCCTCTTATGTTGCAGTGTTGCGCGGCACGCCATGCTGTCGAGCTGGTGTGCGCATATCGCACCAGCACTGCACCGCACCGCGCCCGTGCGCGCTGCGGCCGCTGACCCAACCCAACGCGCCGGTGCGGCTGCCAGCATGGCCGCAGCAGCCAGGTCCTTGCCCTATCGCCGGGCAGGGCAGGCGGGGCGAGCGCCGCCGCGGCGCACTGACGGCGCGCCCGCGCGCGTGGCCAGGTTGCCCAGCAGGCGGTGGCCTTTTACACCAACTACACGGGCGTGCCGCAGCCGCTGACCGAGCTCAGCCTGCTCGTGGTGCCCGGCAAGCACGGCAGCTCGTGCGGCTGGGGCCTGCTGCTTTTCAGCGACCAGCGCTTCCTCGTCCATGACGTGCGCCCTACCCTAGCCCGCCGCCCCCCAGCGCAGAATCCGCCGCGGCTCTCCCGTCGCGGCATGCCGCGCTGGGACCGGAGTACTTCAAAACACGCGCACACGCGTGGCGGCATGCGTTGGCCCCATCTCCAAAGCTCTGATGTCAAGAGCGCCGCGGTGCACTGCACTGCAAGCGCGCATGCTGGTTGGCGGCGCGCGTCTGCGCGCTGGGACAGCAAGCTGCACTTCGGGTGAACAGCGTGCCGCCCGGCTCGGCTGCCCCGTCAGCTGCCCCGCCAACAGCGGGCCTGGCGGCGCTTTCATGCGGCAGGCTGAACGTTTGAGGAGGATCCGCTCAGCTGAGTGGGGCCAGGAAACTGCTGCCAAAACGCCGTCGCACGTTTGCAGGCGCCTGTGGGCATGCCCTGCGATCAGGAGCGGCGACTCAAGGCAGCCACCCCCATTCTGCCGCATCCCCAGCCGCCCCCGCCCGCGCGCGCGCGCAGGCGTCCGCGGGCGCGTACGGCATGTGGCGCGCGGCGGCGGCGGTGTGCCAGACAGTCGCGCGGCAGTGGTGGGGCGGCCTGGTGTCGCGCGGCGCGCCCGCGCAGGCCGTCGTCGAGCTGGGCCCGGCCACGTGGGCCGCGTACAAGTGCCTGGCGTCGCTGACGCCCGCGCGCTTCAGCGGCGACGCGCTGTTCCTGATGGCCACGTCGCCCATGGGCGCGCGCCCGCCCGCGGCCGAACGGGCAGGGTTGGGGATCGGTGCTTGCGCGCGCCTGCCGTCGCCGCCCCTGCGGCTGACCCGAGCAGGCTGGCCCGCAGCAGCCTGCTTGGGACCGGGGTCATCTGCCCACGGACGTCTGTACCCAATGTCCGTCTGTCCCTGAGTTGCCACGGCTGCGAGGACACGCTCCCCATCTTCTCTGCACTGGGCCCACCGCAGTAGGGTACCCACCCCTCTCTGTGATGGTGATGGGCGACGCGCGCCTCCAGGCGAGTGGCTGGCGCCGCACGAGGGCCCGCGGCGCACGGCGCTGGTGGCCGACACCAGCGCGGGCGGCGCGCCGCTGGTGCCCGCGCGCGACGAGCTCGGGCCCGCCTGGGGCGGCCGCGCGCCCTCGCCGCGCCTGCTCGACAGCAAGGGCGCCGCGCTGCTGGGCATGCTGGAGGCGTTCTGGGAGGCGCGCAAGCCGGGCTCCTTCCAGGCGCGCCGCCGCGCCCCGCCCCCCGACCCTTTCCCCCTTCCAGCGACCCTTCCCGCTGCCTTCAGCAAGGGCTTCGCGCTGCTGGGCGGGCCAGCGGCCTGCCGGGATGCTGGGCGCCGTCCGGACGCGCCCCGTGCCGTACCCCCGACCTTCAAGCTCCCGTCAGCAAGGGCGCCGCGCTGCTGGGCGGGCCGGCGGCCTGCTGGGAGGCGCGCAGACTGGGCGCGCGCCAGGCGCGCCGCCAGGGCGCGGCGCGGAGAGCCGCCTCGGGGCAGTCTGTCGCAGGGCGCTCGCCCGCCCGGGAGCCCCGCCGGCAGGGCTGCTTCGACCCGTGCGTCATGTATGGAGCCAGGGGCCGGCTTTGCTTGCTGGGCGCTCGGGGACGGGGCTGCGCGTGCCGCTGTGGTCGGCCGACCGCCGGGCGCGTGCGCGCCAGGAGGGCATGCGCCTTTTCCTGCAGCTGAAGGCCGGCCGCACGGCAACCGCGGACGACCTGCTGCGCGCGCTGCTCGCCCGCCTGCCGCTGCCGCCCGCCAACGGCAGCAGCATCGCGGTGCGGGCCGCGCCTCTGCCCCACCGGACCTGCCTCACAGGGGTGCCCTGCGCGCCTTGCTGCATCCGCAGCGCGGCCTCAAGCGACCTGGCTGAGGGCTGCGCCCTCGCAACCCGCGCAGTCTGCATGGCAGGCATGAATGACAGCCGCTCCGGCGATGCAACATGTGCGGCTTGCTCTCTGGTCTGCTGGTGAGCCCCGCGCGCCCGCGCAGGGGCCGGCCGGCGGCGACGCGGTGAACGCAAACGTGCTGCAGCTCGCGCCCTGGCTGCGCAGCGCCGGCTACCCGCTCGTCAGCGCGGCGCGCAGCCACGCCGAGCGCATGCCCGGCGGCGCCGGTGGCGCGGGCGGCGGCGGCGGCGGCGGCGGCGCCGCCGCCGTCAGCTTCTCGCAGCAGCGCTTCCTGGGCGCGGCGCGCGACGCGGCCGCGCTGCAGGCGCCCTACCTAAACCCTAGCGGCGCGCCCTGGTACGTGCCGCTGGCCATCGGGCCGCTCGGGCCTGACGCGGAGCAGCCGCCGGCGGCCGCGCCCGCGCCGGGCCCCGCGGCGGACGCGCTGCTGATTGCGCCGGACGGCGAGGCCGGCGGCGCGGCCGCGCCCGCGGCCGGCGCGCCG
>JAABUJ010002018.1_pt1 | contig 26917 bp, 16 predicted proteins | sample 5559131 | NCBI WGS metagenome assembly JAABUJ01 (sample SAMN10711875, study PRJNA513366) | rock metagenome | isolation source: Antarctica rocks | place: Antarctica: Victoria Land, Mt New Zealand nord | collected 2016-01-07
TCTTCGGCGACGAGCGGATGACCGCCGCCCTGCTCGACCGCCTCACGTTCCGAGGCCAGGTGCTGGTGGTCACCGGCGAGAGCTACCGCCTCAAGGAGAGCCTGCGGCGCCAGGCGGCGCGCTAGACAGGACGGGGCGGCCCACCGGGGCCACCGCGAAAAGGACCGGCGGGATTTTCGGCGATCGCCCTGGCGGGTTTTTCAGTTGACGAACACAGGATAAAGAGCCATCACAACGTATAGGCAGGAGGGAAGTACCGGGGTAGCTCATTGACACATATTATTGATAAGGATAAAGTCATAGCGTCCATATAGATTGCCCGACGCGCCCCTGGCGATCCACAACATCGCTCGCGCTCGGTGGAACCAGGACAACAAACACCGGCAGGCCGCCGCGCGGCGGCAATGAGCACGCCACGAGTGGCGGAACGGATAGTCATGGGACGGGGATATGGGCCGGGACAATGTGGGACTGGAGCAGCGGCTGGGAGCTGCGGGGGAGTATTTCGACCGCACGGCCAAGCGTCTGCGCCAGGTCGCGGCCGCGATGTCGGAGCAGGGCGCGCCGCCCAGTGAGCAACTCCTGGAAGAACTAACCGCCACGCGGGCGAACTTCGCGACGCTGCAGTCCGAGATCCGCGAAATTGGCATCGTCTGCTTCGGCGAGGATATTGTGCGTCGCGCGAAAGTCGCGACGCTGCCGGACCTCCGCCGCCTGCTGTCCGCCGTCGCCGAGGAGGAGGAGCGCCGCGCCCGCGCCCGGGAAACGCAAGCGGAAGCGCTCGCCATGCTGGATCGCGTACTTGCGCTCGCCCACCGGGATGAGCCCGACTCCGCAGCGCTGGCGACGTGTCGCGAACAAGCGCGCATCCTGCGGGCCACCATCGCAGACGGTCGCACACTGGGACGCTCCTCGGAGGTGGCGGAACTCAGCGCTGGAACTCAGGCGTTCGCGCAACTGCTCACGCTCGTCGACGAGCGGACGACCCTCACCGATGCGCGCGGCGTCGCGCTCATGACCAGTATCGCGGAGGCCTTCGATGCCCGGCTGGCGGTGGCCGCCCTGACGGGCAAGCTGTATATCGTCCCGGACGCGTCGGTTGCCCCTGCGTCGCTATCGGCGGCGCAGGGAGCGACCGATGCACCGGGTGGCGACCAAGCTACCCCGCGGGAGGGCACACCCGTCGCCGCGCCGGCGCGTGCTGCGGAAAGGCACGACAATGCGGTCGCGGAGGGCGTGTCCGCGGCCCCGCCCACGGCTCCCCACGGCGCGACCGCGATGGATGTGTCCCCCCTCGGGGCGTCCGACGTCGGGGAACGCCTTGCGGAAGACGCATCGCCCACGACGATCACGGCTGACGCGGCTGGTGGTGTCCGAGCGGAGGCGTCGGCACCCGTAACCAGGAATGCGTCGCTTCCAGCAACACCTGCGGGTCAGCCCGGAACCGTCGAAGTAGCGCCCTCTCCGTCCCCGGATCTGTCACTCATGGCGGGCGAATCTGTGCCGCCGCTCGATGCGTCGCCCTCGCCTCGCATCGTCGCCCTCGCGCGACGCTGGTCGCAATGCTGGGACACGCTGCCGCAGGCGTATCTCGCCGCCACCTGGCTACAAGGGAACGGTCTGCCCACGCCCGTATCGCCGACAGTGCTCATCCTCGCCCACCATGCCTTCGCACCGTCCAGACATCACCCTGGCCCGGTGACGCTCGCGCGCTTCGACGCTGTCGTCGCCACCCTCGAGGGCGATCCGACCCTCGACAACGAGCAAAGGCCCGGACTCTGGGCGGTCGGTGCGGGCCTGGTACTGCTGCGCGGCCACATGCAGGCCCTGCCGTGGTTCCTCGACGCCTCGTGGCTCGACGGTGCGCCGACGGTCGGCCACCGCCTGGTCGATGTGCTGATGGAGTATTGGAACGTGACCGGCGAGGCGCTCCCGGTGGTCCGGGCGCGTCTCGCCGCTGTGGCGGGGAACGCGCTGCCGGCCGATGAGGCGCGGCGTGCGGCGCAGGCCGCCCTGAACGGCCTGCTCGCGCGCCGATTGAAGTTCAACCTCGGGGTTAAGCTGATCGCCCACGCCCGGCGTGACCTCGCCTGGCTCGAACATGCCCTCCGCGACGCGGACGCGGCGTCGGTGCCACGTCTGGCGGAATGGGCGCACCACCTGGATCCCGAGCGGCTATTGGACAGTTGGGCCGACGCGGTCGATCCCAGGCATCGCACCGGCGTCATCTCCAAATCGCGCGGTGCTTTGTTGCGCGATCTACAGTCCTTGCGCGGTGCCGTCCTCGACTGGACCACGGTCGTCGCGCCCGGCCACGGCGCACAGGATTTGCTGCTCCAGCGGCAGGCGTTCGAGGCGCTGGCGGCGACGCTCGCGCGGGAGGCCGAGGACTGGTACGACGCGTGGGGATTGACCGGCGCCACCGCGCAGGGCCAATTGCTCATCGTGCGGCTTGCGGAAGCCGTCGGGCTGGGACGCGCGATCCCGGACGATCGCCCCCAGGATAACGACAGGGATGGGACGGAGCGATAGCAATGAGCGAGACGTCGGGGACGAGATTGTCGGTGGCGGTGCCGCTCGATTGGGAGTCATGGCGCGAGTCCTTCGATCTCCCGGCGCATGCCCTGTGGTCAACCGGCGCGGCCTTTCCCGCCATCGCAGCGAATGCCGGGCAGGAAGGGGTGCCAATCACGGCGGAACTGCTGCTCGCGCTGGATGCCCCGCCCACTGCCCCGCCCCTTGAGCAGTTCATGCGCTACCTCGACGACGGCGAGTTGGCGGCGGCGAGTGCGCTTCTCCCCATCGCCGCCGACGAGGCCCACGATACGGAGACTCTCCAGCAGCGACTGGCCGCGCGCCGCGAGGAACTCGAGCTCGAATACAGCCGGACGAGCGCCGCGACGAAAGCAGCGCAGGATCGCCTCGTCGCGCTCGGCGAGCGGGCGCTGGAAGACAGTGCGTTCGCTGCGGGTATCCACGCCGCCATGGCGCAGCGAGAGAGCGGTCGCCTCGGCGAGTGCCTGCGCCTGCTGCGCGACTACGAGGCGACGCTGCTCGCCGCGGTCGGCGAGCTCCGGAATCACCTCACGTCGGACCTCGCGCGGCTACGCGAGGATGCGGCGGGGTCCACCACGCCACTGCGCGAGGCGCTCGACGCCCAACTCGGTCGCGCCGAGGAGTACCTGCACGGGGGATACGACGAGTTGGCGGCGAGCGCCGTCCGCAACGCCCGCGCGATGCTGGAGACCCGGAGCGCCGCCCCGATCGCGCCGCCGGAACGGGACGAGTACTACCGGCTGCGGGACGACTTCCCGGCGCAGATCCGCGCCCACCATCTGGTCAATTGGGTGGAGCGGGGCGAGCAGCCGCACCTGACCGGCATGGGATCCTGGGAGAACTTTGCTCGTGGCTGGCTCCCGCCGGAGTGGGTGCCGGGGGGCAAACCCGACGACCAGGTCTACGCCGCCGTGCTACGCCTTTCCAGGGCACATCGAGCGGTGCCGTTCGCCAAGGACAGCACCTGGCAGAATCTCCTCAAGGATCTGTTCGATTTGCTCGGGCGCCGCGGCGAGCAGCCGAATACGGTGGAGGAGATGCTGGCGAAGGTCGTGTTCGAGACGCAGCATCGCCCTAGAGTCGGCTTCTGGCTCGGATGGTGCGCTCCCACGCTCGCCCTACGCGGCACGTTCCTCGATCGGCAGCGGATCGGGGAACGGGGTTTGCCGGTGCTGATCTGGCACCGGCCTCGCCAGGGCAAAGGCCCGAAGCCGAGCAGTCTGGAACTCCACCTGCGCAGCAAGACGCTGCTGCAGCGCCCGTTGCTGGTTCTGGCCGACGAGCCGGTGGAGCGCGAGGACGGACTCGCCCTGCGCCGCGTGGCGCAGAACGCCGCATTGCTGGACGAGAATGCGCTGTTGCGCATCATCCTCAGCGCGTCCACGCTCTCACCCGCGCACGACGCGACGCGTATGCGGCAGCTCGCCTTCGCGGCCGCCGTGAGCAGCCAGTTCCCCGCCGCCCAGGCCTCGCCCTTCACGGAGTCGGGTGCGGCGCCGAGCGGCATGTTCTTCGGTCGTGGCGACGTGTTGCGAGACCTGCGCGACCCGAACGGCCCCACCGTCCTGTACGGCGGGCGCAGACTCGGGAAGAGCTCGATCCTGCACGAGTTGCGGCGCCTCTTCGTGGACGAGGATCGCGCCCACAATGTCGGCCTCTACGTCGACTGCTCCAATGCCGGCATGACCGCGGATTCGGTCGTCCAGCTCGCGCGCCGGCTCACGGAGCAGCTCCGTGCCTACGAGCCGCCGACGAGCGGCGTCACGCTCCCACCGTTCCGGCACCACCTGTCCGAGCCCGGCGATGTGTCGGCGTTCCTCGCCATGCTCGAGCGCCTCCTCCGCGCATTCCCGCAGCACCGCTTGCTCCTGCTGCTCGACGAGGCGGATACCCTGTGCGCCTACCTGAACGTCCTCAACACGCCCGAGTTCACGTCGGAACAACGCCTCGGCTGGGGGCTGCGCGGACTTGTCGCCGATTTCCCGGGGCGCTTCGACGTCCGTCTCGCCGGTTTCCAGGAGATCCAGCGGACCACCGCGTCGCCCGACGGGCCCTTCTTCAATTTCCGGACAGGGACGACGAGCCTGCCGCTCAAGGTGTTCCCGCCGCCCGAGGCGAGCGATCTCCTGGTTTCGACGCTGCGCGGCCTTGCCGTCGAGTTCGCGACCCCTGCCCTGGTCGATCGGCTCCTCGAGTTCACGGGTCGCCATCCCGCCCTCCTCCAGGAGGTGGGGCGGCGTCTCTACGGCCAGGTGCGCGATCGCCACTTGCTCCCGCCCTGGCGCATCAGCGCTGAGGATGTGGATGCGGTCATGCTCGATCCCGGCTTCCGGAAGTCGGTGGTCAACATGATCCACCTCAACGTCAGCCGCCCCACCCGGGCGCAGCGGACGCTGGCCCTGCTGCTCTACCTGTGGGTGCAGCAGATCATGGCACCGGAGGGCGGGGAGCGGCCGCGCGAGACGCGATCGGCGCGCGACCTCTTCGATCTGGTCGGTCGGCTGCTCGGTGCGGCGGCGCAGCGCCAGCTCGACGTGGCGACGATCGAGTCCTACCTGGGCGACCTCGAGGTGCTCGGTGTTATCGAGCGTCGCGGTGCCGCATACGCCTTCGCCTATCGCGCGTTCGCGACGCTGCTCTACCACGACTACTTCGCGGGCGGTCTCGGGCGCCAGACCATCCGCGACGCCTGGGAACGCCTGGCCGAGGAAACGAGCCTCACGCCGCGTGCGCTCCTCCCGACACCGGACGGACACACGCTGTCCCCCTTGCCGCGGGAGGGACAGGATCGCCTCGTCGGCGAGCTTGCCCGCACGCCGGTCCTGCTCCTTGGCCCCGCCGGCAGTGGCCTCTCCCTCGTGGGCGATTGGGCGGGGCGGCAGCCGCCGCCGCACCATCCCGCCGCGCGTCCCCGGGTCGCGCAAGTGGCGGCGGGCACGACCGCGGACGAGCTGCGCGCCGGGCTCGCCGAGGCGCTGGGACTCGCCAACGGTGCCGACTGGGTCACGTTCGCGGGGGCGGCCGGCAACCTGGCCGACGCCCAGGCCGCCGGAGGGGACTTCACGACGGTCCTGATCGACGGGATCGACGGGTTGGCCGCGTCAGACGAGGTGCCGCTCTTCTTTTGGGAGCACGAGGAGGTCCTCGGCCACGCCCATGTCTTCGACCTCGTCGGCGCGCTGACGCGACGCGCCCGGGGCCGCCTGCGCTTCCTCTTCACCGGCGGGTTGCCGACCGCCCGGCTCTGGGTGGACAACGCCGACGCGTTCGTCGACGCGCTTGGTCGGCTGCGCACCGAACGCTTATCGGCGGCCGAGCTGCCCGCCTGGTTGGAGGCGAAACGCCTGATCGTGCCTGACGGCGAGGCACTGGCCCGCATCTGGGGGACGACCGGGGGCGACTGGAGGCTCCTGCACGCCTTAGAGGGGTGGCTCCGCCAGACGCGCGGCGGCGAGGGGGCGATCGAGACGGACGAGGCGGAGGTGGCGCGCTTCGCCGCCGCGGTTCGCGACCCCGAGACGCGGGCGCGGGCGCTGCCCGGCTTGGCCCTGCGCCTCGCCGATCCCGACCTGGCGGGGCTGCGCGCGGTCGTGCGCGCGGCACGGGACAACGACATGGCCGCGGGACCCTTGACGGACTGGCGGGAGGCGTGCGCCCTGACCGCCGAGACGGATACGGGGCTGCCCGACTGGCCCCCCATGCGCTGGGAGACCGAACTGCGCGCCCTCGCCCTGCTAGGCGAGATCGGCGAGACGGTGTCGCTGGGCGCCCGAACCGGCGAGGCGTCGAGCACGCTCACCGTCCGGCAGGATGATCCGTGGCTGGCGTTGCTCAGGCCATGATCGCCCGCGCGCTGTGGCGTGCCGCCGTGGCGGATGCATGGGCCGAGACCGGCCTGGTCGTGGCGGTGGTGCCGGAGGACGAGAATACCGAGGAGGAGGTGCGCGCACTGCGCGAGCACCTGTGCGCGCCGCATCCGGACGGCCCGCGTGCCTCCGCCCCGCCCCGTGAGCGCACCTTCTGCGCCGCCGCCGAGGGCGGGCCGGGCGACGGCGTGGCCCTGCTCCACGCCGTCGCTCGGCAGTCCGACCTCGGGGGAGAGCTGGCACGGGCTCGCGATGGTGCCCCGCACGAGGCATTCTATGGCGCGGTCTGGGGGGTGCACCTGTCGCCAGGACGGGACCTGGTGCGCTGGGCGGAAGACTGTCTGTATGCGGTTTGGCCCCGCGGGGGCGGCCCCCGCGCACCGGGCCACCTCCACCTCCTCGTGTTGCTGACCTGCCCGCACCCCGGGCTGGGCCAGCCGCCCCTGCCCGAAGGGGCGGAACTCGTCGTCAGCCAGCCGGCGACCCCGGGCGATCTCGCGACCGTCGCCGAGGGAGGCGTCCGCCACCTGTGGCCGGGGGCGCGGCCCGAGGAGGTGGCGTTCCTGCGCGGGGGACTGCTGGACATGGCCGCCGGGCGCCGCGCCGATCTCGATGTCGCGATCGCGACCCTGGCGGATCGTCTGACGCTCGCCGATGTCCGTGGCGGCGCGCCGGTTGCCTGGTCGCCGGGCGATACCGCGGTCGGCGCCGCGCGCGAGGCGCTCGCCGCGCTGGGCTTCCCCTTGGGCTCGCTCGCCTGGCGGCCAGCACCGGGGATGCGCGAGTCGGACCTACGCGGCGCACTTTGGGCCGTCGGGCTATGGCAACCGCCTGCCGAGGACTGGTTCGCCGGGCTGACGACCCGCGCCTGGGCGGCTCTCGGAGCTGCGCCGGACGCGCTGGCGATCGAGCAGGTCATCCTGGAGGTACTCCGGCGATGCCTGCGCGTCGAGCGCCTGTGCCGTCAGGTGCTGCTGGCCCAGCAGCTACGCGCCCGACACCGACGCCCGGCTCTGGGCCGCCCTACTAAACCGAAGCGCCGATGGGATCTACATGGCGGGCCTGGGGATGCGACTCCGACGCTGGTACGGGCAGGGCCTCGGCCAGGGCTTGCAGTTTGCGGCGGCAGCGGGATTGGACCTCGGCGGTGCGGGTCGCCAGCCCGGCGAAGAACTGCTGCATCCGCGTCTGCACGGCCGCCTTGGTCGCGAGGCAGGTGTTGGCGGTGACCTCCTCGCGCGCCCAGGCCCAGATCGCCTCGTCCGGGTTGAAGTCGGGGCTGTAGGCCGGCAGGCGCAGCACCCGCAGGCCGAGATCCGGCGTGGCCAGGTAGTCGCGCACCGCCTCGCCGCCGTGGGCCGGGCCGTTGTCCCAGATCACGATGAGCGGGCCGGGATGGTTGGCGCGCAACTGCCGCAGGAAGGCGGCGCTGGTCGCGGACGAGCTAGTGCCGGTCAGTTCCATATAGTCCGTCTCCCCCGTCTCCAGGCAGACCGCCGAGTAGTAGCTGGCCTTCTCCCCCCAGCGCGGGCAGGTGGAGTCGACCAGGGCGGGGCGTCCCTTGAGGACCCACTTCCCGTGTAGGTCCACATCGGCGCGGAAGTGCGCCTCGTCCGCGAAGAAAATCTTGGCCCGGGCCGCCTGGGCTTCCACCAGCAAGGCCGCGTATTGCTCGACAAAGGCGGCACGTTTCTCCTCGTCGGCCTTAAGCAGGCGCTTCTTGGGGCGCTTGTAGGCGAAGCCGAGCCGGTGCAGGTAGCGCGTGCAAGCGCTGCGGCACAGGCGGACCCCGCAGCGGGCCTCGACAAATTGGCGCACGACCTTCCAGTTCCAGTTGGCCAGGGCGATGCTGACCTCCGCCGGGGCGGCCTGCACCGCCACCTTCAGCCCCGCCTGCGCCTCCGCGTCGAGGGCGGGGGGGGACCGCCCGTCTGCTCGAAGGCCAGGGCGGCGGGGCCGTCGCGCTCGAAGGCGGCGAGCCAGCCGCCGATGGTGTGGGCATCGCGCTCCAGCTCCTCGGCGACCTTGTGCGCGGGCCAGCCCTGCGCCAGCAGCCATAGGGCGTGCCACCGCTCGCGCTCGCGCGGCGTCGGGGCGCGGTACATGCGCTCACGGACTTGCCGCACATCCAGCTGCCAGTGCGTCAGGACCGCCGCGATCTCGCCCATGTTCCGCGCTCCTGCCTTCCGCCCGATCCGCTCGCGGAGCATACCTCATCGCCATGTAGGTTTCATCGGCGCTTCGGTTTAGGCACGTGGCCAGGCGACCCCGAGGGCGCATCCGTGGCCGGCACGATCCTCCGCCGCGCCCGCAGCCACGAGGAGCCGTCCGCCGTCCCCCTGGCCCGCCTGATCGCGCTCGCCTCTTTTGGCGAACTCGCCAACCTCCTGCTCGCGGGGTGCGGCGACCGGTGCCCCCAGGCGCTCTACGGCCAGCTGCGCCGCCTCGCCGACGGTCGCAACGCCGCCGCGCATGGTCGCCTGCCCAGCTTGGGCGAGTTCGCCGCCATCGCGCGGGACGCCGACGAGGCGGTGCGGCGGCTGCGCGTGCTGCTCCCGTAGCCGTCACCCGGCGTCGGGACGCCCGTCACGCCCCTTCTCATAGCCCTGCACGAACGTGAACCCGGGTGGGAGGGCGGGGGCCAGGCGATGCGCGGCGCCCGCCCGGGCGAGGGCGATCACATAGGCTCGCTCGCGCTCGGCGCGCGCCGCGGCGTGCTTGTGCTCCCAGCGTCGCAGGTGCATACGGACCACCTGAGCGCGCACCCCCGCGGTCCGCCGACGGCCGGCGACCGTCTCGCCGTAGGCCGCGAGCAGTTCGCGATCGGCGACCCGCGCCCGGCGGGGTATCCGCCGGGCCGACCAGAGGAAACGGCCGCCGGCGTCGCGCTGGAGCCCCATGCGTCGCAACTCGGCGAGCAGCGGGCGGGTATCCTCGGCCGATGGTGACGGCCCGAGCAGCGCGACCGCCAAGTCGTGGAGGCGGAGGGCATACGTCTGCTCGTCGACGCGCTCACCCCGGCGATGAAAGGCACGTCCGACAAGTTCGGAGAGGGACTCGGCCCCCCGCAGGGCGTGGCTATCGAGCGGGGTATCCGACCCCGTGGCCCGCCGATAGATCACCTCATCGAGGTCATAGGGGAGCACGAACCCCCCTATCCGGAGCGGCACCGCCAGGCGTGTCGCCGTCGCCCGCACGACCTGTCCCCCGCGCTCGACCCAGGCCGCCAGGCGGATGCCCGGGTAGAAGTCGAGCGGCCAGTCGACGTCACGGAGCACCCCGGCCTCACGATCGAGCGGCACGAGGGCGTCGACGAGCGGCGACGGCTCGTCGGCGAGCCCCACGCGCAGGCGGACGCTCGGGGCGTCCGGGTCGAGGTAAGCCCCCGCACCCGCGAGCGGGAACTCGCCGGCGGCGAACGACACAGGGCGGAGGGCGAAGGCCCAGTGCAACTGGCTCCCCCGCAGGGTTGGGGCAGGGTCGACGTCCCTGTCGGCGGCCAGGGCGGCCTCGGCCTCGGACGCGTCGGGGAGGTCCGCTTCGGCGAGGCCAAGGGGGATCAGCGGCGGGAGGCGGGTCCATGCCGGCCGGGAGGTACCGATGGGTTGGCAGAGCCAGACCCCGCCCCAGTCGCCGGGGGCGTCGAGCCGCAGGTGGCCGGGGGCACCGCGCACGACCCGATCGCCCGCCTCCCGGAGCCGCGCGGCGATGTGGGCGTTGGCGAGGCAGGCCAGCCGGTGGTAGCCGGTCCCCTCCAGGGACGCGTGCCCCGACACGTCGCCCCCCCGGTCGAACCAGCTCGCCACGAGCGGCCGCATCGCGGTCAGAATCGGCCGATGTGCCTGGGGGGGCATGAAGGCGACCCGGTCGCAGATGTGCTCGAGGAACGCTCGGCCGGCGGGGCTCTCGGGACGACCGTCGGCCAGCATCGCGTCGTAGTCCGCGCGGAGGAGGAAGTAGCCGTTCCAGGGGAGGAGGTCGGGCATCTCCCCGGCGATGTCCGCGACCGCGCGCAAGCTCGTGAGCAGGGCAGCGTAGAGGCCGTCGTCGGTGGTGCCGTCTTCCACGAACTCGCCCAGCAACCCGGTACGGTGGCGGGTGAAGAGATAACGCGCGTAACGCGCGGCGTCGTCCAGGTCGGCATCATCGGGCGCGTCGAGTGACTCCACGGGCGCGTGCTGGAGGCTGTCGAGCCGGACCATGCGGCGCTGCAACTTGGCGATGAGCGCCCGGGTCGCGTCGCCGGGTTCGCCGAAGGCGCACCAGTCGAGCGTGAGGGCCTCGCGCCGCGCCGCGCCGGGCGGCGGAACGCCGTGGTCGGCGGCGAGCACGGTCCCGTCCGTATCGAGCGCCAGCCCCCGACGCTCCTTATAGACGACCTCCGCCAGGGCATCCCGCCCCGAGCCCGACTCCAGCATGACGAACCCGCCCACCGGGACGGCCGGTGCCGCCTCGCGGAACCGGAGATACTCGATACGCTCTGTCGGGAGGGCGACGTAGCCGTCGTCCGGCGTCCAGTCGAAGTACAACGCATTCCACAGGCTGTTGATGTGGAGCGGGAAACCACGGTGCGCGAGCATCAGCCGGATGAAGTCGCGGATGGCGACCCGATCCCCCGTCCGGATGTGGTCTGCGCCGAGGAGGAGCTGCGGGACGAACGGCGCTTGGCTCATCGACGGTGCCCGTCGTGACCGGCTCCCGCCGATCGCGCCCCGACCGCCGCCCCCGGCGCGACATCGGCGTGGAACCATCGCCCGGCGTCGCGGCATATCTGGCCGCTCGCCTCCAACGCCGCCAGCGCTCGCTCGAGCTCGCCCCGCCGGAGTCCTACGTAGCGACCACTGGCCTTGTGGGTGGTCAGCGGCGGCCACAGGAGGCGCCAGGTGCCGTCTGCCTTGCGGAAGCCGTCCTGGCCCTGCAGGACGGCGGAGATGACCCGCGCCGCCAGGCCCCTGCGCTGGGAGCGCAGGAGGCGCAGGATCCATCCCTCAAGGCGCTGCTGCTCGCGGCCGCGCAGCGCGCGGGCCGTCGCTGGGCGGTGGCGATACGCCGCGAAGGCGTTGTACAGCCCATCGTCCGCGCCGCTGAAGTCGGCCTTGTTGCGGCACGCGGAGCAGCGCCGATCCATGGCCGGGCCGCAGACGCCGACCGGCAGGGCGGACTCGTCGAAGTAGTCCGCGAAGGCCCGATTCAGGCAGCCCGCACCGCGGAAGAAGGCTTCGAGGTCGCCGACCTCCCGCTCGAGCGCCCGCTGTCGGCGCGCGAAGCGCGCCCCCCAGTCAGCGGGGAGCGGCGTGCCGGTGCGGGTGACATGGGTACGCAGCACGCGCTGGCCCGCCACCGCCTGGCTCACCTCCAGATAGCCGAGCGCGTGCAGATGCAAGAGGGCGGTGAACAGCGCCCCGGGATCCTCGAACTCGTCGTCGAAGCGGCCGACCAGCGCCGCATGCAACTCCAGGATCGGCGCACGCTCAGGGGTTGGCACGGCGGCCAGGATCGCCCCAACCAGGGTCACCATCTCCGTAGTGTCCGGGGCGACCGGCCCCTCGCGCACCGTCACCGCTTCGGGGAAGTCACCGCCGTCGAGGAGGACCCCTGCCGCCACGAGCTCGGCGAGGACGCGCTCGACCTGGACGCGGTACTGATCGCGCGCGCCGCGCGCGACCTCATCGGGGGTTAGCCGCGGGGGCGAGGCCGCGAGATCCTCACGCATGAGCGCGGTCGCGATGCGCTCCGTGCTGAGCGCGGGCGCGGCCCCGAGGATATGAACGGCGATCCGCTCGATGAAGGCGTGGTCGAGGGCACGCCTGGTCATGAAACGGATCGTGCGATAAGCACGCCCGGTAGCGAGCATCATCCCGGTGGCGGTCGCGTGGTCGCGGCCGGCCCGGCCCACCTGCTGGTAGAGCGCCGCCAGGTCGGTCGGCGGGCTCACGACGAAGACGTGGCGGATGTCGGGGCGGTCCACCCCGAGCCCGAACGCCGAGGTCGCGACGACGATCATCGGGCGGAAGCCCTCCTCGCCGGCACGCGGTGCCCCCCGGAACTCGTTGAGCACGCCGCTCTTCTGCGCCTCCGGGAGACGCCCGTGGTAGAGGAAGAGTCGGTCCCGCTCGGCCTCGCCAAGGTGGCCCTCGAGCCGGTTGTGGGTCGCCGTCGCCTCCTTCACGGTCAGGCAGTAGAGGATCGCGTGGGCGTCGAGCCGGTCGACCACGTTCTCGACGAGCCCGGCCACCCCCAGCGCCCCGCCCTCGTGCGCCCCGAGCTCGCGCTTGTACAGGGCCAACTCGGGGCGGATCGGGCTGGCGCGGACGATCCCCAGGGTCGGCGGGTCGGGCTCGTCCTCGTCCAGCCCGAAGATCGCGCGACGAATGCCCGCGCCGACCGCCCGCGTGGCCGTCCCGGTGAGCGCCAGCACCCGCAGCGCCGGGTGGTCGCGCCGCAGGCACTGGAGGAACTGCTCCGCACGCCGGAAGGAGGGACGGAAGTCGTCCCCCCAGGTCACGAAGGTGTGGGCCTCGTCGATCGCAATACGGCGGACCTTGCCCAGGGCGACACCTTCTCGGAGCCAGTCCTGGAAGTTGCGCTGGCAGAGCCGCTCGGGGCTCAGGTAGACAATCTTGATCCCGTGACGGTCCCCGGCCGAGGTGAGCTCCTCCATGACCTCGACCTTGCCGGTGCGGCTGTTCGACTCGCGCATCGGCGCGACGAGCGCGCGCACCTGGCCACCGATCGTGCGATTGAGCTCGAGCGCCTGGTCGGTCATCAGGCTGACGAGCGGGCTGATCACCACCGTGACGCCGGGCAGGACGAGCGCCGGGAGCTGGAAGACGTAGCTCTTGCCGTAGCCGGTCGGGAGGATTGCGAGCAGATCGCGATCGGCGCAGAGATGGCGCAACGCCTCCTCCTGCTTGTCGCGCAGCGTCCCCTCGCCCTCACCGAGCCCCTTGAGCGCGCCCGCCACGACCCGGGCCCGCCGGAGCACCTCGCCGGTGTAGGCGTCGGCACCCGCCGCGCGGGCGGCGCGTTCCTCTTCGTCTGTCAGCTGCTGGGCGCGGATCGTCCGCAACTCCGGCAGGAGGACGTGCGCCGCAAGTCCCTCAGCGCTCGTTAAGGCGAGGTGCTGCTGCGGGTCGACGACGCCCTGGGTCGCCAGGAAGTCCCAGATGCGTCGCCACCCCTCGCCCATGGTGGCGATATTCCCCCCGGCCGCCTCGCCCGTCTCCGGGTCGGCGCGGAGGAGTCCGGGATCGAGGGAGCCCAGGAAGATGTCGCGGTACAGGCGGCGCAGGCGCGGCGCGCCGGCAAGCTTGCGATCGCTGATGACGATCACGCCGCGATGCTCACGGCTGCGGATGAGTCGGCCGACCGCTTGGCGTAGCTCGAGCGCCGCCAGCGGCAGGTAGTACTCCTCCAGGGCAAGCCCGTCCGGATCCTCCCGTCCGGCCGCTTCCGCTTCACGGGCAACCAACGCCTTGCGGGTCCTGATGAGTGGATCCGCGAAGGGAGCAAAGGGCAACTTGTTCACCCAGACGAGACGCAGGCGTGCCGGATCGGCGATATCCGTCCCTTGCCACAGGCCCTTGGTACCGACGAGGACGCCCCCCAAGGCCGCGAAATTGTCCACCGCCCGGCGCGTGCCGAGTAGCGTTCCCGCGCTCAGCGCGTAGTCGCCGCCGTCCCGGGCACGGGCGCGGGCGAGCTGCTCGGTGATGTCCGCCGCCGCGGACCGCGAGGTCGTCAGGACCATCGCGCCATGCGCCGCGTCGCGGATCGCGGCGTGGGCATAGCCCGCGAGCTGGTGCGCTACCGTGCGCGTTGCCGCCTCCGCGTGCTCGGTCCACGAGGGGAAATCGCCGAAGGCGACCAGGCAGGCCTGCGTGGCGTGATCGAAAGGGGAAGGCAGGGCCACCTCCGCGACCCGGTCGATGTTGAGGGCCAGTCGACGGCGCATGAAGTCGAAGCGTCCGGCCACACGGAGCGTCGCGCTGATGTAATAGGCACGCGGGAACTGGTCGGCGAATGCGCGGTAGGCTGGTTCGACGCCCAACTCGAGCGGCGAAGAGAGGATGCGAAACTGGTAGTGGCGGAGGCTCCGCGCCGCATGGGCGCGCAGTTCGGTCGCCCACACAAGGCGGTTGCCGCGGTCGCCGCGGTCGAGCACCCCGATGTCCGCGACGATGGTGGCGAGCGCGACGTCCAGCTCCTGAAACCGCGCGCGTAGTCCGTGCAACCGCTCGGCACCGTCGGCGTCGCCGGGGGTCGGGAGCGCGCGCAGGCGCCGTTCGGCGTCGCGGACGTGCTCGGCGAGCACCCCCAGCGTTCCGCGCAGGGTGAGCAGGGTGGACTCGCCCAGGGTCCCCTCGACCGGGCTGGCCACGACGACGCTGCGGGGGCGGCCGCCCGCGACCGGGTCGCGCCCTGCCAGATCGAAGGCGCGGGCGGCCGCCCGCGGCAGCGACTCGTCGTCGAGGAACCGCTCGATCTCGCCCACCGCCACCCGCGCGAGAGCTGCCCCCCCACCCTGCTCCGCCAGCCAGGCCGCCGTGTCCGCCACCAGTTGCTCGACCACCGGCGTGTCGACCGTCGCCGCCAGGGTGGAGGTGGCGGCGGCCTCCAGCGCGTGGGCCTCGTCCACCAGGAGCAGGGTCCGCGACCCGAGCCCCTCGAAGGACTCCAGGTTGGCGAAGAGCAGGGCGTGATTGGCGACGATCAGTCGCCGCGCCGCGATCGCCTCGCGCGCCGTGGCGGCGTGGGCCGCGAGCGGCTCCGTCGCGCCAACCGCGAATTCGCGCGCCTTGGCCTGCGACAGGTGCAGCAGGTAGAGCGGGGCCCGTTCGCGGGTGTACACGTCGAAGAATGCGGGCACATCGACCGCGTCGACGCTCCACGCGAGCCAGTTTTGAGTCTCGGTGCCGCGCGCGAAGAGGCGCAAGGCGAGGAAGAGCGCCAGCTCGCGGAAGCGCGGGTCGCCAGCGAAGCCCCCGCCGTCCCGGCGGGGGCGACGATTGGCGGGGACGACCAGGTCCCCGAGCGCGAGCGCGAGACCGCGCAGTGAGAGGCGATTGGCCTGACCCTTGACCAGGTCGGACGCGTCGAGCAGGCCCGGGATGGCCGCGCCGAGCCGCTGCAAGTCGTCGGCGAGCTGCTGCTGCAGCGCCTTGGTGTAGGTACTAATCACGACCCGGTTCTTCGGGTCGGCGTCCAGCCAGTCGAGCGCCACGGCAAGCATGGCGTAGCTCTTCCCGGTCCCGGTCGGTGCCTCGATCAGGGCTGGACGTCCCTCGCGCACCCAGCCGCGCAGGCACTCGGCCATGTCCGCCTGCGCCGGGCGGGGCTCTGCCCGTCCCTTGGCGGCGCGCGCCAGGGCAAAGACGTCAACCGCGCCGTCGTCGCGGCGGAGGATCCGGGGTATCCGCGGGCCGTCAGGGAGCGAGGGGATCGCCCCGGCGGGAATGCCGAGGCCACCGGTCATGTCCGATGGCCGCACCGCACGGTGTGTCCCCGACACACCCAGTCCGACGAGCAGCGCCTCGCGTACGTCGGCATCGGTCAGCGGCGGTGGCGGGGTTGGGGGCGCCGCTTCGAGGAGGCTGTGGAGCATCTCCCAGGCGTCCGAACCGCGACCGGCCGTCGCCACCAGTGCGCGCACCGCAGGCGGCCAATTGGCCATCTCTCGTGTGCCCGCCCTCAGGAGGAGCCCGAGGGCTCTCGCGTCAAACTCGGCGTCATGCCAGCGGCCGTCGCCGACCTCGATCGCCAGTCGCTCGATGATCGTGCGAAGGCGGTGCTGGTCCGGCGGGAGAGGCCAGAGGGCCAGCGCGAGGTACAACCCGTCCACGCGGCGCGCTGCTGGCGGCGCGAGACCGAGCGCCGCCAGTTCTTTGTCGAGGAGGGGGAAATCGAGGATGGTGCCGTTGTAGGCGACGAGGTAGTCCGCACCGTCGCAAAAATCGAGGAAGGCGCGGTAGGACGCCGCGGGATCGCGCGCCCCTGCATCGTAGCGCGTGCGCCTGTCCGCACGGTCGAGGAGCGTCAGCGCCGATTCGGGCAGGCGCACGAAGGTGGCGAAGGTCCGGGGTCGTTGCCGGCGCCACGCGGCGTCGTGCCCGAGACGCCGCGCGCCGATCTGATAGACATGGCGTTCGGCATAGTCTGGGGGATGGGAAGTCTGTCGCACCACCGACTCGAGGTCAAAGGTCACCACGCGGATCGGGCGAGGCGGGGCGGACGCGGCGGGCGCAGCCGGGAGGGGCATATTGACCAGCGTCAGCCGCCCACTCGCCTCCCGCACCCGCGCGCCGAGGGTCCGCAGCGCCGACGCGACCTGGCGCTCGCTGATCGCGGGATTAATTCGCCCACGAGCATGCTGGTGCAACTCGGCGCGTGTCAGGCCATCGGGATGCGCTGCAAGCAAATCCTCGATCGTGGTCACGACGCTATCCCACCTCTCCTCCTCGCCCGCGTGCGCACCGACTATCCGCGTGATCGAGCGGCGGACAATGTGCTGTGCCGATCAGCGCCGCTCGTTACACGAGCAGGAAACGAGGGAGGGGTGTGAGCCCCGGCGCCTCACCCCTCGATCAGGCCCATCCCACCCCGGGGTCCGGGCACCCTCGCGTCTCGCGGCACTGTCACTGCACATCCGCACTGACGAGGCGGTCGACACGATGCCGATGACGCTATTCGGCGCCGCGCTTGCCGCCGCACCGTCGCCCATATCGGCGCATATCGCGGTTACATTGTAACGAGTGTAGCAGCGGCGTATAGCGCCGTCAAAGGGTTGTCGCCCGGAGTGACCCCCGCGCGTATCTAAACCAAAACCCAGGTGAAACCCACATAGCTTGCAGCGTAGCGCATGGAGTTCTCATCGGGGCTTTGGTTTAGGATCGGCAAACATGACCGCGGAAGGATTGCTCTCCCGCATGGAACTCGGGGTCGAGCTGCAGGGTGAGGCGGCGCACCGCCTCGCATGTGTCATCGACATCATCCTCAGTGTCGCAACGATCGCCTAAGTTACGGTAACGAGCGAGTCGAGCCTATTCGCGCTCGGGGAGCAGCACGCGGGCCGCGAAGGCCGTGATACCGAACCCAACAATTGCCACGGCGTAATCACGATCACTTCGGCGCGAACCCTCGCCACATCCCGAGGACAACGTAACCAAGGAGTAGGGGTGCAATGGCGAGCCATTACGCCGCATGAACTGTGCCGATCGGTCCAGCCATTGTGGGAGGGAACAAGTTCGACGCAGGGCGATAGGATGAGGGTCTCCAGATCCAGCTGATCCGCATCGGGCATGCTATCCCGGGGCCAGACCGCATCGTGGTCGGGTACGCATCGTGGGGCTGCGTCACCACGCCGATGGATGCAATGAGTACTGATACCTGCACAATCGCAACACTATGCTTCGTCACATTGATCCGTGGGATTCACCCTGCGAATCCGGCACCGGATCGCGCCATCCTTCCGGTACCTCGATCTTCGCGTCGAGGCCGGCATGTTCTTTCAACAAGTACAGCAGGTTGGCGCCGTCGAGCAACTCCAGCGGCTTGTTCTGCACGAAGTCATAGGCGGCCTTGCCATAGCCGCTCGTGGTGACGAGGATCCCCTTCGAGGCCCCTTCATTCTGCACCGTGCCGAAGAGGTCGCGTACGGCGCTCACCCCGACGGTATGCTTGTACCGTTTGGCTTGGATCACCACCTTCCCGCCGAAGATCGGTCGCGGATCGTAGGCGACACAATCCACCCTACCATCGCGCGACGCTTGCGTCTGGCGCGCCTCCAGCCCCATCGCGTGAAAGAGGTTCGTGATCAGCGACTCGAATTCGCCGGGGGAGAGGTCCAGCAGGTTGGCGCGTTGATCGAGGCCGGCGAGCACGTCGGCTTCCTGGACAAAGCGCGGATCCACCATGCTGAACTCGAGGACCGGCCGGACGGGGGCCAACTCGGACGGGCTCTTGGAGACAGACGCGCTCAGGCCTTTGAGGCAGGCGATCGGCTCCACGTGGCGCAGATCGATGTGTGCGAAGGTATCCCGGGTGGTGCGGAGGGTGATCAGGCAGGTACGCTGCGGGCGCCCGGTGCTCGGGTCGATCGCCTCGACATAGCCGTTGAACACGAGGGTATCGACATGCCCCTCCCGATCCGCCTCGAATAGTTCGTGCACCGTCCGCACGGTGATCTGGGCCACGACGGAGGCGTACAGCGTCCTGCGCTGGACCGCCGCGCGGGCGGTCTGCGTGATCTCATCCCGCGCCTTGACGTACTTGTACTGGCCCACCTCGGGGACAACCGAGAAGTGGGGGAGATCGTATTCGACGACGAGCTGGCGCGACTCGGGCACATAGGCGAGCTTCCGCTGTTCCGGAAACCCCTCGGGGTAGACGCTGGATTCGAGGACGAGGGTGAAGTAGCTCACGATGGACGCGGGATCGCCCACGGCGAAAGCGCCCTTGAATTCCTCGATCGCCGCATGTTGCGCGGCGACCCGCACCCGTTCCGCTTCTATCGCTTGCTCATGCCGCACCCGCAACGCGACAAGTGCTTGCTGGCGCACCGCTTCACGGGTGGCATGCGCCTCCTGTGCGCGTGCGTACTCCTGCTCCGCCGCCGCCACGGCCACCGCGTAACGCTGCTTCACGTGCGGGAGGAAGCGCGTCACCCCCGTCGGCGCGGCGGGCAGGAAGGCGTCGAGGGCGGGTGCGGGCTCGGCCAGCCCAAGTCGGCCCGGGTCGAAGGGCGGGAACGTATGCGGCTCTTGCAATTGCTCGAGGTCGAAGTAGTCATCGACATCGAGGGTCACCGCGAGGATAGCCCCCAGGTCGTCGATGCTGCGTTGCAGATCCTCGTTGCGCAGATCCACGAGCGCCTGGCGGGACGCGAGGTACAGCCGCTGACGCTCTTTCTCATCCGAGGCAACGGCGCGCTCGTAGTCACGCTGTGCCCGCTCGGCTTCGCGCACCGCTTGCGAATGCGCCCGCACCTGCGCCGCGCGCTGGCGTTCCATATCGCGCTGGAATTTCACCGCTGCCTGCAGGACCCCGCTTCGTCGCGCCATGGCGATCATCCCCCACGAGTATGGTTATGGCACAGTCAATGTTCCTAAACCGAAGCGCCGATGGGATCTACATGGCGGGCCTGGGGATGCGACTCCGACGCTGGTACGGGCAGGGCCTCGGCCAGGGCTTGCAGTTTGCGGCGGCAGCGGGATTGGACCTCGGCGGTGCGGGTCGCCAGCCCGGCGAAGAACTGCTGCATCCGCGTCTGCACGGCCGCCTTGGTCGCGAGGCAGGTGTTGGCGGTGACCTCCTCGCGCGCCCAGGCCCAGATCGCCTCGTCCGGGTTGAAGTCGGGGCTGTAGGCCGGCAGGCGCAGCACCCGCAGGCCGAGATCCGGCGTGGCCAGGTAGTCGCGCACCGCCTCGCCGCCGTGGGCCGGGCCGTTGTCCCAGATCACGATGAGCGGGCCGGGATGGTTGGCGCGCAACTGCCGCAGGAAGGCGGCGCTGGTCGCGGACGAGCTAGTGCCGGTCAGTTCCATATAGTCCGTCTCCCCCGTCTCCAGGCAGACCGCCGAGTAGTAGCTGGCCTTCTCCCCCCAGCGCGGGCAGGTGGAGTCGACCAGGGCGGGGCGTCCCTTGAGGACCCACTTCCCGTGTAGGTCCACATCGGCGCGGAAGTGCGCCTCGTCCGCGAAGAAAATCTTGGCCCGGGCCGCCTGGGCTTCCACCAGCAAGGCCGCGTATTGCTCGACAAAGGCGGCACGTTTCTCCTCGTCGGCCTTAAGCAGGCGCTTCTTGGGGCGCTTGTAGGCGAAGCCGAGCCGGTGCAGGTAGCGCGTGCAAGCGCTGCGGCACAGGCGGACCCCGCAGCGGGCCTCGACAAATTGGCGCACGACCTTCCAGTTCCAGTTGGCCAGGGCGATGCTGACCTCCGCCGGGGCGGCCTGCACCGCCACCTTCAGCCCCGCCTGCGCCTCCGCGTCGAGGGCGGGGGGGGACCGCCCGTCTGCTCGAAGGCCAGGGCGGCGGGGCCGTCGCGCTCGAAGGCGGCGAGCCAGCCGCCGATGGTGTGGGCATCGCGCTCCAGCTCCTCGGCGACCTTGTGCGCGGGCCAGCCCTGCGCCAGCAGCCATAGGGCGTGCCACCGCTCGCGCTCGCGCGGCGTCGGGGCGCGGTACATGCGCTCACGGACTTGCCGCACATCCAGCTGCCAGTGCGTCAGGACCGCCGCGATCTCGCCCATGTTCCGCGCTCCTGCCTTCCGCCCGATCCGCTCGCGGAGCATACCTCATCGCCATGTAGGTTTCATCGGCGCTTCGGTTTAGTCGGCTCGGGACCCTATCCCAGTTGATACCCCACCTACCACCGTGACGATCGGCACTGGCCTTTCTCGCCCAGCCCGGCCTTTCCCGCAGTTCGCTGTTGTACGCTCTGTGCTGCTCATGCCACCCCTGGCTGCCGTTGCCGACCCCACTGCGCCGTGGTCGACAGCACTCGGGATGGGCTGCTCACGAGAATTTGCGACAGAATAGCCACGTTGATCACCGCGTTTTCGTGGATCTTGCGGCCCGCGCGACCATGCGCTTCTCCTCTTCATGGCGGGGAAATCCGCCGCACCAATGGCGGTGTCGACGGCGCGACCGACGTGATCGCGACGATGGCACCGTTCGGTGATCAGCGACAGCCGGAGCTGATTAACCGGCGATTTGCTCAAGGCGAAAATGCTGTCCAGGGCGGTCCCGGGGTGGCCAGCAGGAAGCGCATGACGGCGAGGAGATAGCTGAGGGGCCGCTCGGCCCAGGAGCGCTGCGGCTGCGGCGCGGCGCTGAGGGTGACCAGGGCAAAGTACAGATGGTAGCGGAGGATGCGCGCCTCGGCGGTTTCATCCTCCGGGAGCGCGGCGATCGCGCGATAGCCCGCCAGGACCGCCGGGACCGCCGCCAGCGGCATCCCCGAGAAGTCGAGCGCCGGGTCGCCCCAGCCGCAGCCGCCCCAGTCGATGAGCGCGCGGTACTCGTGTGACCCAGGGTGGACGAGGACGTTCGTCGCCTGGGTGTCGCCGTGCAGGAAGCGGTGGGCGTCGGGGGCCTGGAGGAGCGGGGGCAGGCGCTCCAGCCAGCCGCCGAGCCAGCGCGCCTCGCTCGCCGAGCAATACCCCGCCGCCGCCAGGCGTTCTGGGAGCGGGAGGGGATCCTCCTGGGGCATGTTCGGCACGCCGAGGCGGCCGACCGGGCCCGTGCCCGCCACCCCGGTATGCAGGCGCGCGAGGTCGCGACCCAGGGCGCGGTAGGCGGCGGGCGTCGCGGTGGGGTCCAGGCCGAGCAGTTCGAGCGGTTCGCCGTGGACGCGCTCATACACGGTGTAGGGCACCGGGAGCAGCGCAAGGGTGTCGTCGAAGGCGACGAGCCGCGGCGTCTGGACCCCCGCAGCGCGCGCCGCGGGGACCGCGATCGCCTCATTGGTGAGCATCGCCATGACCCGCGGTTGTGCTCGCGGGACGCGCAGGATGAGGTCGTCGCCCAGCAGGTAGATCGCGTTGAAGACGCCGATCGAGGGCTGCCGCGCGATCGTGGACGCGCCGAGGCCATGGCGTGGGTCTTGCCGACATTCGCCGATCGATACGAGCCATCAACAACAATTAACGTTACGCTTGCCGGTTGTGCCGTTGTCGCGCCAGCTTGGCGTAGCCGGTGGAGTTGCCCGCATTCCTCCCCCATCTCGCGGGCCTGCGCCTTGACGAATACACGGCGACGGCGGAACGGATCACGCTCCGGATCGCCGCCACCAGCCTGACCGCCCGCTGCCCGGCATGTCAGTCGGTCTCCGCGCGGGTCTATAGCCGCTAGGTGCGCACGGTCGCCGATGTGGCGTGGGGCGGCGTGCCCGTGACCCTCCGAGCGCCGGTGCGCCGCTTCTGCTGCGGGGGCGCGGCCTGCTTGCGACGCATCTTCGCCGCGCGACTCCCGCGCCTCGTCGAGCGCTACGCGCGGCGGACCTGCGCCCTCCGCCTGGCGCTGCGACGCATCGGGCGCGCGCTGGGCGGGGCTACGGGCGCGGGTTTCGACCTGTTGCGGCAACGGCTACGCGGCGCGGCGTGAGCGCTCAGGGTCGTCTCAGCGCCTCAACGATTTGCGCCCGCAACGCTTGTCTGGGCCATCGCCCCATGAGGGCTGCCCCCGGCGCGTAACCGGCGGTGTCGCCAAGCCAGCGCGGGAAGATGTGCAGGTGGAAATGGAAAACCTCCTGGTCGGCGGCCGGCTCGTTCGCCTGCGCGAGATACACCCCGTCGCAGCGCAGGCCGATCTTGACCGCCTTGGCAACCCGGATCGTCTGCCGCATGACGGCCGCGCCCAGGGCGTCGCTCAGTGCGTAAATATTCGGCACATGCGGCTTCGGTACCACCAGGGGATGACCTTCCAGGGCGAGGAACACGATGACATCGTCATCCTCGGCAAGCACCTCCGCCGGGGCCAGCCCGGCGACGATTCGACAGAAAATGCAGTCCTCCAATGCGCCTTCCTCCCGGTACAGCGTAGAGCAAGCTGTCGAAACCACACCCCCTCACGGCCTCCTAAACCGAAGCGCCGATGAAATCTACATGGTTTGGCCTGACTGGCACGGCCCAGAGCGATCAATCGCTGCGAGGTATGTAGATTTCATCGGCGCTTCGGTTTAGTACACCTGCCGTACCGGTCGATGGCGGAGGGTGGGCCTTGTGTCACGCGTGGAGGTGTGCCAGGACTTCCGCGATAAGCTCGACTTGCGGCCGCGTTGTATCGACCTGCACGGTGTCCGCTGGTAGATGGCCAAAGTGCTCCTGCCCGTCGCCCGCCACATCGCTCGGTCGGCGGCGTGCAGGATGGCGCCAGGCCCGCGACGAGGGTGGCATCGTGCGCGCCATGCGCTCGTTTCGCACCGCTTGACCGGCGTAACAGAGGATGATCCCGAAGCGCGCACCGGCCTGTTGCGCGAGTTGTGCCCCGCGCTCCACCAGGTCGGGCAGCACCGCCGGACAATCGAGGATGACGGATAACCGCTGTTCGACGAGCATATCCGTGAGCAGCGCGAAGGCGAGGTCGTAGGCGAGGGCGACCGGGCTGACCTGCGTAACCCCCGCGGTTCGCGCCACTGCGTCGAAGATGTCTTTGTCCACGACCGGCCAACCCAAAGCGCGACCGAGGGCGAGGGCGAGCGTACTCTTGCCCGCACCGGGCAACCCCGCCATGAACACGAGCGTGGGTACATCCGACGACATCGCTGCTACCCCATACCGTCATCAGCAGTGGTTCTACTATCGCTCCCACCGGAGGCGCAAGGTATTCTGCCATGGCGCCGGGCCCTCGGTGTAGAGGAGGCCCGTGGGGAGGCGTGGTCGAAGCTTCACTATACCGTCATCGAATGTCGGCAAGACCCCATGGCGTGCGGCGATCCGCCGCGCGGTCTCCGTCGTTACCGGTGGGGACGCGGGCATCGTCATCGTCTGCTCCTTCGCGTGGCCTTGCCCGTGCGGGCCGTTGCGACACGTTCCCTGCCGCGTGGGCGGCCTGCCGACGTCCACGAGATTGCGGCGAGGGATCGCCGTGCGGTCGTCTGGCACGTCGCCGTCGAGCACACGCCGGGGTCCGCGTTCGTATCCCGAGCCCGGTAGCCCGGACCCTGCAAACGACACCCGACCGTCAGCACCGGTGTTCGCGCAGCACTTCGTAGCGGGCATAGCGCAGGATCCCCGCGGCATCGCGCTCCGGGCTGGTCCGATAGACGCGATAGACGACACCGGGGTTCGTGTCGGCCGCCAGCGCGTCCCGCAGCTTCGCCGCCTGCGCCGGGTGCGCGACCAGGTCGAGCGCCTCCTCACGGGTGAACCAGCCCGCGTCCTCGCACTCGTCGCCCCCGCGGGGCTCGCCGGCGACATGCGCGCACAGGAAGGTGAACATGACGATGTCGAGGCCACCGACATTGGAGTAAACCCCGACCAGGCGCCCCACCGTCACGGCGCAGCCGCTCTCCTCGGCGATCTCCCGCTCGAGCGCCGCGATGAGATCCTCGCCGCGCTCGACCTGCCCGCCGGGCGGCTCCCAGCCGCGGCGCACGGTCCGGACCAGCAGGAGGCGACCGCGATAGTCGCTGACCACCCCCATGACCGCCACGATATGCCGCGGATGCTCGTCCATCGTCCCCCCTGTGTGTTCCCGTGCGGCAGCAGGGTCGACCCTCGCCAAACCCGGCGATGCGCGACGCGGCAAGCACGTCGCGGGCGGTGGTGATCGCTCACGTGGTGAACCGTTGCACGGCGCGGAGCGCCTGCTCCACCGCCTGCACCGAGCGCACGACGTCGCCCGGGACCTCCAACGCATGCTCGGCGTCGGGGATCACGAGCACCGCGCACCCAGAGACCGCACGCAGCGCCTCAACCCGCGCCGCATCGTAGGCGGGATCGGCCGTGCCGATGACCACAAGGGCCGGGTGTGCCCCGCCGCGGAGGTGCTCGAACACCGCATCCTCGTGCCAGACGGGGGTGAACCAGATAGTCTGCGCGTCCTGTAAGCGCGGTTCGGCCGCCAGGAGTTCGGGCAGCGCGCGCGTCCCGAGCGACTTCCCGACCGCGGTGAAACGCCGGTATGGGCGTTGGGCCACCGCTGCCTGCCAGGCTGCGGCGACATCGGCGCGGAGCCACCGCAGCCGCTCGTCGGCGACGAGCGACCGGTAGTCCGGGCGGCGGTCGTAGGCGTAGTCGACTTGCAGCACATCGGCGTCCACGTCGAGCAGGTGGCTCACGGTGCAGTAGCGCAGGGGCATGTCGCAGCTATAGCCGAAGCCCGGCAGCACGAGCGCCAGGTGGTCCGCCTCCAGGTCCTGGCGATGGAACCGATTGGGCACCGGTTCGTCGCGGTACCCGTGGATCGCAAGGGTCGTCGTCCGCATCGGGCCTCCCGAATACCACCTGGCGCAGGTGCCATACTCACGTATCCCACCCTGCGCCAGGATAGGCTCAGCCCTTTCGGGCCGTCGTGTCTGTCCGGGACAGACATGCGCGGTATCGTTGTGCTGCCATACACAGGGCTGTTTGCGCTGAAAAGACCCGACTCAAGGAACGTCCCGCGGTGCAATCCCAGGGTGAAAGGGACACCCGCAGTGTTCAGCCCCGCGCGGCCACGTGTTCGCGCATCAGCCGTACATACCCGTCCTGGATGATGTGTGTCTCGGCGATACCGAGGGTCGCGAAGAAGGCCCCGATGCGGTGCCGCGCCTCCGCCACCTCGCCGGACGGGGCCAGGATCTCGGCTTCCAGGTAGGTGCCGAGCCCGTCGATGTCGTCGAGGTTGATCTCCATCCCGTCGTGGCGGAACGTCGTGCGGCGCTTCGCGATCTCCACCTCCAGCAGGAAGTCGTGGGCGAGCAAGAAGGCGTCCAACTGTGTCGCCCGATCGGGCGTGAGGGGTAGGTTCACCTCATCCCAGGCGCCCTCGCCGAACTGCACGCTCGATTTCAGGGTCAACGAGTACCGCTCATCCGCCCGACGGATCCTGGCGATCCAGCTCCTGGTGCTATCGGACACATGGCGGAAGTACCGATCGTGTTCGGCCACGGTTGTGTGCGGTGCCAGCGTCAACCGCGCCAGCAGTGCTGCGTCGACCTTCGCGCGCAACTCCACCTCGATGTGCGCTGTATCCCCCATCTGGCACCTCCCCTCGTACAGCGACCGGTGTGCTGGCGGCCATGATCCGACGACAACGCACGCCCTTGCCCAGCTGCTGCTAGTATAGCCTGCGGCCGACGGGCCGTGGCGCAGCACCCGTCCGGCCGGCGGCGCGGGTGGACACCACCCGGCCACACGGGACCATGCGCCCTGCGGGGAGGAAAGGAAGGCCATGCCGGTCGGACACGCGGGCGACCGGTCGGCCATTGGGGACGATTTGGGCCGAACCACCCCCGTCGAACAAGGCGGCCTCGTGGCAGCCCGGCCGTGGCAGGCGTGCGGCGCGCTCCGCCGGGGTCCCGCCGGGGCTAGCGGACCCCCCCCATGTATGTCCGCGGCTCGCACCCCTCGATGAGCGCAACGTAGCGTCGCTGGTCGGGCGTAATCCCAACGCCGATTCGGGCTAACCGCCTGGATACTCGTGGTGTGTCACCGATGATGTGCTGATCGACAGGGCAGGCGTTTCGCTGTGGCGAGGGCACGGGTACGCGCGGGAGGCTGGTGATGCTCTGGGAAGCACTGACGGTGCCCTGGCGGGCGTGCCTGGAGGAGGCGTGGGCGGCCTACCGCGCCGGTTCGCTCCCGATCGGTGCGGCGATCGCCGACCCCGCAGGGTCCGTCATCGCCCGCGGGCGCAACCGCATCCATGAGCACGAGGCGGACGGCGGGCACCTCCACGGCCACCGCCTGGCGCACGCGGAGGTGAACGCGCTCAACGCCCTCGACTACCGCGCGTTCGACCCCCGGGTCTGCACCCTCTACACCACCACCGAGCCCTGCCCGCTCTGCACCGGCGC
>JAABUJ010002019.1_pt1 | contig 26912 bp, 36 predicted proteins | sample 5559131 | NCBI WGS metagenome assembly JAABUJ01 (sample SAMN10711875, study PRJNA513366) | rock metagenome | isolation source: Antarctica rocks | place: Antarctica: Victoria Land, Mt New Zealand nord | collected 2016-01-07
TGAGATCCAGACGCGTCAGAACGCCCGCCACCTTCAGACCCACACTGGTCGGTGGGTGAGAAACCGCCAGCGCTGGCAGATCGATGAGATCATCCCGGACGGCAGCGTGGTGTTGACGGACACGGAAGATGGTGATGACGGCGACAGCCAGGATGGTGATGAGGGGAGCCTGCGAATTTGCGAAATAAGGGGGGTGGCGAACGAAGAAACGAAGAAAGGGTCACGAGCCTGGCAGCGACGGGGTGATCGAACGGAGTCGCACGACACTCCCGCTCCCCCATGGGAAGGAACCGAACGGCGCGATGAAGGGGGGAAGGACCGGGCGGCGTCCTCGAAGGCTCGGCCCGGTGACGCGCTATCGCCCAGCCGGAGCCCCGGCTACGGCGCCCTACGGGCGAGTCCCCGCATCGATCGTCCGGATGTCACGGCGCGGCATCCATGCCACTTGACCGCCACGAGCCCGGTCGGGGCTCCGGGTCGCGCGCCGAGCCGCACAACAGCCCGCCGGTGATCGCGACCGCGAGCTCCCACGGTCCGGCGCGGATCCCGAGCTGCAGCCGGCACGCCCGCACAGCGCTGCCGAGCGCCTCGACCGCGTCGCCCAACGGCGAGCCGGCCGGGCGGGCGGGCGCCGGTGCCGGGTCCAGCGCTCGCACCCACCGCAGCGCCGCTGCGCACAGCGTCTCGGCGCGGCGCGCGCCGGCGCGTAGCCACCCGCGGACCGTCGACGGTGCCCGCCCCAGGCGCGTGGCGATCGTGCGGTGCCCGTGCCCCTGTGCCTTGGCTACCAATGCGTGGCCGATCACCTCTGCGCCATCGCGCCGGCGCGGGACCGAGCAGGCGTCCAGCAGCACATGCGTGGTCTCGCACCCACCGCACCGCGCCCGCCGCGGCCGCAACCGCCGCACGCCATCGAGCATCCGTACCTCGCGCTCGCGCGCGAACCCCCAGCGCGACAGCGGCCGATCGCACCCCGGACAGCACAACCGGCCGGCCGCCAGATCGGCCTCCAGCACGTCCGGGTTCACGGTGATCGACAACAACTCCGGCAGGCACCCTCACGAGCACACGCACAAGCGTTCCACAGCGCCCGACCGGCGGGAAGGGTTTACTCGTGTTGGAAGAACTACCACACCACAAGTCAGCGGGCGAAACGACAGCCAGCTGGCGAGCAGCTGTCCGTACCGTCGGCCGCGACCCGGCCGAGAGACAGCATCCCAGGCCCCGTCGGGCGATTTCACCGCCCGTCATCACCATGGTGTCGTTTCCGGCCCAGCTACGCACACCGCCATCACCACCCAGCGTGTCGTTTCGACCCCCGTTCGTCACCATCGAGCGTGTCGCTCAACAATCGAGCGGCTGCCCGACAGCAAGGCGGTGCGCCCCAGGCCGGCCGCGCTCAAGCGCCACACACGTGCCGGCGGTCCGATCCGCCCACCTTGCTGCGGCTCAAGTTCCCGCGGTCGGCCGGACCTCTATTGCGTTAGAAACGCCCCTCGCTCGTCAATCGGCGCTCTTGACGAATCAAGAGCCCAGCCCGAGCCGATCGACTGGTCGCATCGGCTAGTCGTCTTTGGTACCTCCTTGGTACCTGGTGAACCTCAGTCCGATTTTCGCTATCGGCATGAAATGAGCCATTTGCAGGAAGTTATTGGAGCGCGCCCGGAGAGATTCGAACTCCCGACCTTCGGTTCCGTAGACCGACGCTCTATCCAGCTGAGCTACGGGCGCCTAGCGGCCGATTCTAGCTTCAGGCCGGCGAGGTCTCAGGCTCGTCGGCGGCAGGGACGTCGAAGCGCGCAACGGTGAAGGCGATCAGCGTCGGTACCTGGGCTGCGTAGATGGCGAGCGAGAGGGTCAGGATGACCAGCGATCCGCCGCTCACGTCGCCGCACAGGAACGCGTACTTGATCATCGCAGTGGTGAACAGGTAGGCGAGAAAGGCCCACTTGGCCACCTGGAAGAAGCGCGTCGAGGCAAAGTCCTTGACCCGAGTTGGCGAGGCCAGGTTGGCTGACAGCAGCAATGTCGACGCGATCAGCAACCCGGTCGCCGACGCGAGCGGGACGTGCGCGGGCAAATGCGAGGACACGTAGATCCCGCCGGCGACGATCAGGGCGCGGGAAGCCATGCCGACCTGGGTGAACGGCGGGTACCGGCGCTCGCTCATCCCGAGGTGAGCTTGGTCATGATCACCAGAGTGGCGATCTGCATCACGCCCAGGATCCCGGCGCGGTAGATGAAGCGCATCAGCTGCCCGATCACCTCCGGGTCCGGACGGCGCTTCTTGAGCTCGAACAGATAATCGGACCGTGGAAGAACTCCAGCGGCCACAGCTTGTTGACCGCGATCGCGACGATCAGCAGGACCATCGCGACAGCCGAGATCGCTAGCCACGGCGCGGCACGATCTCGAAATCGGGGGTGGCCATCAGCGGGTGAGCGGACTCCGGCGCCCTGAATGGCGGAGCGGTTGTGGCGAGATCGTCACGGTGGCCGCGAATCCCAGAAGCGCCGGGGCCACGATGGCAACCTCCCGAAGGGGCGGAGCGACAAGGCAAAGTCGTCACAGAGTCTCAGAGCGACTCGATAGCATCACGCGCGAGAGAGTCCGCTAACGCGCGGGCTATGAGGGCTTCACGTTGCCCGTCAACCGCGAGAGCGGCAGAGCCTTCGGCGTCTTCTTCTGGGAAGCCAAGACAGCATCAAGGCCAATGGATTGGCCGGCAGCAACGGAGAGGGCGGGATTCGAACCCGCGAAGGGGTATGAACCCCTTACTCGCTTAGCAGGCGAGTGCCTTCAGCCACTCGGCCACCTCTCCCTGAGATTCCGCGCAGCGCAGTCTAGACGAGCGGTCCGGAGGTGCGAAGGATGGCCAGCCGAACCCTCCCGCCGGTGCACTAGGATCGGCCGGCACGCCCGGAGGGGTGGCAGAGCGGTCGAATGCGCTGGTCTTGAAAACCAGAGTCCGGTACTCCGGACCGCGGGTTCGAATCCCGCCCCCTCCGCCTGCCTGTTTCGACCGTCCGCCGGCGGCTCTTCGCCGCGTGACCCGCCCCGGATCACGCGGCTCGAGCGTCGGTCATCCCGCGACCGTCTTCGCTTGCGCTGCGACTGCCCCGGTCGGTCTACTAGGGCACGATGCGGATGATCCGCTCCATGCCCAGCCGGGTGTGCTCGCGGTGATCCTGGGTGTCCATAAAGCAAGCGAGCACGTAGATCCCGGGCGCCGCGGTGACCCGCTGTTGCTGGACAGCGCCGGCGGAGGCCGTCCCGACGAAGGTCGCAAAGCCGGTCGCGAGCTTCTGGGCCTGGTTGTCCTGGCCGGCCAGCAGCAGCGCGCTGAGGGTCTGGGCGTCCTGTTCGTCCTTGGCCTGGGCGGCGACGGCCATGTGGGCGAGGAAGCCGGCGTTCTGAAACCGGATCAGCTCGCCCTCGTGCCAGGTGGAGGGACCGGTGAAGCCGAACTCGATCATCTTGACGGTCGCCGCCGGCTTTGGCAGTGAGGCGGGATGACCTGACCTGCTCACCGTGAACGAGGCGCGCGGCCATGTGGCCGGGTTGTTGTTCACGGAGTCGAGCGCGACCCAGCGGCCCGGCGTGAGGACGGTCTGGGCCCTTCCGGTCCCCGCGCTGTTGGCCGTGTTGTAGGTGATCGTCGCGTGGCCATCCAGATAATTGGTGTCTCCACCGTGGGCCGCGACCTGCCGGAAGGCCTGGGCAAAGGAGACCTTCCGGGCCAGCTTGACCAGGGGCGGGGAGGACTGCTCCTCCCGGCTGGTCTTCGCGACGACGATGACCGCGCCCGCCTTCATCGAGCCTGAGACATGGATCGACTTGCCGTTCATCGCCAGCGTCAGGGTGGGTAGGCCGGCGCTCGTGGCGATCGGTGCCGCTGGGGCCGTGGCCGCCGACGTGGCAAGCCCGGCGATGAGCCCTGTGAGCAGGGCGGTGGTGCGCTTCAAGGGTGCCTCCTTGGGAGTGGGTGCTGCCCGCGCCGCGTCGTCGGTGGTGGCCGGATCGCCGGCCTGCTCGATCAGCGCGACGAGTTGGATCCAGCCGGCGAACGGAGTGCAAACGCCGTGGGCGTCGGTGAGGTGGCCCGTGATCGGGACCTCGCCGAGCTCGAGCTCGAGCCTCAGTGCGAAGGATCTGGACAACACCGATCCTCACTGTCGCCCCCGCGGGTCGGGTTTGCCCTACTCATATGGAGCGCGCTGATGTCAAGGGGCAGCGTTGATTTCCGAGTGGCGGTCGGCTGGTTACAGAGAAGCTACTCGCGTGGGGAGGCGCCGGGCGGTCCTCGACCAGTCGGTCAGTCTCATATGCGGGGGTTGGCACCCCAGGTCCCTGTTTCGTCGTCGGCGAGCGCTTGTCTAGGAGCGGGCGTGGCCTTGCGGCTGCCCATAGTAGGACCGTGCGTGCCGGCGGACTGCGGGTGCCTGGCGCCTCCCCACGCGAGCGGTGGGCGGGGCTGTTGGCTGGCGCTAGGGACTGGTGGCGGCGGCCCACATGAAGCAGGCGAGCTCTCGCGCAACGGCGACGTTGACGACGTTCGGTGGCTTCTTGTGCGCCCGCAGGCGGCGGTGGACGCGGTGCAGGCGATGCTGCGCGCGCCAGCGATCTGCAGGATGTAGTCGGGCAGGTTCTCGTGGCGGGCGGCGAGCGTCACCCCGATCCGGGGTTCGCGGAGGTAGTGCCAGGCGGCCTCAACAAGGATCCGCCGGGCGTACCTGGAGCCGGTCTTGGTGATCGGACCAATGCGTGTCGGTCTCGCCGGACTGCTGGCGCGATGGCACCAACCCCAGCCAGGAGCCGAGCTGCACGGCGCGGGAGAAGCGATGAAAGTCGCCGACCTCGAGCACGATCACCAGCGCTGAGAGCGTGTCGATCCCGCGAAACGCGCGCAGCCGGCTGACCATCGGCCAGAACTCGGCCTCGCGCGCGACATGGGAGAGGCGCTCGTCGAGCTTCTCGCGGCGGGCGGTGAGCCCTTGACAGGCGGCGACCGCGTCAACGTAGGCCAGCTCGGTGTTGACCTGCTCAAAACGCTGGGAGCCGAGCCACTGCTGGTGGGCTTTGGTCCAGGTGCTGGCATCCCACACCCGGCCGTGACGCAACAGCAGCTTGGAGAGGCGGTGGCGACAGCGCATCAGATCACCGCGGACCTGCTCCCGAGCACGTGCGAGATCTCTGGCCGCCTCAGCGCTCGGCGTCGAGACCGCGATCGCGTCAGCGCGCCAGCCATCAACTGGCGCAGGAGATGCTCGGTGTCCTTGCGATCGTTCTTGACCTTGTCTCCACTCGCGCGCGGGGTCTTGCTCGGCGCGATCACCTCACAGCGCACACCCTCCCTCCTCGCTGCCCGATAGAGCCCATATCCGGTCGGGCCGGCCTCATAGCACGCGTGCACCGGTCCGGGCAGCCCCGAGAGCCACTCCACGACTGGCTCCACGCGCCCGGTATCAAACCGCCGGCGCGACAGCTCGCCGGTCTGAACGTCAAGCGAGGCGCAATTGGTAGAGCGCACGTGGACATCCATCGCGGCCCATGTCAGCGTTCCGGTCATGGCCGGACCTCCTTCGTATGGGGTCAGCCGGAGCCACTCTCCGGCCAGTCAAACCCCCGCAAAATGCGATGAGGTCCGGCCTTCAACGTCCCGGCGGTTTGACCTCCATAGGGTCTAGGGTCGCCATAGCCATTAGGTAGGCTGTTGGCGACGTTAGGCTCGTGTTACGTAGGGGGAAGCGGTGGAACCGGGGCTTCTATTGGAGCGAGAGCGAGAGCTGGCAGGACTCGCTGCACTCGTAGAGGGCCTGCTTGAAAGCCACGGGGGCACGCTGGTCCTCGAGGGCTCCCCCGGGCTGGGCAAATCTACCCTGCTCAACGAGGCAGCGCGCCGGGCGCAGAACAGCGGTGAAGTGACCGTGATGCGGTTCTGCTGCGGAGAGCTCGAGCAGCAGCTGGCCTAGGCGGCCGTGATCGGGCTGCTGGGGCCGATCCTGGCCGACCAGCCGGCGGCCGCCCGTCGAAGGCTGCTCGGAGGGCCCGCGCGTCCCGCCGCGGCAATCTTCTCCCACGGCGAGAAAACCACCGGGCTGCAAGCAGGCGCCGACGGGTTCGACGTCGTGCGTGCACTGTTCGTGCTGGTTCGCGAGCTCGCCGGCTCCAGGCCGTTGCTGATCCTGCTCGACGATGTCCACTGGGCTGACCGTCAGTCCCTGCAGTTCCTCGCCTACCTGCAGCGGCGGCTGAGCGGGCTGGCGGTCGGGCTGGCTCTGGCCATGCGCCCGCCGGCCGCCGGCGCCGGCCCGACCTCCTGCAGCGACTGATCACCGGACCCGACACGCACGTGGCCGCGCTCTCCCTCGTTGGCGCTGGACTCCGTCGCGGTCCTGGTCCGCGAGCAGGCGTTCCCTAAAGCGGGCGAGACCTTCTGCCGGGCCTGCTGGCAAGTCACGGCAGGTAACCCGTTCTTCCTTCACGAGCTGCTGCTCGAGCTGCGCGAGGACCGGGTCGACCCCGATGCCTCGCCCGAGGAGCTGAGCCGGATCACGCCACCTTCTGTGTTGCGCTCGGTCCTGGTCCGGCTCGGGCGCATCCACGCCCCCTACGCGACCCCGCTCGCCAACGCCACGGCGATCCTCGGCGACGGCGCGACCCTACGCTACGCCGCCGCGCTGGCCGAGATCGATCCCGAGGCCGCGGTCGACGCGCTGGACGCGCTGGCGGCGGCGGAGCTGCTCGCTCCCGGCGAGCCCTTGCGGTTCGTGCACCCGCTGGTCCGCGGCGCCGTCTACGCCGACTTCCGGCCGGCCGCCGCGCCCGCCAGCACGCCCGGGCCGCGCAGCTGTTGGACGAGAACCACGCCTCGCCGGAGCTGGCGCGCTGCACCTGCTGCAGGCGCCGCTGGCCGCTTCGGGTCAGACGGTGACGACGCTGAGGGCGGCGGCGCGTAGCGCCCGCGCCCGGGGCGCCGCGCCGGGAGCGGTCAGGTTCCTGCGCCGCGCGCTGGAGGAGCCGCCGGCGCCCGAGGAGCGCGTCGAGCTGCTGGCCGAGCTGGCCAACGCGGAGACTGCGGCGGGTGACCCCGCCGCAGTCGGTCATCTGAGCGCTGCCCTCGAGCTGGTCGGCGACGAGCGCCGGCGGGCTGAGCTCCTACTCGCGATGGGCTGGATCGAGCATCACGCCGGGCGGTTTAGTCCGCTGCCGACGCCTTCGAGCACGGACTCACGCTCGCGCCGGCCGACGAGGCGCTGGCGGCCGAGCTAGAGGCCGGGTACCTGGTCTCCGGCACCTTGGACTCCTCCCGGGCGGCCGACGCGACGAGGCGCTTGCGGATCATCGAATCCGGCTCGGAGGAGATCGGGAGCCCGGAGCGTCGGATGCTGATGGCTCAGGTCCTGTTTATGCGGACGACCTCGGGCGCCCCGTACGGGGAGATCATCGAGCTGGCGCGGCGAATCTGGGCCGGCGGACGGCTGCTCGAGGGCGAAGGAGCCGATTCGCCGACGCTCTGGACCGTGGTCGGGTCGCTCAGCTGGGCCGACGCCTACGCGCCGGCACTCGACGCGACGAGCTCGCCCTGGCCAACGCCGAGAACCGCGGGCTGGCACTCGTCTACGCGCGAGGGCGCTACGCGCGGGCGTGGCCGAACTACTGGATGGGACAGATCGCTGAGGCGGCCGTGGACGCGCGGGCGGCGATCGAGATCTGGGCCGGGGGCCTTGAGACCTATCTGCCGGCGGCGATCTACTGGTTCGCGCTCGCCCAGCTCGAGCTCGGCGACGTGGGCGCGGCGGAGCGCGCGCTTGCCCGGTGATGGCGCGGCGCTCGAACGCGGCTCTGGCCCTGATCCAGCTGGGCGAGCGCGAGCGTGCTCGTGTGCTGGCCAGAGAGGAGCTCGAGCTGGCTCAATCGAGCGGCGCCCCGCGTGCGATCGGCGTCGCGCTGCGGGTCTGCGGTCTGTGCGCTCGCTGGGCTGAAGCAGTCGGGCGGTTGAAGGAGTCAGTCGAGACGCTAGAGCCGGTGGGGGCAACGCTCGAGTACGCCCGAGCCCGACTCGAGCTCGGGGCGGCGGTACGTCGCTCGGGAGAGCGCCGCGCCGCGAGATCGCACCTCCAGATCGCTCTGGCGCTCGGGCAGGGCGCCGGGGCGACAGGTGCTGGCGCGCCGGGCCGGAACCGAGCTGCGCGCAGCGGACGGCCGGGCCCGGCGTTCCCACGAGGCCGGGGTGCAGGCCCTCACGTCAAGCGAGCTGCGGGTGGCCGAGCTGGCCGCGCAGGGGCACACCAACCAGCGTATCGCCGCCCTGCTTCAGGTCAGCGTCAAGGCCGTCGAGTGGCACCTGCACAAGAGCTACGGCAAGCTCGAGATCTCTGGGCGCGGTCAGCTGGCGGACGCGCTCGCGCCCTAGAGCCGTCGAGCGCCGGGGCCGAGTCGGGCTAACGCTTGCTCGGCGCGGTTCCGAACACGTGGTCCCAGAAGGGCGCGCTGACCCCGTAGCCGCGATCGTGGGTCTGGAAGTGATGGCGCATGTGCAGCTCGCGCATCCGACGTCCGAACGCGGTCGAGGGGCGGTGGTGATGCATGTGGTAATGCAACATGTCGTAAGCCAGGTAGCCGGCCAGGAAGCCGGCGCCGAAGGGCAAGAAGCCCGGATTTCCGATCACGGCGTAGAAGCCGAGCACGAACAGGGCGGCGAGCGGAATGCTCACCGACGGCGGCATCACGAGCCGCATCGGGTCGTTGGGGTGATCGTGATGGACACCGTGGATGATCCAGTGCAACCGGGCGCCGATTCCCTCCTCGGGCTCGAAGTGAAACACGATCCGGTGCAGCCAGTACTCGGTCAAGGTCCAGAACAGGTAGCCGCCGAGCAGCCACGCGATCGTCAGCCAGCCCGAACCTCGCACGAGACCCTCGACGAAAAGGATCGTGATCACCGGGCCGAACAGGACCGGCGGCACGCTCGGGTGCACGCGCGAGAGCTTGTCCAGCAGATCTGAGTCGAACATGCGCGGGGAGGCGCGCAGCCTGTCGGTGCGGGTCAGGCCGTCGAGCTCTTCAAGGCGTGGAGTGGACATCGACTGAGCATTTTAGCTCCCCCGTTCCGGTGCGATGCTGTGAACGATGGCCGAGCCCCCGCCCGCCCGCTGGTGGACCGCTCGCCGAGCCCAGAACCTCAAGCCGGCGACCTATCGCTGCCCCCTGTGCGGCGGGCACCTGCCGGCGCTCAGCGAGCACATGCTGATCATGCCCGAAGGTCGGGCCGTCGGCCGCCGGCACGCCCATTCGGCCTGTGTTCTGGCCGCGCGCCGCGCCGGGCGACTCCCGAGCCGGGCGGAATGGCAGCGCGGTGAGCCTCGGTCCGCCGGCCTGTGGCAGCGCGCGGGGGCCGCTGCGCTTCGGACGTGCGCACGCGTGACTGGCCTGTGGGCGAGCATCCCGGCGCGGCTGCGCGCCCGCCGCCCGTAGGCTGCGTGCCGCAGGTAGGGTGCGGGGGCAGGATGGCGCGCGAGCTGCGACTGGGTCTCAACACCGGCTACTGGGCCGGCGGTCCACCCGCCGGAGCGGCTGAGTCCGTGCTCGAGGCCGAGCGGCTTGGCTTTGACTCGGTCTGGACCGCCGAGGCCTACGGCTCCGATGCGCTGATGCCGCTGGCCTGGTGGGGCGCGGCGACCGAACAGATCAAGCTCGGCACGGCGATCGTGCAGATCTCGGCCCGCACGCCGGCCGCGACCGCGATGGCCGCGATGACGCTTGACCACCTGTCCGGAGGACGGATGATCCTCGGGCTCGGCGTCTCGGGTCCGCAGGTGGTCGAAGGCTGGTACGGACAGCCGTTCGCCAAGCCGCTGGCCCGGATGCGCGAGTACATCGCGATCCTGCGCGACATCTGGGCTCGTCAGAGCCCGGTGACCAACGACGGTCCCCACTACCCGCTGCCGGTGATGGGCGGGACCGGCCTCGGCAAGCCGCTCAAGGCCAGCATCCGACCGTTGCGCAGCGAGATCCCGATCTACCTCGCCGCGGAAGGGCCGAAGAACATCGCCATGGCCGGCGAGCTCTGCGACGGGTGGCTGGCCCTGTTCTACTCGCCCCATCACGCGACTTCTATCGCCGCGCCCTCGGGAACGGGCTCGGGATTCCGGAAGCCCATCGCACCCAGGAGGAGTTCGAGGTCGCCGCGACGGTGCCCATGATCGTCACCGACGACATCGAGGCGGCCGCCGATGCGGTGCGGCCGATGTACGCGCTTTACTTCGGCGGCATGGGCGCAAAGGGAGCCAACTTCCACGCCGACGTGGCCATCCGGATGGGCTACGAGGCCGACGTGGCCCGGATTCAGGAGCTCTACCTGTCGGGCCACAAGGCGCAGGCGGCGGCCGCGGTGCCGACCCGCTTGATCGAGCAGCTGACGCTGATCGGGCCCCCGGCGAAGATTCGCCACGATCTCGAGGCATGGCGTGATTCGTTGGTCACGACCCTGCTGATCGGCGGGGACCCGGCGACGTTGCGCGCGGCCGCCGAGCTGGTCCTCGGCTGAGCGCCTTCTCGGGCCGCGCGCACTGACGGCGGTTGGCGTCAGGTCATATCGGGGCCGGCGATGGCGCCCCCGTCTCAGAGAAGCCGGGCACCCCGCTGGGGTACCCGAGCGACGGGACGTCGGACGGGTACACCTCGTGGCCGTGCTCGGCGGTGTCGCCGATCTCCAGGTTCTCCTCGGACATCCGCAGGGGCACGAACAGCCCGACCAGCTTGAGCAGGATGAACGTCGCGGTCGCGGACCAGGCGATCACGAACAGACCGGCCAGGGCCTGCCACCCCAGCAGGTGCCAGTTGCCGTGGATCAGCCCGGGGCTGGCGGCGACGCTCGGAGTCTTGGCCACCCCCGGGTATTCGATCACGCTCGGGTCGGCGAGCACGCCGGTCAGCAGCCCCCCCATCAAGCCGGCGATCCCGTGCGTGTAGACCACCCCCAGGGTGTCGTCGACGTTGCGAAACGGCCGGCAGCGGCTCAGGTAGTTCAAGGAGAAGTATACGATCGTCGAGGCGATCACGCCGATCGCGATCGCTCCGAAGCCGTTGACGTAACCGGCGGCGGGAGTGATGCCCACCAGGCCGACGATCATCCCGTTGACCCCGGAGATCATGCCCGGCTTGCGGCCGGTCCTGTAATCCCAGGCGATCCAGACCAGGAACGCGACCGCCGTGCAGAGGTTCGTGTTCAGGATCGCCGCCGACGCCGATGCGCCGGCGAAGTACGGGTCGCCTCCGTTGAAGCCGTTCCACCCCAGCCACAACAGGCCGGCTCCGATGGCCACCATGGCCACGTTGTTCGGCGCATCGATCTCGCGATCTCGCTGCAGCCTGGGACCGATCACCGCCGCGGCGACGAAGCCGGACACCCCGGCCGACAGGTGGATCACGTAACCGCCCGAGTAGTCCAGCGCGCCGTGCTGGGCGAAGAAGCCGCCGCCCCAGATGCAGAACGCATCGACGGTGTAGACGATCGACGACCACAGGGCGACGAACGGGATCCAGGCCTTGAAGTTGATCCGCCCCAGGACCGAGCCGAGCATCAGGATCGGCGTGATCCCCGCGAACACGAACTGGAAGTAGACCAGCGTCGCCTGCGGGAAGCGGAAGCTGGGTCCCGCGGTCACCAACGGGACGCTCGCTTGGCCCTGCTCGGCCGAATGGCCGAGCACCTCACCCGGCACCCCGATGAAGTTGCCGAGGAAGCCCGAATGCGAAAGGCCGTGGAAGGGCGTGCCGAAGCCCATCTTGAACGCCCACAGGACCCACACGACGAGCACCACGGCAAACGCGGCGAAGGTCAACATCATGCTGTTGATCGACCAGCGCTTCTGCATCACTCCGCCGTAGAGCACGACCAGCCCGGGCACGCTCATCAATCCGACGAGCGTCGCCGCCGTCATCTGCCAAGCATTGTCTCCGGGGCTCAGCCACGCTGGGTATGGCAGCCACATTTAGATGGATCTCCTTGCGTATTTGCTACCTGGACGTGGGGATAAACGACTAGAACCGCACGGCGCTGCCTCGGGGCAGCACCAGCACCGAGCTGCGAGCCGAATCGAGCTGCGAGCGGGTGGCGCCGCTGAGAGCGATCTGGCCCTCGGGGCTGCTCGGCTGAGAGCCGACCACGATCAGGTCAGGTTCGCGGTCGCCCGCGGGGGCGATCGTGGCCCCGACTGACGTGGACAACGCCTCGGCCGTCTGCCGGGGCGCTTCGTCGCCTTCCCCCGCCGAAACCGAGATCGTGGCGATCGAGCCTCGGCCGGATGTCCTCAATCCGGCGAGCGCAACCGCCACCGCCACCGAGCCACCCGAGAGCATCTGCTGCGCGGCCATCCCAGGCTGCACCCGGCCCGGGGGAGTCCGGTAGTCAGAGCCGAACACGACCAACGCCGCTCGTTCGGTGGCGGCCAGCTTGGCCAGGCCGGCGCCGGTCGACGGATCGATCACCACGTGGCGCGAGACGTCAGGATCTTCGAGTCCCCCCGCTCCGAGGTCGAGCCGGCGCTGGGCGTCGTGCTCGGCCAGTTCCTCACGCCGCGGGTCGTACTCGCGCGAGTGACGGACGTAGGCCAGCGCCAGCGTGGTCTCTCCGCCGGCGAGCATCCGAGCGAGCGCCAAGGCGTCGTCGTCGTTCGCGGTTCCGTCGTAGGAGATGATCACAGCGGCGGCCATCGGACTTAGATCCTGAGCGAGCGCGCCTCGAGGGGCATTGGCCCGGTGGCCAACGATCCGCCACCGTCGCTGTCCCGGCGGACCCTGGCTCCGCCGGCCGCACGTGCTCAGCCGTGACCTCGCCGTGTGCGACGATCGGCGCCGTGGAGCGACCGAGTTGCGGGTAGCCCGAGCGTGGCCGGCGGTGCCGGTCCTGTCCCTGCTGCACATCCACCTGCACCTGCACCAGTTCCACGGACCACCGTTTGACTACGTGGGCCTGGCGGCGGCCGCCGCCGCGAGCTGGGTCGGGGTCCCCGGACCGGGCGAGCCGGTGCTGATCGCCGCCGGCGTGCTCGCTGCTCGCCACCAGCTGGACATCTTCGAGGTCCTGGTCGTGGCCTGGGTGGCGGCGACCGCCGGCGGCGCGGTCGGCTGGCTGATCGGGCTCAAGGCGGGCCGGGCGTTCCTGACTGCCCCGGGGCCGCTGCGGCGGCTGCGCCTTCGGGCCGTGAAACGCGGGGAGGAGGTATTCGAGCGCTATCGCGTGGTGGCGATCATCTTCACGCCCTCGTGGGTGTCGGGGATCAACGGGGTTCGCGCCGCGGTCTATCAGCCCATCAACGCGCTGGGGGCGGCGGGGTGGGCCTGCTTGTACGGGCTCGGCGCCTTCTTCGTCGGGCCGAGCGTGATCGAGGTGGCGCAGGACTTCGGGGTGATCACGGTGGTCGTCGTCGTGGCGCTGATCCTGGTGGGAATCTCGGTCGAGGTGCGTCGTCGGCGCCGAAGGGGCCCTCGGCGGAGTAGCTAGAGGCCGGTCTGTGACCAGTTGACGCTGACCGGCGGTGGCGCCGGCTTGCCGATGTCGAACTGGAGATCCTCGTGGTGGATCAGCGGGATCGCGCGCGGGCTGTGCTTCCACGGCTTGCCGTTGACGAACGCGGTGATCTGACCGTGCACGCCGGCCATCTGGTTTGCGCTGAGCGGCTGATGCCATTCGTCGAAGAAGTTGCCCAGCGTGTAGATCCGCGGGGTCGGCGACTCGATGTGGATCACGCCGTCGCTGGTGTGGGTGTGCAGCCAGTAGTAGCACTGGCCGCCGGCGGCGATCGGCCCCTGCGAACTCGGCTGCGTGACCGATCCGGGGATCCCGATGCCGCCGGGCAGCGAAGCCAGGCGGCCGTTGACGAACACCGCCAGATGAGCGTGGATGTGGTAGGTGAGCTGCTCCACCGGAGCGCAGCTGATGCCGTCCACGCGCCCGGTGCCCGTGGTTGCCGCCGGGGCCAGCGCGGGACCCTGTTGCAAGGGAACCCCCTCGAAGCCGAGCTGCTGGCCCGAGCTGGTGGGGCTCGGGCTCGAGGTGGTCCCAGAGAACGGGGCGGCGGACTTGGAGCTCGAAGCGGCTGAACTCGTGGACGTGGCGGCGGTTCGTGAGGCGCTCGACGAGCTGTTCGAGCTCGCGCCGCAGGCGGCCAGCGAGACCGCGCCCAGCAGCGCCAGCAGAATCGGGGTCAATCGGCCTCGCACCGAGCGCAACCGTATCTTGCCGGGGCTCGTGACGGCGCTGATAACGTCCCCACCCATGGAGGAAGGTTCCGCACTCGGCAGCGGGATGCCGATGACCACCGCGCTGGAGCTGCCCGGATTGACGATCATCACCAATCTCGGCGTCTGCTACGGGTTGGTGGTTCGCAGTATGGGCCTCGCCGGCAGCGTCGGGGCATCGTTCAAGGCGCTGCGCCGGGGGGAGATCTCCCAGTACACGCAGCTGCTCGAGGACTCGCGGCGGCACGCGATCGATCGGATGGTCGACAACGCGCGCTTGCTCGACGCCGAGGCGATCATCGCGGTGCGCTTTGACTCCTCTGAAATCGGCCAGCAGTTCACCGAGATCGTCGCCTACGGCACGGCGGTCAAGGTGGCGCCGGCCGCCTGAACCCGGCCCGGTGCGGTTCGGTGCGGATCGGCGATTCTGACCGCGAGCAGTTCTACGAGCAGCTCAAACGCCACGCCGCCGAGGGACGGTTGGACGTACCCGAGCTCGAGCGGCGCGTCGAGGCGATCGCCGGCGCGGCCACGCGCGAGCAGGCGGCCGAGGTGCTGGCCGACCTGCCCCCGTTGCCCGGCCCGCCGATCCCCCGCCGGGCCGGGCGGGGCCGCGGGCACGGCGACGCGGATCGAGTCGACGCCGACTGGCGCCCGACCGGCGAGCGCTTCCGCGATCCGCGCACCAACCGGGTCATGCGGGTGTGGGAGGACGCCGGCGGAGCGCGCCATTACGTCGCCGATGAGCCGTAGCGGCCCACTCGGTCAATACCGCCCGGGGCTCGCGCCAGCCAGTTTCAGCCGCGTCCGGCCGGCGGCGGCTAGTTGCGTCCGCCGCCGAACAGACGCAGCATGAACAGGAACACGTTGAAGATGTCCAGGAAGATGCCGGCGGCGATCGGAACGGCGCTGGCCATGTTGGCGCGACGAAGTCGGTTGAAGTCGAAGATCGTGAAACCGCCGAAGATCACCAGGCCGAGCACGGCGTAGATGATGTTCCCGCCCGGAATCGCGACAAAGATCGTCACCAGCCCGAACACGATCAGCGCCAGCAGGGCGAAGAACAGGCCTCGTGCCCACGACGACAGATCGCGCCGGGTCGCGTAGCCATAGGAGCCCATCGCGGCGACGAACGCCCCGGTCGCGCCCGCCGCCTGCCAGAGCGCCGCCGGGTTGGCCTGGGCGTAGACGGCCAGCGCGGGTCCGACCGCCAGACCGAGCAGCAGGCCCAGTGCGAACAGCAGCCCGACCGCGAGCTGCTCGTGGCCCCGGCGGGCGGCGGACTGCAGCCCGAAGATGCAGGCGAACGCAGCGATGAAGATGATCAGGGACGTCCCGCCGCTGAGATTGCGTCCGATGTAGGCGCCCAGCGCCGTGCAGCCGACGGTCAACGCCACGAGTCCCATTACCTGGCCGAAGACGCTCCGGGTCTCGTCGCGGGTGAGTGCCCGGCCGCCGAGGGCGTACTGCTGCTGTTGAATTGGCATGCAGAGGAATTTAGACCACCGGAGCGCCGCCCCAGCCAGACCGGCCCGCAAAATTCACAGACTCTTATAGAGCACCGGCGCGCGATACTGGTGGCGTGTCCTCAGACGCCGCGCTCGCGTCATCGGTGGCCGGCAGCCCCGACAGACCTCCGGTTCCCCGGGCCGCCTGGACGCGGCTGGCGGCGTGCACGGCGGCCGGCGCGCTGCTCCAGCTCGACGGCACGCTGATCACCGTCGCGCTGCCCTCGGTCGCGCACGGGCTGAGCGTCAAGGGCAGCTCGACGTCGGCCGTGCTGAGCGCCTACTTCGCCGCCTACGCGTTGCTGTTGATCCCCGGAGGCGAGCTGGTCGACCGCTTCGGCGCGCGGCGGCTGGCCCTCGGGGGCCTGGCGCTGTTCGCGGTCGGCGCGATCGCCGGTGCGCTGGTCTCGAGCTTCGGCGCCCTGATCGTCGCGCGGATCATCCAGGGCGCCGGGGCCGGGCTGGTCAGCCCCGCCGCGCTGGCCGGCGCGGTCAGCGGCTTCCCACCCGAGCGACGCGGCAGCGCGCTGGGCATCTGGGGAGCCAGCGCGGGCATGTCGAACCTGATCGGCCCGCTGCTGGGCGGCGTGCTGACCGTGGTCTTCGGCTGGCGGGCGTGCTGGTGGGCGCTCGTGCCGCTGACCGCGGCGGTGGCGATCGCCGTCGCCCGTCTGGTGCCGGCGAGGGTCAGAGACGACGGGGGCGACCAAGGCGACCACCAAGGCGCCGCTGCCGAGGGTCACCCGGCGATGAACCGGATCGTGCTCGCGGCGACGCTCGTGGCCGCACTCACCTTCGCGGTGATGATCGGCGCCTTCTACATCGCCGAGCAGTATCTGCAGCGGGTGGCCGGGTTCTCGGCCCTCGGCGCCTCGGGAGCCCTGGTGCTGGTGGCGCTGCTGGTCGGCGCCGCCGCGCCGCTGGCCGGCAAGCTGGTCGATCGCCGGGGCGAGCAGTTCCCGGCCGTCCTGGGCTTCGTCGGGGCCGGCGTGGGGCTGGCGATCCTCGGGATCCCCGGGGTCTCGCTGTCGGGCGTGGTGACGGTGCTGCCGCTGATACCGGTCGGGCTCGGGCTGGGGATGCTGTTCGTGCCCACCTCGCGCGCGGCGCTCAACGCCACTCCGCTGGCCTTCCACGGGCGCACCTCGGCGGTGCTCTCGGTGGGGCGGCTGCTGGGGGCGGCGGTCGGCGCCGGCCTGGCCGGGGTGGCCCTGTCAGGGACCCTGACCGCCTCGACCGTTCATCACACGCTGTTGGTCGGGGCGGCGTTGTGTCTGGTGGTCGGGATCCCGGCCTCGTCGGCTCTCACCACACGCCTTCGGCGCGCGCCGCGCTGATCTTCGGAGTCCTCGAGCAGCAAAGCCGCCAGCGCGTCGGGCGCGTCCCACATCGGAATGTGACCGGCGTCGGCGAGGATGACGCTGCGGACGTTGTCAGGTAGCCACGGGGGCCGCGCGATCAAGCGGTCTCGCTCGGGCCAGACGAACGTGACCGGGACCCGGACCCGCTCCAGGCCGACGAACGCGCCGCCGCGCATCGCGTCGTTGACCGCCCTGAATCCGGGCGCCCGCGCGTAGGCGCGCACTAGCTGGGCCGCCCCGTTGGCCGTCATCCGGCTCGGGTGGGCGACCGAGTTGACCAGCAGCACCCGCCGCCCGATCCGGTTGAAGGCGACCAAACCGACCAGGGGCAGCAGGCGGCCGGCCAGACGATGTCCGACGCCCGATCAGTGCTCCGGCGCCGCCGGCGCGACGATCGTCGCTGCCCGGGCGCGGGAATCTGAATTCGGCCCGCGGCTACTCATCCCGGGCCAGCGAGTCGCCGATCAGCCAGATCGTCGGCGGCCAGAGCCCGACGAAGATCGCCCGTCGCTCGGCGTTGCCGCGTTCGTCCTGATCGACGGTCTTGGCCCGGATCCACAGCCCGATGCACAGCCCGACCGACCCGAGCGACAGCACCTGCATGTGCCAGGCCGCCAAGCCGGCTCGGTGAAGGCGCTTGGTGAGCATCGAGTGGGGGATCGTAGCGAGCGTCCCCAGTGGCCTGCCGGGTAGGCTCAGTGACCGGTGCCGCGACGACCCGCCTTCTCCAACCGCTGGCTGACCGCCGCCACCTGGCCGGTCGGCGTGATCTTGACCTCCTGGGACTACATGTGGCGCTCGACGCCGCTTCACCGTCGAGAGGTGCTCGAATCCGCCGTCCACGATCACCTCGCCCCTCCGTACCCCGATGGGGTTGACGCCGAGGAGGTGATCGGCCCTGATCGGGGCCACGGGCCGATGTTCCATCGCCGTTACCGGACTCGGATTCGCGACACCCAAGTGTCCGAGGAGCAGCTGTTCGAGCGCCTGAAGGCAAACCTCAACCAGGCCGCCCCGACCAAGCTCGCCCGCTTTCAGAAGGTCCTTGGCGATTCCGGTGCGCTGGCGCGGGGCGACGAGTACGTGGTCCGGATGCCCGGCCCCTGGGACGGCCCGGTGCGGGTGGTGCAAGTCAGCGAGCGGTCGTTTCGACTGGCCACCCTGGAGGGCCATCTCGAGGCGGGGCAGATCGAGTTCCGGATCGGGCACGACGACGATGGCTTGATGGCCTTCGAGATCGAGTCCTGGACGCGGAGCGCCGGTCGCCTGTCCAACCTGCTCTATCACCGCGTCCGCATGGCCAAGGAGATCCAGGCCCACATGTGGATCTCGTTCCTGGAGGGCGTCGTGGCCCTGTCCGGCGGACGGATGACCGGCGGCGTCGACCTCGATACCCGCCGCGTCGAGTCCTAACGGTCCGTTGAACCTCTCGCCCCAGATTCGTCGCCGGCTCGCCGAGCTGCACGGCCGCCCGCTGAACTACGACCCGGCCGCGCTCGACCTCGGCCAGTCGCCGCCGGGCTGGGAGGTCGACGATCGCCGCCAGCCGCTGCCCGGCGAAGCGCCGGGAGATCCGGTCAAGGACGGCAGCTTCGAGATCGCCTCACGGCTGATCCGCGGCTACGAGTTTGCCGACCCGTCGATGGTGCGCGCCTTCTACGAGCCCCGGATCCCCCGTCCCGGTCGCGACATGCTGCTCGAGCTGCGCGCGCTCGGCTTGATCCGGGTGTACGTCGGTGTCCGGGTCAACGACGTCTACGACGACACGCGCGAGGTCGACGGGCGCCGGGTGAGGGTCTCGGGCTGGAGCTACCGCACGCTCGAGGGCCACGTCGAGATGGGGCAGATGGACTGGGAGGTGTGGAAGTGGCTGGACTCCGGTGAGGTGGACTTCCACGTCCACGCCGTGTTTCGCGCCGCCCCTGATCCCAACCCGGTGATCCGGATCGGGTTCCGGCTGCTGCGCAATCACGAGCGGGCGCTGTTCCTCGGCAGCACCGATCGCCGGATGAAGGAGTTCACCGAGCTGGGACTGGAGCGCGACGGACGCGGGGAGCGAATTCGCCAGGCCGGGCCGAATCTGACCGCTCGGCGGCTTGCCGCCGACGATCGGACCCATGACGAGTTGGCGCGCCAGGTCGATGAGTGAACTGTCTCGGCGCGCACCGCGTAACGTAACCGCGATGAGCGTTCTCTCCACGCTGCGCATGTACCTGCGCCGCACTTCCAAGCTGTCTGAGCAAACCGACATCTATGATCATCAGATCAAGCTGCTCGATGGCGGCGAGCTGGACCTGACGACACTGCGCGGCCACCCCACGCTGATCGTCAACACGGCCAGCAAGTGCGGCTACACGCCTCAGTACGAGGGCCTACAGGCTCTGTATGAGCGGTACGGCGGCCGTGGCCTGCAGGTGCTCGGCTCGCCGTCGGCCGACTTCGCCGACCAGGAATTCGACGACGCCGAGGAGATCGGCGCCTTCTGCCAGAAGAACTACGGCGTCAGCTTCCCGCTCACCGAGCGAACCTCGGTCCGGGCCGACCCGTCTCCGCTGTGGCGCGACCTGGCGCGCCAGCCGAACTCCGGCCCGCCGGTGTGGAACTTCACCAAGTACCTGGTCGGCTCAGACGGCAAGCTGGTCGCGCGTTGGGCGACCAAGGTCAAGCCGGACGACCCGACGATCGTCGCGGCGATCGAGGCGGCCCTCCCGGGCTGAGCCGCGGGACGCGGCCAGGCCGGAGCGCCGGGCGCGCCCGCCGCGCCCAGGTCAGGCGTCGGGAAGCGGCGGCGGCGCGCTGCGATAGCTCGGCGGCGTGCGCGACAACCGGATCGGGTTACGGGTCAAGGCGACGGCAGGACCGCCGTGCTGCGCCGCAACGGCGACGATCGGCTCCAGCCCGAGTGACTGCGCCAGCGCAAAGGCGCCCCGCAGGTCGTTGACCACCCCAGCCGGGACACGCGCCTCGGTCAGCTCGCGCGCCCAGTCGGAGGCCGGCCGGACGGCGAGCCGCGACCGTAGCGCGTCGCCCAGCGCTCCGCGATGGGCCACCCGGTCGCCGTTGGTCTGAAAGCGCGGATCGTCAGCGAGCTCCGGGGCGCCGAGCACCTCACACAGGGCCGAGAACTGACGGTCGTTGCCGACCGCCAGCACGAGGTCGCCATCGGCGGTCGGGTATAGCTCATAGGGGGAGATGCTGGGATGGGCGTTGCCCAGGCGGTCCGGCACGACGTCGGCGATCGTGAACGCCGAGGCCTGGTTGACCAATCCGGCCAGCAGCGCCGAGAGCAGGTCGACCTCGACCCGCTGTCCTTCGCCGCCGGCTTCCCGGTGGCGCAGCGCGGCCAGGATCCCCACCGTGGCGAACAGCCCGGCGAGCACATCGACCAGGGCCACCCCGACCTTCTGCGGCTCGCCGGCCGGGTCTCCGGTGATGCTCATCAGCCCCCCGAGCGCCTGCACCAGCAGGTCGTAACCGGGCAGCCGGGCGCCGGCGCCGCTGCCAAAGCCGGTGATCGAGCAGTAGACCAGCCCTGGGTTCTCGGCCCGCAGCCGCTCGTAGCCGAGCCCGAGGCGGTCCATCACGCCGGGGCGGAAATTCTCCACGACCACGTCAGCCGCGCGCGCCAGCTCCAGTGCCCGTTCGCACCCCGGCCCGCTGGCCAGGTCGAGCACGATGCTGTGCTTGTTGCGGTTGACGGCCTGAAAGTAGGTCGCCTGCCCATGCTGGTCGTAGGGAGGTCCCCAGCTGCGCGTCTCGTCGCCGGTCTGGGGCCGCTCGACCTTGGTCACCGTGGCCCCGAGATCGGCCAGCATCATGGTCGCAAACGGCCCCGCCAGCACGCGCGAGAAGTCCAGGATGCGCAGCTCGCCGAGCGCGCCGGGTAGATCGAGGCCGTCCACGGGAAGCATGATCGACGAGATCGACCGGCAACGCGCCCCCGGCCCTTTGCCATGACCCCGATGACCCCGATGAACCCGATCGCCACCGTGTTCGCCACGCCGAGCGCGGTGACCGGGTACGCGGCGATCGCCGTCGGCGCGCTGATGCTGATCTTGTGGCTGATCAGCATTCCGCTCAAGGACGTCTCGATCGTGGACCCGGTCTGGGGGCCGGCGTTCGTCCTGGTCGCGCTGGTCGCCGCGCTTACCGGCGATGGCGGCTCGGGGCGGCGCTGGCTTGAGTTCGCCCTGACCGCGGCGTGGGGCATCCGGCTCGGGGTGCACCTGGGCCGGCGCAAGCTCGGCGACCGTGACGAGGACCGCCGCTACGCCGAGATGCGCGAGCGCCGGGGGAAGAGCTTCATCCCCTGGAGCCTGGTGGCGATCTTCGGCCTGCAGGGGTTGCTGGTGCTGATCGTCTCGCTGCCGCTTCAGGTCGCCGCCACCCGCCCCGGCTCGCTGACGGCGGCGGTGATTCCCGGCGTGGTGCTGTTCGCGATTGGGCTCGGCTTCGAGGCGATCGGCGACGAGCAGCTGCGGCGCTTCAAGGCGCGATCCGACAGCCACGGCCAGGTGATGGACGGGGGGCTGTGGCACTACACGCGCCATCCCAACTACTTCGGGGACTTCTGCGTCTGGTGGGGGCTGTGGCTGATCGCGCTGATCGCCGGAGGCAGCTGGTGGACGTTGATCGGCCCGGTGCTGATGAGCGTCCTGCTGATCCGTGTCTCGGGCAAGGGGCTGCTCGAGCGTGACATCGCCAAGCGCCGACCCGGCTATGTGGACTACATCAAGCGCACATCGGGCTTCGTGCCGCGGCCGCCGAGAAGATCAAGCGGCTGAGCGGTCAGCCACGCGGTGGAGAGCGACCGCCGGGCGCGTGAGCGCCGGTGTCAGCCGCGGCGCGGCGCCGGGCCCACGGCGTTCGAGGGTCGGCTTCAGCCGCGGCGCGGGGACAGCAGGTAGTGACTGACCAGCCAGCGGTTACCGCCCCGGTAGCGCCAGATCACGTCGGTGGAGATCAAGAACAGCCGCCAGGTCCCGAGCAGTCGCCGCGCCTCGGACTCGGAGCGACCGCTGCGGCGCAGGATCGCCAGCGCCTCGTCGGCCCGGGCGTCGAGCTGGGCCAGCCACGCCCGCAGCGTGCGTGCGTAGTGGGTTCCCGGAACGATCCAGGCGTCGGCGAGCGACAGGTGCTCCTGGAAATGGGCCATCAGCTCGTGGCTCGGCATCAGCCCCGCGGTGAAGAACCGCTCGGCGGCCCATGTGCCTCCGAAGCGGTAGGGCAGCGTCCGGTGGCTGAACACGTGCACGAACGCCCGGCCGTCGTCGCGCAGCCAGCCCGCCACCCGTGCCATCAGCTCGTGCCAATTGCGCATGTGCTCGAACATCTCGATCGACATCACGCGATCAAATCGTTCCGCGGGCTCGAACTCGTTGACGTCGGCGGTGATCACGTCGAGGTTGCAGAGCCCCAGGCGGTCACGCTTGGCCTCGATGAACTCGCGTTGGCCGTGGGAGTTTGAGACGGCGGTGATCCGAGCGGCCGGATAGCGCTCGGCCAACCACAGCGACAGCGACCCCCAGCCGCACCCGAGGTCCAGGATCCGCATCCCGTCGGCCACCCGGGCCCGGCGGCAGCTCAACGCGAGCATCGCCTCCTCGGCCTGGGCTAGCGTCGTGACCCCGGGCTCCCACAGGCAACCCGAGTACTTGCGCCGCGGCCCGAGGATCAGCCCGATGAACTCAGCGGGCAACTCGTAGTGCTGCTCGTTGGCCTTCTCCGGCAGCTCGGCGATCGGTCCGTCAGACATCCGCGCCAACAGGCTGCGCAGGCGCTCCTGCTGGGCGACGACGCCGCCCTCTGACTCGCGCCGCTCGCGATCCCAGGCCCCGTAGAGCGAGCCGGCGCGCAGCACCGCATCCGGGATCAGGCGGCGCTCCAGCGCTGAGTCGAGCAGCTCATAGCGGCGCGCCCGGCGGCCCGCAGGGGTTGTCGATCGCGGTGGCATGGGGATATTCTCGGCCTCGTGAGCGCCTTTACGCACACGTGCATTCGCGTAGTGGACATCGACAGATCAGTCGGGTTCTACGGCCTGCTCGGATTCGAGCTCCGCGGGCGGCTGAACTTCGAGTCCGCCTACAACGTGTACCTGGGGCTGCCGGACGGCGGTGACGTGCTCGAGCTGACCGTCAACGTCGGGCGCAAGCAGCCTTTCGAGCTCGGCGAGGGCTACAACCACATGGCGCTGGTGGCCGAGGATCTGGACGCGCTGCTCGCTCGCCTCGCCGACCACCGCGTACTACCTACTGACCAGCCTATGTGAGGAGGGCTTCGCGGTCCACGAGAGCAAGGGGATGTACCGTCCGGCGCGAGGTCTGGAGGAGCTGAGCTCGGCCGCCGAGGAGACCAGCGCCCTGCACGAGGCATCGAGGCGACCGTCGATCAGCTGTTCGCCGCCACCCGCAAGCGCTCCTATCTTGGCGTCGTGCGCGCGGGACGGATCGAGATCGTCGCCTTCCACGGTCGCCAGGGCGTGCCGCGGATGCCCGGGCTCGGCTCGGAGATCCGAGACAGCGCGCACGCGCTGGCGATGGGCAAGGTGGTGCTGTCGCTGTTGCGCCCGCGGGCCCTGACCCACTACATGGCGCGCGGACTGAAGGCGTTTACGCCGGAGACGATCATCGATCCTGACCAGCTCGAGGCCGACCTCGAGCGCGTGCGGCGCCAGGGGTTCGCCGTCGACCGCGAGGAGTTCGATGAGAACTTCTGCTGCGTCGCGGCTGCGATCTTCGATGATCACCGACGGTTCGTCGCCGCGCTCGGGCTGTCGACCACCCGCCACGTGTTCGACGCCGAGCGCGACCGGCTGTCGGAGTCGGTGATCGAGATCGCCCAGGCGGCGACGGCGGCCGCCACCGAGCAGACAGCCATGCGTGCCCCGGCCGGGCGGACGCGATCCCAGGCAGCCCGGCGACAGCGCCTGATCCCGGTGGCCTGAATTGCAAGCAGATGCGAAAACATCAAGGTTCTTGCGAGCGGAGGCGTCGAAACCTAGCCTCGAAGTGGAGGCCGTGCAGCGGCTGTCAGCGCTGCGGCAACGAAGGAATCAAACAAGGAGTGGACGGTGAGCAGAGCAAGCATCACCAAGGCTCACGACAAGATCCAGGAGCTTTCCTGGGAGCCGACATTCATCTCGCCGGTCGAGAAGTATCCGACCGATTACACGTTCGAGAAGGCACCGAAGAAGGACCCGCTCAAGCAGGTCCTGAGGTCCTACTTCCCGATGGAGGAGGAGAAGGACAACCGCGTCTTCGGTGCGATGGACGGCGCGATCCGCGGCAACATGTTCCGCCAGGTCCAGGAGCGCTGGATGGAGTGGCAGAAGCTGTTCCTCTCGATCATCCCGTTCCCGGAGATCCCCGCGGCCCGCGCGATGCCGCTGACGATCGGGACGGTCCCCAATCCCGAGGTCCACAACGGCTTGGCGATTCAGATGATCGACGAGGTGCGTCACTCGACGATCCAGATGAACCTCAAGCGGCTGTACATGAACCACTACATCGCCCCGGCCGGGTTCGACATCACCGAGAAGGCGTTCCAGAACTGCTACGCCGGCACGATCGGCCGGCAGTTTGGCGAGGGCTTCATCACCGGTGACGCGATCACCGCGGCGAACATCTACCTGACGATCGTCGCCGAAACGGCGTTCACCAACGTGCTGTTCGTGGCGATGCCGGGCGAGGCCGCGGCCAACGGTGACTACCTGTTGCCGACCGTGTTCCACTCGGTCCAGTCTGACGAGTCGCGCCACATCTCAAACGGCTACTCGATCATCCTGATGGCGCTCGCCGACGAGCGCAACCGGGAGCTGCTCGAGCGTGACCTCCGCTACGCGTGGTGGAACAACCACGCGGTCGTAGACGCGGCGATCGGCACGTTCATCGAGTACGGCACCAAGGACCGGCGCAAGGACCGCGAGAGCTACGCCGAGGCGTGGCGGCGCTGGATCTATGACGATTACTACCGCAGCTACCTGATGCCGCTCGAGAAGTACGGCCTGACGATTCCCCACGACCTGATCGAGGAGTCGTGGAACCGGATCTGGAACAAGGGCTACATCCACGAGGTCGCCCAGTTCTTCGCCACCGGTTGGTCGGTCAACTACTGGCGAATCGACGCCATGGACGACAAGGACTTCGAGTGGTTCGAGTACAAGTACCCGGGCTGGTATGACAAGTACGGCAAGTGGTGGGAGCGCTACGCGGACCTCTCGAAGAAGAACGGCCACGCGCCGATCATCTTCAACGAGGACGCCGACTACGAGTATCCGCACCGCTGCTGGAGCTGCATGGTGCCGTGCCTGATCCGCGAGGACATGGTGGTCGACGAGGTCGACGGTCAGGTCCGCACGTACTGCTCAGAGACCTGCCATTGGACCGACGCGGTGGCCTTCCGGTCCGAGTACAAGGGTCGCCCGACCCCGGCGATGGGCAAGCTCACCGGTAAGCGTGAGTGGGAGACCATGTACCACGGGTTCGACCTCGCGGAGTGCGTCGAGGATCTGGGCTACGTCCGCGACGACGGTGAGACGCTGGTCCCGCAGCCGCATCTGGATCTCGATCCGAAGAAGATGTGGAAGCTGGAGAACCTCAAGGGCTACACGTTGCAGAGCCCCAACGTCCTGCTCAACGGGATGTCGCCCGACGAGCGCGAGGCGCACGTCACCAAGTACAAGAAGGGCGGCCCCGCCGGCCGTCCAGCCCGCGAGGAGGCGACCGCCTAGCCGCAGCCGCTTTTAGCTGAGAGAGGCGAATCGGCCACTGCCGGTCGCCTCTTTTGGCCTCTGGGCCCGCGGAGCGCCTGAATATGGGAGAGACCTACAAAGTCAGACTGGAGCCGGTCGGCATCGAGTTCGAGGTCGACGAGGACGAGACGGTGCTGCGCGGTGCCTTCCGGCAGGGGCTGATGCTGATGCACGGCTGCAAGGAAGGGCAGTGCGCAGCCTGTAAGTCGTTCCTGCTCGATGGCGAGGTCGATCTCGAGAAGTACTCGACCTTCGCGCTCAACGACATGGAGAAGGAGGAGGGGTGGACGCTGCTGTGCCGTGCCCACGCCGAGTCCGACCTCGAGGTCGAGCTGATCAACTACGACGAGGAGGTGTTGATCATGTTGGTCGGGGCGTCGCGCTGCGCGGGCAGGTAGACGTGCATGCCGATCCCGTGCTCCACGTGCGCCCAGGCGCTGACGTGACGCTCGATCGTCTTGATCCAGCCGCGGTTCCAGCCCTCGAAGGCGCGGGCGGCCTTCGCGTTGGCGAGGTTCTGGCCGATCTGGCGCACCACGTTGGCGTTGTTGCGGTAGATCGTCTGCTCCCATTCCTCGTTGGGATCGAGGAACTCGTGCCAGTTGGAGGACTTCAGCTTCGTCCACTCCAGCGGGTAGCCGCCGGTGCCGTCGGCGAAGCCGTAGATCCAGCCCTGGAGCAGGTAGCGCTCGGGGTCGGGCTGGACGTCGACGGTGACGTCCTCGTAGACTGTCGCGCGGCGCTTGGCGGGGGTGAAGTAGTTGTAGCTCCGGCTCGTGGAGGAGGGGAACTCGAGTGCGCCGGCCTCGGCGTCGGTGAACTCCGGCTTGGGAACGCTGCGTTCCTTGACCGGCGCGTCAGTGTCTGATGCCATCGCTGGTTCTCTCTCCTCTCCGCCTCACTCGGCGGTGGTCGTGAACTTGGGCTCCTCCACGTTGAGGGTGGGTAGCGTCCGGCGTGGCTGATTGCCTGACCGGCTTCTGATCCTCGATGATGGGAGCCGGTGATGCAGGCGCAAGATCTTCTTCTGTTCCAGGCCGCGCTTGGGTT
>JAABUJ010002021.1_pt1 | contig 26904 bp, 29 predicted proteins | sample 5559131 | NCBI WGS metagenome assembly JAABUJ01 (sample SAMN10711875, study PRJNA513366) | rock metagenome | isolation source: Antarctica rocks | place: Antarctica: Victoria Land, Mt New Zealand nord | collected 2016-01-07
CTGTTGACTGCTCAAGGCGTCTGCTCAAGTGTCACAGCTGCCTTCTGTTAAGCCGCATGGGCAGGTTAATACTGAGAGCGCTGCGCGGCCGCAACACAGGCCCCTTGGTAGCTGCTGAACTTGCACTGCCCGGCCACTCTGCTTGCGGCACACATCTACAGGGTCGTGTCTGAGGATAGGGACTGGGCAAATAAGCAGGATGGATCGTGACTGGGCAGATAAGCAGCCATGGGATGCAGTGCATGCACAGGCTGCCTGTTGCGGCCTGCACTGCTGCGGCGCTGCCTCTAGAGCAGGTCTGCAGACAAGTCTCAGAAGAGTTGTTGGCGCGTGGACAGGTCACATAAGTGTTTGCTGACGGTCGGAGGCGCACGCAAATCAGCACTCCACGAATGAATGAATGAAAAGCATCACCGGGGGCCCTAACCCAATGGCCCCCTCAGCTATGTGGTGTAGCCTGGCTCGCGGGCTCGCACGGGCTCGCAACATGCACTGTTGGCACCAGGGCCACCAAGTGGTCCGCCCAGGGTCATAGCCCTGTACATTCAAAGCTCAAGCTGCGTCCTGCTCCAGCAGGCTGCGCTGGCTGGTACAGCTTCCATCCAGTCCCACCCAGCACACCAGGCTCCAGGTGCTTCCGCACTGTGCAATCGGTACACAGAGTGCCTGAGTGCACAGCGCAAAAGTCGCGCTGCGCCAGCTCAGCCTGTCGAACGACAACCTGGTCGCATGGCGAGCCTGGACAGCTTGTCAGACGAGCTGCTCGCAGAGATCCTGAGCCGCGTGCCACAAAAGCAGACGCTGACCAGCCTGCCGCGCGTATGCAGGTGGGTCAGTGCTGCAGGTTGTGCTGGCGTGTAGCCACTTGATGTGCTCACCCCAGACCAGCAGCTGATGAAAATGCCAGAGACGCAGGCGGTTCAGCGACGTCCTGTTAAAGCCAACCAAGGTCTGGGAGCGCCTGGACAACGGTTTCGCAGAAGCGTTCTGGCGCCCTGAAGGTTTGCAACTGTCTTGAATCCTTGTCAATGTCCTTGTCTTGTGTGTTCTTCCAGTAACCAATGTGCGCGCTCCACAGGCACAGGCAGAGGCATGAACTTCACGACGCGCCTTGCCAAGCTTGAAAAGTGGCTGGCCGGTCGCTGCTGCGCAGTGAAAGCGCTGGAGTTCATGTCAATGGAAGTGTGTACACCTCACAGACCTGGGTGAACGTGCTTGTGGTGGTGATTCAGGCCGCGCACGCCTCCCTGCGCACCATTAACTTGTACTTAGGACAGCGGGATGGCACCCGCGCGGTCATGCAGAGGGGCAGCGTGCTGGCGTTCTCACGCGCTCTCAACCAGTGCCAGTCGCTGACGCACCTGAGCATACGCTTTTTAGAACAGCCCAGCCTGTATGCACTGGGCCTAGCAGCCCTGCCGCAGTCACTGCACCGGTTGGAGCTCTCATGTGCACTATTGCACTTTCCTGGCGTCCGTCCCGGTGAGGTCAAAGTTCTGGACCTAGCGGGGCTGCGCGGCCTGCCGCGCCTCACGAGTGTGGTGCTGGGACCGCAGTTCCCGCTCACGTGCTTTGTGCCAGTGGGCTTGTCGCGCTTGACCGAGCTGGACATCCATTCCGTTTGCCGCTCCCCAGGAGGCGTCGTGTTTCAGGAGGGCTGGGGATGCCGGGGCTGCAGAGGTTGGTGCTGGTGCTACACAACGCACCGAACCAAGTTCGGCTTCCTGCTCTGCAGGGGCTATCGGGCCTCACTGAACTGCATGTGAACTATTGCGTGCTGGTGCCAAGAGACTTGACACCGTTGCGCCTCCTGCGCAAATTCTGCCACTCTGTCCAGGGCGTACAGGCATTGCCATGGATGCCTATGCTGCCGGAGTCGCTGACATTTCTGCAGGCGGTCGGCGGGCTGCAGGCGTTCCCGGAGCAAGCCCTGGCGCTTCAGCAGTTGGCATACCTGCATCTTGCAGAAAACTGCTTCACTGTGCTGCCTGCGGGGTTGACTGTGCTGTCCAACCTGCAGTACCTGGCGCTAGGCTTGTCAAGGCCGGGTAGCCGCATTGGCTTGCGCAATCCAGGCAATATGGATGCTGTCGCCCTGGGTGACCTGTCAGCCTTTCCTGCATGACGACCCTCATATTCTCGTGCTGCCAAGTCGCACTTTCGGACGACTTTGGGGTGCGGCCCCATGCGCGCCTGGACAAAGTGCTGTTCGACTGGGCGCGACCATGTCAGGGGTCGAGCTCTGCAGCCGTCCTGGCGTTGCACAGGCGGCTGCTAGGATCAGGGCACAGGCGTGTGGAGGGCTTTGGTTTGGGCGGCACGGAGGTGTGGCTCGAGTTGGCTAACAAGCATGCCTGATTGCGCATGTCAGCGGCAGCGCTGAGCTGCTGGTGTGCGCAATTCAGACAGGGCAACTGCATTTATGCAGCGCTGCTGTGATGCTGTGAAGCATCTCTTCATGACAGTATGCTATTGCATGCATGAGCACGCCAACTGCTCATGTGCACGACGTGCATGTGCTTTTATAGCAAGCACACATTAGCAGCTTGCCGTTATATTTGTCTTTCGTGCCTGTGATTCTTGTTTTGGTGCCATCACCTGGACCATCTGCTGTGACGCTTTATGGCATGAGGCCTGCCTTGCAGAGCCTGGCATCCACTGCTTGCTGCATGCATGTTGTATTTGGAGGAGAAGCAGGCACTTGTTTTGCCAGGCACCAGCGCGGCCTTTCTGTCCCCGCGCCAGTGCCTGCACATCACCAGCAAACCTTACCTGATGACACAAGCACCGTGTGGAGATGCAGCAGTGTGTCCACGTGTTCCGAGCATGGCGCGGCTGCGCGTCGATCTGCATCTGCTGGCAGCGACCTCGGCTGCGTCAGCTGCGTCTTCCCTGGTAAAGCCTGTGCTGCAGGCCATTTGTGTGCCTGAACTGGTGCTTCTGTGCGCTTCTGCAGGCACTGCATGTCGTCTGTATATGTTGTGACCGTCATGGTGGCAATCACCTATGAGCAACCCAACACATCACATCAATGAGCGTGGCAAAGCGTGCCACTTGTTTCAGTGCGCCGCTACACACGTCGGCCTCTCTTCTCAGTCACAACATGTGGCGCGCTTCCTGCATACTATTTGAGGCGCAAGACCAACTGCTGTTTGTCGCACAGTTCCCAGCAAGGGCCACAGCCGCCCTTGGCCTTGCGTTTCTAGACAAAATCCGGCGTGGCGCCCAGTGGCAGGACACCCCGTGCACTGCTGGCACCAGCTCCTGTGCACTGCAGGCGCCTGGGTAACGCCCATGGACCCGCATTAAGCAGCAGACATGCGGGCGCCGTAATGCGCCCGCTCCAACAGCTGGACATAAGAGCATGGAGGAGCTTACGCACTGCTCGCCCGACCCACGCCACGACAGGAAAAAGTAGAGATGCAGGCTCAGGGCTCCGCGAGCCGAAAATGCACAGCAGCTGCAAGGTGGGGCGATGCTCCTTGCCCGCCTGGTGCGGCTTCAGGCATGCACTGAAACGAGCGCTGCAGCAGAATCAGAGCCCCCAACTGCAGCAACATCCCCTCCCTCCGCACTATGACCTGCACACAGCTGGACCCCTGCACATGCCAGACCCTGAAACACACACGTCATGTGCACTAGCAGCCCCTCACAGCTTTCGCAGCGCGTGTTTGCGGACCACGCCTCGCCAGCGCCTTGATGCGCCCCACGAACAACCCCTAAAATCAACACCTACATGGTCCCCCTCCCTGCTACCGCACAGCGCACCCCCGAGCTCATCCGCTCGGCCGCACGTCAGATGCGACGCCCTCAACTTTGGGCAGTACGGCGACTGCCCTGGCACCAAGCACGGCCCCAAGGGGCCGCGCACACCAGCGACAGGGGGCTCTCGGAGCGCCAAAGGCGGCAACGGGCGGCTGCAGCTCCAGCTCCTCTGCAGACCCGGTGACTATGCCTCAGGGGCGACGCGCACATGCTCCTTCGCCCCCGCGACCGCTGCACAGGCCGCTGACCGCACCCAGCCTGCATCAGCGCCAGGCCCGCCTGCACCCACAAGAATACAGCGCACGCATGCACAGCACCCCAACGCTGCGGCGCGAGCGAGTGTGTGCGCGCTGGCAGGGCAGGATGGCACTCCTCAATGAGCGCTGCTAGACTACCGCTGACGCCCCGGCCCGCCACCACCCCGTAGCTACAGGCCGCACCACTGGCTGCAAGGGTCTGCACTACAGCACGTCTGCAAGTTAAGGTTATCTGCGACCTGGACCCTGGCGGCCAGGCTGCGGCGGCAAGCAGCAGCTCCCCATGCGGCGGCGCCCCGTGCGGCAGCGCCCGTGCGGCCCCTGGGCGACAAGCGCACGGGCTTGCCCTCCCCTGCGGCTTCCTCCTTCCTCCCCGTCCTTACGCCCTCTCGCCGCGCCCCCCGCGCATCACCAGCGGGCGGCCGCACGCGGGCGGCGGCACGCGCGCGCATGGGGCCCGGCGCGCGCCGCGGCCCCCGCGCGTCACGCGTCGGCGCCGGCCGCCGTGACCTCGAACGCGCGCGGGCCGCAGCCCTCGCAGTGGATCGCCCACATGCGCTGCAGCACGCGCTCAAAGTCGGCCACCCAGCCGGCCGTGTCGAACAGCGGGCAGGTCAGCCGCGCGGCCTTCAGGCGCGCGCGCAGCGACTCGCGCTTCGCGTGGTCCAGGCCCAGCTCGACCGCGCGCTCCTTGTACTCCTGCGGACGCACCCGTGCGGCATGAGCTTCCAGGGGTCTGATCGGCCACACGTGTTCACAATTGGGTCCCCGATTTGAACACTGCCAGGTGGAGCACAGCACCGTGCACGCTTCAGGGCAGGCGGCACGGCCGCGCGTTCCCGCTCCGCGGCCCGGGCCTGCGCGTGCAGCCAGCACGGAGGCGCGAGGCGGGCAGGACACACGCGGGCCCGCGCGCGCGGCGCCGCGCGCACCTGCTGCGAGGCCACGACCATCTCGGAGCCGAGCCCGGTCGCGTAGCACAGCGACGCGGCCACGCGGCTGGCCATGCGCTCCAGCGGCAGCGTCACCATCGGGCAGCCGCCCCAGAGCACGTCGCAGCCTGCGCGCGCGTGCGGGCAGGGTCGGCGCGCGGCGCAACAGGGGGCACGCCCCGGTGCTTTGACTGCACATATATTCTGGCGCAGCTCACATGGCGCGCTCTGCGGCGCAGCTCCGCAGGCAGCGCGCGTCACGCGCGCAGGGTGCAACGCCCGACCTACAACATGAGGCTGCACCCCAGCCGCCTGGCGCCCGCCCGCCTGCACGACCGGGCGGGCAGGACCGGCGAGCTGCCATAGAGGCAAGGTCAGGAAGCTGGGGTAGAGTAGGCTAGGGTAGGGTCAAAGAAACCGCAGGGGCGTGCCGGTGGTGTGCGCATTGCAGAGCGGCGTGTCCAGGAACACGTCGGCCAGGCCGGAGCGCCGGATGTGCACCGGCTTGGCTGCCACGTCGGTGAAAATGATGCGGGCCGGGTCGACGCCGCGCGCAGCCGCCTCCGCGCGGATGCGCGGCTCGCCGTACGGCGGGAAGCGCAGCAGCCACAGCACGCTGGCCGGCACGCGGCGCAGGATCGCGCACCACGTCTCGAACGTCTCCGGGTCGTACTTGTACAGCTGGTTGGAGCACGCGAACACGATGCGGTCGTCCGGCAGGCCCACCTCCGCGCGCGCCGGCAGGGCGGCCTCGTCCAGCACGTCCTGCGCACGCGGCGCAGCGCGCGGGCGTGAGCGCACGCGCCCTGCCGGCGAGCCCGCTGCATGCACTGCGCCCGCTGCGTCCGTGCAGTCCCACAAACTGCGGCGCGGAAGCCCCTATGCTTTGAACACACATAATTTGTCGTTGCCTGCTGCGGCAGGCTTGGTACGCTGCGGCAGGCTGTCCATGTATAACACGTGCATGCTGCGGGACAACCACCGCAAGCTCATCATGCTGGCATGAACACGCACATCGCGCCATCTCAAAAGCTCAGGCACACCGCGGGGCTGAGTGTGGGCCGCAAAGCAGACGGAGCTGGCTTCCTCGCCAGCACCAGCAGCACACACGCTGCCATGGGCTCTTGTCGTCCACCGGGGGAGACGCCGCACCATGTGCGCGCGCTTGTAGTCGTTGACGAAGTAGCAGTGGGGCATGAGCGCGAGGTTCTCGCTGTAGCACTTGCGGCAGGCCTCCGGCGCCACCACCCTGTCCGTGATGAGGTACGGCAGGAAGGGCGCGCCTGCCCGGGCCCGCCGCCGCACGCTGTCTCACACATCACTTCTACGCATACACAGGACATGGGGCTAGACACCGCCCCCGCGCTCTTCAAACTGGGCACTTGGGAGACAGTCCTGGCCTGCCCACAATGCCTCAACAACACAAACCGAATGCCGAGTCGGAAAGGCACGCTCACGCGGGCAGCCTCGCCGTGCAGCACATCGCTGAGCGCCTGCAGGCCGCAGGCGCCGCTCGCGGCCGGCGCGGCGCGCACCCGTGGTGGCCGGGAAGCCCATGTAGCTGGTCTGCACCGGCGCAGGGTTGAGCGCAAAGATCTCGTTGCGCGCTCCCTGCCGTCGCACAACACGGTGGTACCTTGGAAGACTGCACCCGCTGCACAGGCTTTGCGCAATGTGCACAGCAAATGCAGCACACGCGGCATGTGAGGGACAAACATGCGCGAAGCGTCATTTCTGGCTAGTACGTCAGGCCAAAAGCAGCCGGCGGCACGCAAACCTCCCTGACAGGCGGCGCGCTGCCCAGAGCTTGTCTCAAGCCAGGCGCGCTGCACAAAGTCTGTCTCATGCCGGGCGTGCTGCCCAGAGTCCGCCCCGCGCCAGGCGCGACCTGCGGTGGCGGCGGCGGCGGCGGCGCGCGCCTTGGTGTAGCCGTTGAGGTTGATGGCCACATGGATGCGGTCGGCGCTGATGCGGCCCGCCACGTCGCCCACCGGCCACGCGCTCACGTCCAGAAAGTGCTCCGCCTCGGCCTCGATGCGCTGCCGCCACTCGCTGCCGTCGCTCGGGCTCACCGCATAGCAGAACACCTCCACCTGCGCGCCGGCGCGCCCCCTGGGCGCGTGAGCGTGACGCCGCGGCTGTGCGCATGCGCTGTCGAGTCCGTGCTCGGAGCGCGCACGCTGTTCTCTTCTCACATTTCCTTAAGACTCTGTTAGCTGCGGGGGAGGTGGAACAGTGAGCTACCAGATGCGCCAAGAGCTGCACGACAAGTGGCCAGACGGTGGGGGGGTGAGGCGCCGCGGGGCCGCGCCTGCGCGCGGTCGTGCAGGCCAAACACGGAGCCCATGAGGTGCGAGAGCGGGTGGTTGCCAAAGTCGGATGAGACGTAGGCGACGCGCAGGCGCTCTGCGGGCGCCAGCGGCCGCGCCGGCGGGTGCGCCAGCGGCGGCAGCCGCAGCCGCGCGGCCGTGGCCAGGCAGAACTCCGCATATCTGCACGTCGCGCCGGCGCGTCAGCGCAGCGACCCTAACACTACCATACACCCTGTCAGCACACGGTCTGCGCCGCCAGGCCGCCCCGCGTGCCCAGGTGCGTGAGAAAGGCGATCATGGAGAAGGCAGACATGTGCATTGACCACTATGCCGTGCAACCACACACACTCTGCTGCCCGCAACTCCCGGGGCCAGGCAGCCCACGGCGCCACGGCCGCGTACGGCCGCTGCCGGCAGCCTCGCCGGCCCAGGAACCCAGGAGCGCATTGAGGGAAGCCGGGGGGGCGCGCGGGCGCGGGGCGCGCGCACTTGGCGCTGATCGCGAGCGCCAGCTCGGCCGAGAAGGGGTAGGCCATCGCGTGGAACGGCTGCACGGGCGGCAGCCGCCCGGCCGTCAGGTCGCGCCGCACCTGCGCGCGCGCGGCCGTCGGCGGGCGCCCCGCGGACGCGAGCCGGACCTGCCCAGCCGTTCTAGGGTAGTGCGCTAGGGGAGTGCGCTCGGTGAACACGAGCCGGGGCTGCCCAGCCCTGCCCCGCCGGCAGTCCACCCAGGCGCGTTCGCAGGCACGGGGCTTCCATCCGCACAGCGGGCTCTGCGGCCTGGGGCGGGCCCTTAGTGCGGTGCGGGGCGACGCGGCGCGGGAGGCAGCGCGCGAGCACGCCCGACCCCCGTTCAACCAGGCTTGACACCATATGCGCAACCAGGGCACTGGAAGGGTTCTGGCTAGGGTCTATCAGGAAACATGGTAGGGCGGGCGGGCGCGGCCGGACCTCCGCCTCCAGGCGCGCAAAGAGCGCCGGGCGGTCGGTCCAGTCGCAGACGCACTGCAGGCTGTGCACCAGGTTGGCGAACGCCTCCGGGAAGTCCGGCCGCAGCGCCAGCGCGCGCCGGTACGCCGCGACCGCCACGTCCTGCATCGCGCTGGAGCGCTCAGGGATATTTTTGTGCTTGTTGCGCCTGTGTGCTGAGCAAGTCAGGGCATGTATTAAACGCATATTTCTTGGGTGAGCAAGTGTGCGCTGCTGCACGCCTTTTGCGTCTGGTGCCTCCCGCGCAGCGCCACCAGCATGGTGCACGCTGGCAAATAGGGTGCGCCCGAGACCGACACGGACACCACCATGCAACTTCACACGTGTCCTGGGCCCCTTGGCCGGCCGGCGGCACGCGCGCGCCTGGCGCGCAGCGTCCTTGTACGAGGACGCCAGGTTGGCGTGCGCGTCGGCGGAGTCCGGGTGCAGCAGGGCCACCTGCTCGTAGCACGCGATCGCCTCCGCCGTGCGGCCCTGCGCGCTGGCGCGCCCGCCTCTGCACGGGTGGGGTAGACATAGGGTTATGGCTAGGGTAGGGTATGATGGCAGCGCCCTGAGCAGTACTTGCGCCGCGCCGCCGCCTCGACGAGCGCCGCGCCTGGCGCGCAGCCACACGGCCAACGTCCTGTCTGTTGTGGCATGGCCGCGCGTGGGCGCGCCTGCATCTTCAGGATGCCGCCCAGGTTGTTGTAGGCCACGCTCAGCCGCATGGCCTGCGCGAGCGTGGCGGCCGCGGGGTGCGGCGCGCCGAAGGCCGCGGCGCCGCCGCCGCCGCCGGCCGGCAGGCCGGCCGGCGCGCCGGGCAGCGCCGCGCCGGGCGCGGCCGGGCGGCTGAGCTGCAGCTGGATGCACAGCATGTAGCACTGCACCGCCTCCTCGGGCCGCCCGGCCTCGCGCAGCGCGTTGCCCAGGTTGTTGTACGCCTCCGGGAAGTGCGGCTCGTGCGCGATGGCCTGCCGGTACGTGTCGATGGCCAGCGGCAGCTTGCCCTGCTCATAGTACACGCCTGCGCGTGGTTAGGTTAGGGCTTAGATCAGGGATACTCTGAAGTTAACCCTAGCCTACCCTGTCAGGCCGCGACGCCGGCACGGTGGGCCAGTTGTGCGCATGGTGCGGCGCCGCCTGGCTGGCTTGCACAGACGGCGGAGCGCCGATGGCGCGCGGCATGCTCGTAGTCGCCGGCCAGGCCTCGGCGGCGCAGGCTAGGGTATAGGGTATAGGGCATGCTCGTAGTCGCCCGCCAGGCCTCAGCGGCGCAGGCGTGCGGCCTCCCATCAGCCACTGGTGCTCACACCGCAGCGCAGCTGCAGTGGCAGGGAGCGCGCCGCACGACAACAGACTGCAGCACACGCCGCAAACAGGGGCCGTGGCGCCACGCGACACGCGCCCGGCCTGCCAGCAAGTGCGCGCCCGAGCCGCATGGTAAACCCAAAAGTTTGTTATGAGTCACAGACAGTGCCCAGGCTGCGGGCGCGCCCGCAAGATTGCCGAGCGACAGCGCGCAGCCCGGCCGCAGCCGCACGACCTGGGCGAAGCACGCCTCGGCCTCGTCGCGGCGCTTGAGCTCCTTCAGCGCAACGCCCATGCCCGTATATGCGTCCGCGTACGCCGGCCGCAGCCGCACCGCCTCCTGCGCGCGGCCGCCAGACAGGAGTGAGGTGGCGCGCCCGACAGATGCGCGCCCGGCGCCCGCGCGCCGCCCTGGGGCAGGCGCACGCAGCACTGGCGCAACCGCGCGGCGCCCGCGCACGCCCTCTGGTCGAACCGCTGCGCGCCCCAGCCGCAGCAGAGCCGCGCCGCGCATGGCGCACAGGTGTCGCTCCGCCGCCCGGTCGCGCGCGCGCCCGCTCGCTCAACGCAGCGCAGCAGTCGGCTGCAGCCGCGGCTGGCAATTAGGGTAGGGTAGTGTACCCTACCCTCTCACCCGTAGTATACCCTACCCTCCCGCACCTGGTAGCACGCGACGGAGGACCCGCAGTCGCCCGCCTCGCGCAGCAGGTCGGCCAGGCCGCGCCAGGCGGGCGCATAGCCGCTGCTGACCTGCCGCCGCGCGCAGAGCATTGTGAGCGGCGCGCCGTTGCACACGCCTGCCGCGGCGCCGCCGAGCCGGACCGGGACGCAGGCTACTGACACGGCACGCGCCAGCGCTTGGCCGACCGCGAGCTCGGGCACATTTGCTACAGTGCGCGAGCGTGCACAGCGAGGCAACGCTGCCTGTCAAGGCCAGCGGCGGCGCGGCGGCGCGGGCCGGGCCGCAAACCTGCAGCGCCTGGCCGTAGCAGCGCTGCGCCTCGTTGCGGCCGACCGTGCCTTGCGCGCGCCACAGGTCGCCCATGTTATTGTACACATCCACCTGCACGGCGCCGGGGTGCCATCGGCGCGCCGCGCCGCTGCAAGCGCGCCCAGTGACTTGGATGTGGTGACGAGTGTGCGGCTCTGCCTGTGCCTCCAGCGGGCGCACGTTGTCGCGGGGCCTGGCACAGCGCCATGGGCAGGCTGCGACGGCGCGCGGCTGAGGGCGCAGGCGCGCAGCGGCGCGAGCAGGCGACATGTGCTGGGAGGGCAGGTATTCTGAAGTCGACCGACATATTACTCCAAGCAGACACGGCCTGACCAGCATATCTCATAGAATGAGTGATGGACAGAGCGTGCGCAAGGGTGAGCAAGGGTCCGCACCAGGGTAGGGTCCACGGCCAGGGCGGCCTGGTAGCACTGCAGCGCGGCCGGCACACGGCCCTGCTGCACCAGCGCGCTCGCCAGGTTGTTGTACGCGTCGGTGAACGTGGGCTTCAGGCGCAGCGCCGACTGCGCACAGGCGCGCGCCGCGGCTCAGCGCTGGCCGCACCCTGACAAGCTCGCGCCTCGAAGCATGGCCCAGCGCGCGCTGGGCCTCCGTGCTATGCGCAGAAAACCTGGGTGCGCGGTCTGTGCGTGCGCTCACGGTGTGTGCGCAGGCGGTGAGCGTGGCAGTGCTTGCAGTGCCGTCCACGAGGCAGATAGGCGCTGAGCAGAGTAGGCCAAGTGAAAGACAAGGCGTGCGCTTTTCCAGGTTGGCCCTCATCCATACAATGCGCGCATGCCTGGTAGTATATGACGGCCATGTCGTAGTTGCCAATCTGCTGCAGCGCATTCGCCAGGTTTGCGTGCGCCTCGGCCAGCTGGCTGTCCAGCATGATGCACCGGTCGTTAAACCGGATGCACTGCTCATAATTGCCCAGCTGGTAGTAGATGGCGCCGATCAGCAGCAGCAGGTTTGTGCGGTGCGCGTGCTGCGGGTAGACCTGCGCGTGCGGCAGCGCTCAGGCCACGCATGCGCACCGCGCAGTTTGCATGCGCATTCTCCGCCAGTGCCGCCCAAGCCAGCAGAGCGCTCAGGATACAGCGAGGCCAGCGGCCTGCTGCGCGCCTCGTTGCACTTGCTGAGCGCGTTGATGTAGTCGCCGGCGCGGTAGAACTGGTGCGCGTCAGCCAGCGTGGCGTCGAACACGATATTGCTGGCGGCGCCCCCCGCCGCCGGCGCCTGCCCCATGCGAGCCCCGCCGGGCACCAGGGCCGTGCTGCGCTGCGGCAGCGACGCAAACGCGTGCGACGCGAATGCCTGCGTGCCGGCGCGGGCGACCGCATATGGGCCGGGCTGAACATCCTGGGGGCCGCCGGAGGGCCCGGCTGTGCTGGACGACAGCTGCCGCAGGAGCAGCGCGTGCGCGCCCCACGCCAACTCCTCCGCATCCCCGGCCCCCGCCGCGGCGTCCGGCGCCGCCAGTGTGCTAGCGCCGCCGCCAAAAAGCTCCCGGCGGGGCAGCTGGCCGCCCGGCTGCTGCAGCAGCACTGCGCTCATAGGTGCTGGCAGCGCGCACAGACGCCAGTATCATTTCACTATGGGGCACGCACGCGCCCCCTGCGTTGCACGCAGCAAGGCATGAGTACAGATCAGCGCAGCTCTTACTAGTGCTCTGCAGCCGTGCAGTGCAACGCGGGCCTTCGTTCAGGCTGGCCGACAGCTTCCCTACCAAGGTTTCCCATGTATTGCATGCATGACGCACAAATATGCGCCTGAGGAATACCATGCTAAGCTCATTCCGACATGTGTGGCCTTATTACACAACGCCAAGCAACAGAAGCAGCCTTCTCCGAGTCCTCCCATGTGCAAAGCCTTGCATACCAGCAGCACACCGTTGCACGAAGTAAACCGAGCGTATACAAAATTTCGAATCACTGCCTGAGCACGCCACCTCGCCAACCGCGACCGCACACCATGCTCAGCGCGGCCGAGAGACCCGGACCGGCACCCTGCACGCCGCGCGGCTCCTGGCCAGCGGCAGGCGATTCCAGCGGCAACCCCAACCCCAACCCCAATGCACCCGCGGGCGTCAACAGACGCCCTGGACCACGACGCCCGCTTCAGCACAAAAACTCCGCCCGCCCTCAGCGCGCTCCCTCCAACTCACAGCAGGCAAACATGCGGCCCTGCTGCACCGCACCGCAGGCGCTGAAAATCGCCTCGCGAGCCGGAGGGTGTCGAGCCCGCCGCTCAGCCGCGGCGAGCTGCGCGCGCCTCCGCCTGCTCTGCACTGCGCCAAACCAGGCAGCAAAGCCACAACAAAATCTGCTGACGCATGCCCCCATTCTCCATTCCCCCAGTCTCGGCTGAGCATCAGCTTGCGCACCACAGGGCCCGCTTCAGGCAGGGCCCCTCTCCACCCCGTCCAAGCTCACACTCTGCATCCTGCCGGGCGACCGCCCCTGAGGCGGCGCCGCGCGGCACTGTCGACAAGACGTGGCACGCGGGCGGCAACGCAGCGCCGCCGCACATCCGAACACGCAACAAAGCAAACTGGATGGGCCCAACGGCAGACGAGCATCGGCCGAGCGGTGGTGCTTGGATACACGATCGCGGCGCATGCGTTCAGCCGCCGCGGCCAGGGCTGCCGGACACAGGCCAGGCGCCCCGTGCCCGCCCACCCGGCGCCTGCCTGTTTTGCAGACTGGGATCAAAGCAAGCACAATCAAGACCAGTGTGTACAGACGCCTCCCGCCTCCCAACCCCGGCCCGCCACATCCAGGCCGGGCACACGCCCCTCAATCCAAGGGGCATGGCCGCTCCATCGTCCCCCATCACCTGTGACTGTGGACAGGTCGGCCTTCGCAAGCGCGCCTGTGTTGGCGACAGGCCGATCCAATACCATCAGCACTCATCCCATGACAGCCTCCCATCGTACGTCCACAGCATAAGCAGCGCATCCCGCCCGTCCTCCCACTCCACTGTCTCTCTATCATCGCCTGAGCGGCCATAGAAGCCACCAAACTGTCTCCAACATCGCAAAGTTTCGCCTAAACAGGTTCTCCTCTCCATAGACTCTCATCACGAGCACTGGGCACAACCACTCAGCGCCACCCTTGCGACAGGCTTGACCGGCATCGCCTGGCAGCACACTGTCACCTGTGTCATCACTCATGTCGCGCAGCGCTGACGGCGCCCCCGCCCGCCGCGGCGAAGCCACTGCATGATGGCGCCAGCCGGGGCCGCCGCCGTTAGCAGGCCGAGCAGCAGCAGGGCGGCCGCCCCCAACACCGTCGCCGCCGCCGCCGAGCGCGGCGCCGCGCCCGCGGCGGCGGCGCCGAGCGCGGCACATGCCAGCGCCTGCGCGGCGTATCCGTCCCAGTTGGCCGGCTTGCCCGCGCGCGCCCGGCCGCAGGATGCCGAACGCCTCCCGGACCTGGCGGCGCCGGCAGCTTCGGGGCCCTGCGACGGCGGCTGCGCCGGCGCCCTCGCGGACGCCGGCTCGCGCGGCGCGCAGGCAGGCGCGCTCTCTGGCGGGGCTGCGCTGGCAGGGGCCACCGCCGCGGGCGGCGCCGATGCAGGGCTGTCCGGCACGGACAGCGAGCGGACGCAGGCGTGCGCGGCGGCGGCGGCGGCCGTACCCAACCCGGGTCCCGCCTGCGCCGGCGCGTCCACATCCGGCAGCGGTGACGGCTCGGTTACTGCTTTGCGCAGGCTGAGCGCCACGCTGGTGCGCGCGCCGGCCGAGCACATTGTGCTTCTGTCGGCCGCCCTCCGACTTGAGGCCGCGCCGCAGACATCCTTGTGGGCGCCGCAGGGAACCGATGCCCTGGAAGGGAGCGTGCAGCCTGGCAGAGACGCGGGCGAGGCAGCGGCGGCGCCATTGCCCAACGACAGGCGCAGGCCCGCGGCCGCCGCTGGCGACTGCGCGGTGGCCTTTGCGCAGGAGGCTGCCATGACATGCAGGGCGTCCGCCGCCGGCCGCAGCTTGCAGAACGCGGCGCCGTCGGCGGCGTGTCCGGCAGCGGCGCCGCCGGCGCCGCGCGCCGCGCCGCGACCGCGCGGGCCTGCGGCGCGCAGCGCGGCAGGCGCGCTCAGGGGCGCGGGCAGCGGCGCTGACAGCAGCGCCGCCGCCTCCAGCGCCCACCCCGCCGGGCTGGGCAGGCCGTCGCCACCCGCCGACTCACCCGACAAGGATGAGTCGGCGGATCCTCCCCACGTGTCTGCATGGCTCGAAGCGCCCGACGCGGGGGCGCCCTCCGACCCGCTGAACGAGGCGGCGGCCTCCGAGGCGGTAGCCTCCAGCTCGCAGTCATGCACGGACGGGGCGCTGGCGCGCCGGGCGGCGCGCCGGCGCGGGCTGGCGCGGCGCGGCCGGCCGCCCGGGCTGCGCGCCGCCGCGGCCGGGCTCAGCGGCGACTCGGGCAGCGCCGCGCGCTCCGCCGGCGACAGCAGCGAGAAGAAGCTGCCGGCGCTGCTCCTGCGGCGGCGCGAGCCCCGGGCGCTGCGTGAGCTGCCCCGCGGATGGATGACGCTAGGCTTGCAGCAGACCCTTGCTTTGACGTCAAGCAGGACATAGGCACAGACAGCCTCGATCCTTGCAAGAACTGCAGCTCGCTGAGTCAGCAGGCAAACCAGGAGAGCAGGCAAAAATACGGTTGGGGCTAAGGGGCCCTGGCAACTCTCGGGGCCCTGGCAACCCGCGCATCGTCGGCAGCGCGCACCCGTCCGCCACGTCCTGCGGCGTCTGGCCCCCGGCGTCGCGCAGCGAGGCCCACAGCGCGCCCGCGCCCGGGCAGCGCGCCAGCAGCAGGCCCGCCGCCGCGCCGCCGTCGGCGGCCGCGGCCGCCAGGTGCAGCGCCGACGCCGCGCCGGCGCCCGCGGGCGCCGCCAGGTCCCAGACCACCCTGCAGGTTCCGCGCCCCCCTTGCCCCGGCATGGCGTGCGCCCGCCCCTGCGCTGGCCCCTGCCAGGATTGCGGCTCGTGTGCGCGCCCGCAGCACTCAGCCCCTCTCGGCGCATGCAGCAGGAAGGTCGCGGCGCACCGCCTCCGCCTACTTCATTTCGCCAAGAGCTTCAATGACGTGCACAGCAAGACGACCTGACGGCACACTCCTTGCCGACACATGCACCCGCGCTCCTCATCTGCTCATGCCTTCCCACAAAGCTAGAGGCCTGTGGGAACCACGCTCTCACGCGGCCCGATCGGGCATGCATGGTCGGCCTGCGCCTGTGCACAGCGCCCTCGAGGGGCGCACCCGTGGGCAGCAAGGCCGAGGAGCAGGTCCAGAGTGGCCAGGCAGCGCGCGCGCAGCGCCAGGTGCAGCAGGCCGCCGAGCGCGCGCGCGCTGTAGGCGGCCTCCGCCGCGGCCACCGCGTCGCGCATGTGGTCGTGGCCCACAGCGGCCACTGGCAGCACCTGAGCGCCGAGCCAGGGGCCGTCACGAGGCTGCCCAGTGAGCCCGCACACTGCCACGCCAGGGCATGCAAGGTGCTCCTGACCTGACATCAATTACAGGGCATGCGCCACTGCGCAACGCAGTTTCTGGCATGGCGCAGCAGGGCGCGCGGCGATGCTCAGCGCTGGCCCCGGCTGGTGCGCAGCGAGCTGCGGCGCGGGCCGGGGCGCGCCCTGGCGACGAGCGCGGGCCAGCCGCGCGCGGCGCCGAGCACGAGCAGCCGGCGCGCGGCGCCGGCCACGTGCGCCACAAAGCCCGGGCGCCCCAGCTCGCGCTGCGCGGCGCCGGTCCACGCGCCGCCGCGCGCGGGCGCGGCGCGCGCGGCCGCCGGCATCGCCAGGAACTCCGCAAACTGCAGCACGCGCCCGATGTCGGCCAGCAGCGGCGCGAGCGCCGCCCAGGCCATCCTGCGCGCGGCGCTCTCCCGCCTCGGAACCCTCCTGTGCAACCACGCCACGCCATTCGCATATCTTAGAAAGATAGCCTATAAAATCGAAGGCGATTGAATTTGAAGAATAAATTGGAAGCGAAATTGAAGATCAAACGGAAACGAATCATTGTGAACACGCAGGCCCTGTGCGGCAGACTGCGCCGCGCGCCTGCCGTCCGCCGCATCCGCCTCCAGCGAGCGGACCTCGCGCACGAGCGCGGCGCTGTCGGCCAGCACCACCGGCCGCGGCGGCCCCAGCAGCCCGCCCGCCTCGGCCTCCACCCACGCCACGCCGCACCGCCCCGCCCCTGCCATGCCGACAGTCAGCCGCCGCCCGGGGCTGGTCGCGCACGCGCGCTTGTCCAGCGGCACGTCCGCCAGGAAGCGCCCGTCGAAGCGGACGAGCAGGCGCTCGGGGGCGGGGCGGGGCGGGGCGGCGGGCGCCAGCGGCGGCAGGCGCAGGCGCATCTGCCCGCCCACCAGCGCCGCGAACGGCGCCGCGCAGGGCCCCGGCGGCAGCTGCGCCTCGAGCGCCTGCGGGCGCGCCGGCGCCTTGCCGTCAGCGCGGGCTCGGGCGGCAGGCCTGCAAGCTCTTAGAACAGTGTGACGCGCCCGTCAAACATCTAATCTATGAAAGCATTGCCGGAACTTGGCACGCCATCAGCTGGCTCGCCCCGGGGGGGGGGGGGGGGGGGGTGTGGGGCTGCACTTGGGCACCGTCTGCCTGGCAAGCACGTCCCGCCAGACTGGTTGGCCTGCATGCAGGCGGGCACATTGGCCCGTAAAAAACAAGGTGCGCACTCGGCTCCCCCATGCCATGGAAATGACGCCGTCCACAACCAGCGCCGCGCCAGCGGGCGTCTGCAGCAGCACGCGGCCGCGCTGCGCCAGCGGCAAGCACGCGGCCAGCCGTGCAGCCGCATCCTCCGGCCCCTCGCGCGCACGGTTGCCCTGCATCCCACACAGTAAGCCTGAGACAGAGACAGCCCTACGCAGCAGCGCTCGCATGAGGGGACAGCCTTGCTGCGTATTCAGTAGCAGCAATGACAAGCCTGGATGCAGTCCTGAGTGCATGTGAAACACTTCTGGACACGAGGCGCACCAGCTGCTATCTACAGGAGGCCCTGCATGCCCGCATGCTTCCTCGCACAAGGCAGAGACGCCTTGTCATATCAGGCCACTCCAGGAAATGAGAACAATCAGTCGTAATTCACTGTAAGCATTTTTTTCCTTCGCCGCCGGGAGCGCACCGTCGCCAGCAGCGCGTCGGCCACAACATGCACGCAGCCGGGCCGCACGGCGGCCTGCAGGCTGACCACCTGCGCCGGCCCGCCCATCGTGGCCTCCAGCTCGCGGCGGATGCCCGGCTGCAGCTCGGCAGGCTCTGCGTCGAGCAGCTTGAGCGACATGCGCATGTCGTCCGCCGCGCCAGCCGCCGCCTCGCCGCGCCCGCCGCCGTCACCGCCGCCACCGCCGTCGCCGTCCGTGGCGCTGCCCGCTTGGGCGCCCGCGTCGAGCGAGCCGGCGCGCGCGTCCGGCGCGCCGTCGCCGCCGCCGTCGGGCGCCGGCGGGATGACGGGCGGGCTGGGCGGCAGCCCCGGCCAGGTCACCACCTCGCTGGGGCGCTCGGGGCTCAGCATCCATGCGCTCGGCAGCAGCATGGCCTGCTCGGCGGGCGGCGGGCCGAGGCCGCTGCCGTCGCTGCGCTGGGACGCCTCCCAGCCGCGGCCGCCGGGGTTGCCCCCGCTGCCGCCCGGCAGCTGGCCCCCGGGCAGCCCCGCGGCCCATCCGCCCATCGGGCCAACCTCGGAGATCCCACTCGCGGCGCCCGCCGCGCGGCTGCCGGCGCCGGCCGCGCCGCCGACGCTGCCGCTCCGCAGCCGCCCGCCCAGGAGCCCCAGCTGCTCGCCGGCCAGGGTCGCGCCCAGCCCCTCGCCAGGCGGCAGCGCGCGGGCGTGCCGCGCCTGCGCCGGCGGCGCGCCGAGCGCCCAGGCGGGCAGGCCCGCGCCCCCGCGCGCCGGCCCGCCGCCCAGCCCGCCCAGCATGGAGGGCTGCCCCGGCGGCGAGGAGCCCCAGCCATGCTGCGCGGCGGCCTGCAGCTGCAGCATGCCCGGGTGGTCGTACCGCCGGCCCTGCGGCGCCGCGAGCGCGCCCTGCGCACGCGCGCATCTGACCCGCTCAGCAGCTGCGTCGCCACGGTGTGCAGTCAGGCAGTGCACCTCGACCAGCAGGCAGCGACTGCCGAGCTCCGCGGCACCCGTTTGCCAGCGCATGCTTCAGCAGCATCGCCTGATTTGCAGGCAGTCCAGGCTGTATCATCGAATGGGACCTGCTCGCCCGGCCGCCCAGGCAGGGCACGCCCTGACCCTAACCCTGCACTATGGGCAGGGTCGCGCCTTGGCGTCGGGCGCATCGGGCGGTGAGCCGACCGGCAGCGGGTCGTACTGCTGCAGCAGCCGCGCCAGCGTGGCCATGCCCTCCGCGGCAGGGGCGCCCGCGGCCGCGCCCGCCTCCGGGCCCGGCGCGTCGGGCAGTACGGGGCACTCTGGGATGTTCTGCAGGCCGGCGCTGAGCGTGCGGGACGGCCGCCCGGGGCCATGCGGCACGCGCACGGCGGGCGCGTCCAGCCGGCCGGGCGCGCCGCGCAGGCGCTGCCTGCTGGCGCGCGCGCGTGAGTCCTGTCAGCGCATGCCGCAGCTGTCCACAACGTCCGGCTGTCCTTTGTCACTAGGTGCCGCACGCTCTCCTACACCTTCTCGTGTGCTGGCGCGTCCGGACCGCGAGGATGCGCAGCACATAATTCGTATGCAGTGCGCACACGGAGTCCAAACCTGTATGCTTGGCTGCTGGCGCCATTATGAAGAGGGACCGCCAGCGTCATGCTCTGTCTACCCACATCGGCAGCAACCGCAGGTGCAGCATGTTGTGCCGCACGCCCCCAACAAGCACTGCTTTTGCAGGCGAGACGAGCGCAGCCACGAGCTGGGGGCGATGGGGAAAAGCATGGGGCAGGGCGGGCGCCGCACTGGCGCGCGGCGTCAGCGCCACCGGCGCCCAGCGACATGCCGCTCAGCGTCGCCTCGGCGCTGCGCGCGCGCTGCATGGAGGCGCGCGCCTCATCCGCGCTGGACATGCGCTCCATGCCGGGCCGCGGCAGCGGCCCCGCGCCCGCCCCGGCGCCCCGCGCCTCCTGCGGGCCGCCGAACAGCGGCGGCGGCGGCACCTGCGTGTGACACGCGCGGCCGTGAGCGGACCGCAGCTGCTGGCGCGCCTGCCGTGTGGCGCTGCGTCTGTGTGGCGTGCGGCCGTGCCCACAGACTGGGCTGGGACGAGCCAGCCTGCACGTTGCTGCCCTTCATACCTTCCATTGACCTCCACAACAGTGTCCCTCACGATGGACTATAGGCGCATGAAAGCCTTCCAGCGCTCAGCTCGCTGCAGCCGAGCGGCGAGGGGCAGCGCCGCGCCTCGGCAGGCGCATGGCGCAGCATGGCCTCGAGCGCGGTGATGGGCAGCACGCTGCGCGGCGCCTGCTGCTGGTACGCGCCGCGCTGCGCCGCCGCGGCCGCCTGCGCAGGCCCGGGCGCCTGCAGCTGCGCCTGCGCGGCCACGAGCTGCTGGAACGCCGCCGCCTGCGCCTGCGCGCCCGGGCCCCTGTCGGCGCCTTGACTAGCGGCGATGCTGCGCGCAGCCGCGGACGCGCGACGCAGCGTGCGAGCAAAGCTGAAAGGAAGTTAATCTGGGGTGGACAACCTGGGCAGCTGTGCAGCTGGAGCCTGGGCTGATGTGATGCCACAGGGCCGGCGCACCCGGCTGGCAGTGTCCAGCAGCAGGCTGGGCGGCCGGCCGGCTAGGCGCGACGGCGCCCAGCCGCCCATGTCGCCGCTGCCGCCGCCGCCGCTGCGCGCCTGCTCCAGCAGCGGCTGGCCCGCGCCGGCGGCGGCGGCAGGGTTCTCGGGCGCGCCCAGAGCGTGCAGCCAGCTGAGCGCGCCGGCCTCGGCCGCGTCGCGGCGCAGCTCCTGGGCGCCCACGCGGCCGGGGTCCAGCAAGAAGGCCGCGCCGGGCGCAGCGCGCTCGTGCGGGAAGCCCGGCATCAGGCCTGCGCCGCGCAATATGATGGTCAGGGTAGGGTATGCAACCCTATCCTGATACGATGGTGAGCAGAGTTTGCATCCCCACGCCTGCGCCACGCGCTCCGGGCCAGAGCGCTGCTCCACCGCGCGAGCACAGCGCTCTGCGAATGGCGGGGCGGCGCGCCCGAGGCCAGGCTCTGCTCAGCGGCGGCGGCGGCGGCGGCCGCCGCCGCGCGGTGCGGGTTGGGCGACGACAGTGACGCGATCAGCGCGCCGCTCAGCTCGCCCAGGCGCACGGGGGCGCCCACGGGGTCGGACTGGTGCCGCCGCATGCCGGCCGCGTATGCCGCGTCCGCCGTGGCATGCGCAGCCGCCTGCGCGGCAGCAGGCGCTGTGGGCAGGCGGGCTGTCGCGCCGCAGGAATACTGGCATGCCAGGCAGCCAAGCACGCTCGCAGCCCACATCATGAAAATGGCTGCGGTGTTGCTTGGCCGACCCGGAGTCTGTCCGCTTCTTCAGACCCTGGGTCTGCCCGTTGCTGCCCCGGGCCGGCGGCGGGCACGCGCCTGGCCCTCCAGGACGGCGCTCTCCAGGTCCGCACCTGCGCCCGCCGGGCCGGCCGCGCGGCCGCCGCGCATGCTCTCCAGCAAGTCCATCACATTCAGGATCTCCGGCGGCAGCAGCTGCGCGCTCACCACCGCCGCGCTCACCCCGCCACGGCGTCGAGCGCCATGCCCCTGGAGCGCGAGGCGCCGGGGCCGGCGCCCCCCCCTGGCCTGCAGGCAGGCGGGCTGCAGAGCCGTGCCTGACAGGCTGTATGTGGCAGAACTCTAAATTCCAATCGCGCCGGGACGCACGCTGCCGCGGCCCCAGCGCCCGGGCGGCGTTGAGACAGGTCGCCCCGCCAGCCTTCACTCCCCCAGCAGTGGGGCCCCCGCGGGTCAGCCCACCTTGCGCGCGTCGGGCGCCGTGGCCAGTGCTGCCGCCTCCGGCGGTGCCTTGCGCGCGGAGCGCGGGCGCAGGTGGTACCGCACGCGGCCGCCCTCCTCGTCGCCCTCACCGCTGCCGCCCTCGGCGTCGCCGCGCTCGGCGGGCGCGCGCGCCGCGCCCGCCCAGACCGGACTGTCCTCGGAGCCGGCCGCCTCGTCGCTGTCCTCGGGGTCCTGGCGGGCGCGCGGCACGTCAGCCGGGCGCGGCATCCGTGCGCTCGCCGGGACCAGCGCGGCACCACTTAGTTATCAGTCTATGTCTATCCTGCAGGCCGCAGTTGCGCGCCTGATGGACGTGGCGCCAGGCCGTCCACCTGGCAACACCGCACAGCCTACCGCAGCAGCATGAGGCAATGACGGCACGGCCCAAGGTTTATGGCACCAGGCTGAGGGTGGCAGCCAACGGCGCCAGGCTCACCGACAGCGATGAGTCGCCGCGCTTGCGCCGCCCGCGCCCGCGCCGCGCGCCGCCGCGCCGCGGGCGGCCGCGGCCGCGGTAGGGGCTGCGCCCCTCGCCGCCGCCGCTATCGCCGCCCACGCGCTTGCGCCGCCGGTCATTGTGTGCGTTCAAGCGTTGGCGGCAGCTCCTGCATGGCGTGCGACACCTCAGCCAGAAGGGGCAGCAGCACAGGCCTTACCATGCGTGCAAAGAAGCGGCCAGGGACACAGTGCAGGCCTCGCCCCACTCGCCACAACTGTGCCTGGGCTGCAAGCAGGCCAGGCAATGTCCCACTCCGGCGGGCGCCGCGCCTGCGGTTGCCGTCAAACGCGTCCAGGTGGTGGAAGCGCCCGCATTGCTGCGCGCCCCGCGCACGCGTTGGCCTCACCGCCGTCTTGCTGCGCAGGCACAGCGCGCGGGGGTGACGACAGCCTGGGGCCGTGGGGCGGTCACCTGGCAGAAGCGATGCGGCACGGACTGCATCAGCAGCACCAACAGCGTCAGGTGCGCCTGGCACACGCGGTAGCGCTGGTAGTAGTCGCCCTCCGGACTGGCGGCGTCGTCCATGCGCTTGCCGCACCCGAGCACCTGGCGCGGCCGCCGCGTCAGCTGCTGCAAGCGCGGCGGCGCGGCGGCCACGCACTGGGCCCCTGGGCGACTGGCCCAGCCTGCCGGGTGCCAGAGCGCGGCTTGCTGGCTGCCAGCCGGGCCAAAGAGCCACCGCGTCGAGCACTCATGGCCTGCTCCCCGGCCGTCAGCGCACGCAGAGAGCTGAGCCCTGGCCATGCCCTGGCCGCATCCGCTCCCAAAGCAGGCTGTGGCAGCAGGCGCGCCGGCGCGCCTGGCACACCATCGGCACGCTGCGCTTCTGCACGCCGGCCAGGTCGTAGCTGGGGTCCAGGCTGGGCACGCCCTCCAGGCCTGGGAGCAGCGGCGGCAGCGCTGGCGGGTCCGCGGGCGCGGCCCCGCTCGCGCCGCGCTCGACGTCGCCGCGGCCGCCGCCGTCGCCGCTGGCCGGCCCTGCGGCGCCGCCGGGGGCGCTGCGCGGCTCGGCGCGCGCCTCGTACGGGTCCCAGGTGAACTGCGCCGGGTCCCAATGCACGCCATCGTCGCCGCCACGGCTTCGCGGCGGCTGCTCGGACATGCAGCTGTGCTCGGCTTACGCCGCGTCTTGCCCGCCGCCTGTCACGCGGAGCGCGCAGGCGTCAGGCGCGCCTGCCAGCGCCACTCGCCTCCAAAAGGCGCGTCGCCCCGGCCGCCTCAACAGCCACCGCGGCCGCGCCAGGCGCACGCGGCGTCAGCAGCAGCGTACTTGCAGCCTCGCGTCTTGCGTGACTGGCTGCACACAGGAGCCCGTGCGCAATTGAAACATTCAAAAGGCATGTGCAGCTGCGCGCTGCGCTGGCCAGACGCACCACGTATAAAATTGAACAACGAATTGCAGACATGCCGGCCATCCTCACCTGGCCAGTCCGCTGATATGACCGTGACCATCTTGGGTTGCACTAGGTCGTCGTATCGACTGCAGTATCGGCGTGTCGCCCCCCTTCCTAACCAGAGGCCACCGCCCCGCGCTCCTCCGATACCTCCAGACCTCTTGTTCCGTGCGTGCATCCCAGCCTTGCGACGCAAGATGGGAAACCCTATAGGGTAGCTACCCGCTTGGCAGCAATAATTGCGAATGCTAGGCCTGGGACGCAGCATGGGTGGAGCTTACGACCGTGGGGTGCATGGAGGAGGCAGCGAGCCTGCACCAGAGAGCGCTGCAGACATGCGTGAATATAGTGCAGGACCACCGCAGTGCATCAGCAATGGAGCGGCCCACAAAGGTGCTGGCCCATGTCACAGCATGGCTGGCAACAAGGCCGCATGTACAGACAGTGCTGACAAGCACCAGTAGACATGCTCGTGTAGTTGCTTGTCCACTTCTGGGGCAGCATAAAGGCCGCCTGCATTGCAGCCAGGGTGCTGGTCTGCGCCCAAGGCTCAATGAACCGGTGCATTTTGCATTTGGCCATAAACTTTGACCGCATAGGCTGTGGGTGACCGTGGGATCGGGCCAAGCTGCACGGGTGCTGGCAACCCCATGAGAAGCCAGCATGTGATGGACTTTCAAAGAGCTACCGCGCAAAGCTAGTGGCAGCCGGTGTCCAGAAGGTGTCTGCCTTGCCCTCAAGCCAAAGGAGGAGATAAGCATGACCAGGACCAGCGACGGTGCATTCACAGCCTGTTGAGCGCACAGACAACAGCCCTGCAGCACTCACAGCACAAACAGGCAAGGTTTGCAGGTGATGTACAGGCACTTGCGCGGGGACAGAAAGGTCGCGCTGGCATCTGGCAGAACAAGTGCCTGCTTCTCCTCCAAGTACAACATGCATGCAGCGTGCAGTGGATGCCAGGTCTGCCAGGCAGGGCGTGCAGCCTCGTCGCATATAGCGTCACAGCAGAGGGTCCAGGTGATGGCACCCAGAAGAAGAACTCACAGGCATGAAAGACAGATATAGCTGCAAGCTGCTAGTGTGTGCTTGCTATAAAGCACATAAATGTCTTGCACATGAGCAGTTGGCGTCCTCATGCATGCAAGAGCATACGTTCATGAAGAGATGCTACACAGCATGACAGCAGCGCTGCATACATGCAGTGCCTGTCTGTATTGCGCACCCCAGCAGCTCAGCGCTGCCACTCACATGCGCAATCGGGTATACTTGTCACTCGAGCCACACCTCCGTTCTGCTCACGCGGATCCACTCCACACCCCTGTGCCCTGATCCTAGCAGCTGCCTGTGCAGTGCCAGGAGGGCTGCAGCGCTCGGCCCCTGACATGGTCGCGCGTGGTCAAACAGCACTTTGTCCAGGGGCGCATGGTGCCGCACCCCAAAGTCGTGCGAAAGTGCGACTTGGCAGTGCCAGAATCCGAGGAAGGTCATGCAGGGAAAGGCTGACAGGTCACCCAGGGCGACAGCATCCAGAATGCCTAGAGTGTGCAAGCTATCCGTACTGAAGGACCGTGAAAAGCCTAGCGCCAGATGCTGCAGGCTTGACAGCACAGTCAACCCCGCAGGCAGCGCAGAGAAGTGGTTGTTAGTGACATAGAGGTATGCCAGCTGCCATAGCGCCAGGGCTTGCTCCGGGAACGCCTGCAGCCCACCAGCCGCCTGCAGAAAAGTCAGCGACCCCGGCAGCACAGGCGTCCATGACAACGCCTGCACGTCCCAGGAAAGCTGGCAGAACTTGCGCAGAAAGCGCAAAGGTGTCAAATCCCTTGGCACCAGCACGGCCTCGGTCACACGGAGTTCAGTGAGGCCCACGAGCCCCAGCAGAACAGGAAGCCGCACACGGTTCCGTGCGTTGTATAGCATCAGCACCAACCTCTGCAGCCCCGGCATCCCCAGCCCCTCCTGAAACACCACGCCTTCCTCGGAATCAATGTCCAGCTCGGTCAAGCGCGACAAACCCACTGGCACAAAGCACGCGAGCGAGAAGCGCGGTCCCAGCACCACACTCGTCAGGCGCGGCAGGCCGCGCCGCCGCGCTAGGTCCAGAACGTTGACCTCGAGCTCGCTGGGAGAAAACTGACGGGCGCCAAAGTGCCATGGTGCACATGAGAGCTCCAACCGCTGCAGTGACTGCGGCAGGGCTGCTAGGCCCAGTGCATACAGGCTGTGCTGTTCCAAAAAGAGTGTCTTCAGGTGCGTCAGCGACTGGCACTGGCTGATAGCGCGTGAGAACGCCAGCACGCTGCCCCTTTCCATGGCCGCTCGGGTGCAACCACGCTGTCCTAAATACACGTGTATAGTGCGCAGGGAGGCGTGCGCAGCCTGAATCACCACCACAAGCACGTTCACCCAGGTCTGCGAGCCGTACACATTTCCCGTCAACGTGAACTCCAGCGCTTTCACTGCGCAGCAGCGACGGGCCAGCCACTTTTCCAGCTTGGCGAGGCACGTCGTGAAGTTCATGCCTCTGCCTGTGCCTGTGGAGCGCGCACAGCGGTGACTGGTTGAACGCAATAAGACACAGACATTGACAAGGAGTCAAGACAGTGGCAAACCTTCAGGGCGCCAGAACGCTGCTGCAAAACCGTCGTCCAAGCGCTCCCAGACCTTGGTTGGCTTCAACAAGACGTCGCGGAACCGCCTGCGTCTCTGGAAGTTCATCAGCTGTTGGTCTGAGGTGAGCACATCAAGAGGTTACACGCCAGCACAACCTGCAGCACTGACCCACCTGCATACGCGCGGCAGGCTCGTCAGCGTCTGCTTTTGTGGCACGCGGCTCAGGATCTCTGCGAGCAGCTCGTCTGACAAGCTGTCCAGGCTCGCCATGCGACCAGGTTGTCGTTCGACAGGCTGAGCTGGCGCAGCGCGACTTTTGCGCTGTGCACTCAGGCACTCTGTGTACCGATTGCACAGTGCGGAAGCACCTGGAGCCTGGTGTGCTGGGTGGGACTGGATGGAAGCTGTACCAGCCAGCGCAGCCTGCTGGAGCAGGACGCAGCTTGAGCTTTGAATGTACAGGGCTATGACCCTGGGCGGACCACTTGGTGGCCCTGGTGCCAACAGTGCATGTTGCGAGCCCGTGCGAGCCCGCGAGCCAGGCTACACCACATAGCTGAGGGGGCCATTGGGTTAGGGCCCCCGGTGATGCTTTTCATTCATTCATTCGTGGAGTGCTGATTTGCGTGCGCCTCCGACCGTCAGCAAACACTTATGTGACCTGTCCACGCGCCAACAACTCTTCTGAGACTTGTCTGCAGATCTGCTCTAGAGGCAGCGCCGCAGCAGTGCAGGCCGCAACAGGCAGCCTGTGCATGCACTGCATCCCATGGCTGCTTATCTGCCCAGTCACGATCCATCCTGCTTATCTGCCCAGTCCCTATCCTCAGACACGACCCTGTAGATGTGTGCCGCAAGCAGAGTGGCCGGGCAGTGCAAGTTCAGCAGCTACCAAGGGGCCTGTGTTGCGGCCGCGCAGCGCTCT
>JAABUJ010002022.1_pt1 | contig 26903 bp, 26 predicted proteins | sample 5559131 | NCBI WGS metagenome assembly JAABUJ01 (sample SAMN10711875, study PRJNA513366) | rock metagenome | isolation source: Antarctica rocks | place: Antarctica: Victoria Land, Mt New Zealand nord | collected 2016-01-07
CATCCGCAGCCATGTCCCGCCGGTGGCCGCGCCCCGATCACACGCGGTGCTGATTGGATGCCGCACCCGCACAGCCGCACTCCCCTCACGCAAACCATAGCTTCGTTCTCTCCGACAGACTGCTAGCTGATAGCTATTAGCCGTCAGCTATCAGCTTCCTTTACGAGGGGATAAGCATTGCTCGTCGCGTTATAGATCGCGGCGTATAGCGCGCATTTTGCATCGCGCAAAAAGCTGACGGCTGATTGCTGACAAGCTGACGGCTGACGGGCTAATAGCTTGACGCGAAACGCCCCCGCTTGCTATCCTACTCTAAGCGCGCTCGGGAGACCCGGCGCTTTTTTTAGCGCGTTCGCGCTATTGTAGAGTGTAATTTAAGGACATTCGTCTCGTGTTTGCAGTAGTCAAGACGGGCGGCAAGCAGTACAAAGTCCGGGTCGGCGAGACGCTCGACGTCGAGAAGCTGGCCGTCGACGCAGGCGCGCAGGTGCGGCTTGACCAGGTATTGCTTGCCGCCAGCGACGAGAACGTCGCGTATGGCCGGCCGATGATCGATGGGGCCGTGGTGACGGCGCGTGTGGTGCGCCAGTACAAGGGTCCTAAGCTGATTATTTTCAGATACAAGAGTAAGTCACGCTATCGCCGGCGCACCGGCCACCGCCAACAATTGACCCAGTTGATGGTGCAGACTATCGACATCCCAGGCCTCGGGACGGACACGATGGCGGTACGGACGCGCCCCGTGGTAGCAGTGGAAACGGTGGCCGCCCCCGAGCCTGCTGAGTTGGCTGTGTCGTCCCAGGTAGCGCCGTCCGCTTCGACAGGCTCGGCCGCCCCGTCCGACGACGTGTTGCCGGCCGTCGCGCCGACGGCGCAACTCGACGCGGCGGATACCACTGCGGCCACACCGGCGTACGAGGCGCTCGGTGATACGACGCTCCCGACGACGACACTGCCGGCGCAGACGGCGCCCACAGAGACGCCGGCTGATTTGCCCGACACAGGACCCACGTAAAGCGGCGTACCAGAGGGCCCGCGTAGAGCGGCGTAGCAGACGGAAGGAAAAGGAATAGGACAACGTGGCACACAAAAAAGGAATGGGCTCGACGCGCAACGGGCGCGACAGCCAGTCGCAGCGCCTAGGCGTCAAGAAGTTCGGCGGCGAGTATTTGCGCGCGGGGGGCATCATCATCCGCCAGCACGGCACTAAGTGGCGGCCGGGCGTGAACGTAGGCATGGGCAAGGACTACACCCTCTTCGCCCTCATCGACGGGCATGTCACCTTCGAGAAGCCGCTGCCGAATCAGCGCCAGCGCGTCAGTGTCTACCCCGCTCCCGTGGCGGAGGCGACGGCCGGCATGGGCGCGCAAGCGACGGCGTAACGTGGTATAATCTTTAGCGCGACGCCTGAAAATGATGTCGTGCTTAGGATGGGCCTGTGGCGCAGTTGGGAGCGCGTCTGAATGGCATTCAGAAGGTCAGGGGTTCGAATCCCCTCAGGTCCACCAGAGATGGGAGGCTCATTTTGAGCCTCCCATCAGTGCTTTTTCAGTCCGAATGTCACAGAAATGTCACGAATGGTCGAAGTCTTCTCCATGGAACTCTCGAACAGTGCAGAAGATCGTGCGCGCACACGATGCGACGGGGCAGGCGAAGCGCCGTGTCTGGACCTGCAGGGACACCGTTATACCGCTCCACGGGAGGTCCGCCACCGTCCGCGTGTAGGTCGAGCGCACCGTCGTGGAGCGATGCTGGCAGAGCGGGCAGGCGGCTAGCGAGCATCTCAATGTGTCGGCCGCGCTAGCGCAACGTCGTGGCCGACTAGGGTGATCAGGAGCCTTCCAGCAACTCTTTTAAGTGTCCTTGCTGCGTCTCGACCTGCTTCCTGATAGCGGGCGTCAGCATCGCGGCGCCGAAGCGGGCGACGCCGGCCGGTTCGCCCTCCACGACGACGTCGACGCGTGTGCCCTCGGGGACGGGCGCGAAGGTGTACGTGCCTGTGGCTAGGAATGGCCCCGAGAGTGTCTTGGCCGCGAAGACGCGATCTTGCTCGTAGGCCGTGACCTCGTGATTCGCGTCGACGGCGCGCCCCAGTATCGTGCCTTCCAGCCGGAAGGTTGTGCCTAGGCCCACTGGCCCCGACGATGTGACGTGCGCCGCGCGGGCCGTCTTGTTCCAGCGCGGCCAACCCGCCACGTCGCTCACGACCGCGAACACATCCTCCACCGGACGGCGTATGACCGTGCTATGTTCTATGCGTATCATCTCAGGTTATCCTACGTGTCTTGTTGGCGCTCACCGGCGATCACAACGCGGTTCCTCGATATAATGCCTGAATGGGAATGTCCATAGCGACGCTTGCCAGATACACCGCCTGGCCGGGGCTGTACGTCGTGGCGGACCACACCCCGTCCGCGGCGCGCGTGCGTACCTCGACCCCGACCCGCTCCGTTTCGATCAACATATACTCCATGAGAGTGTCGCGGCCTCTATATAGATCAAACTTTGTTCCTCGATCGTGTTTCTCGATAGAGTCCGAGAGCACCTCGATGACCAGACGCGGAGCGCTGATGTAGTCGGACAACTCGTCGGCGACATCGCGCGGGTCGCACGTCACGGCCGCGTCGGCGTAGACATAATCCTTGTCGTTCGCCAGGCGCACTTTCATGTTCATGGAGAAGACCTGACACGGATTATCCTCCAGATGATCCTCCAGCAGCCGCGTGATCGTGCGCGCGATCCGATCGTGGCGCTGCGTCCCGTCGGCCATCGCGTAGACGTAGCCGTCGATGAGTTCGTGACGGATAGGTGACTGACGCTCCATCTCCAGATATTGCTCGACCGTCCAAAGCGGCCCATGGACGCGTTCCGCGATCACTTGTTTTCTCCCAGCTTGCTAGCCCCGCAATGCGTCGCACGGACCTCGTCAAGAGTCTTGATAATATCGTCCCCGTTAAAGGGGGTACGCGTGCTTAACTCGGCAAGCCATTGGCGTTGCGAGGGCACGGCAAGGTCACGCTGGATCAGCGCCAGAAGGTAGTCGCTCACAGTCATACCTTCTTCCTCGGCCCGTTGCCGCACGGCCTCGTGGAGGTCCTCTGGAACATTTTTGACTCGCATCGCTCCCATACGGCGAGTATAACATCCCTTCAGCTGGACCTGTTCGCATGACGGGTAACGCCTGCGGGACGCGCACATCCAAGCGCTTGTCGTAGCAAGGGCGTAGGTCCCGCTGTTATCCTTGTAGCATGGACTTCTACCATCCGTCATACCTCGCCATAACGAGCGCGCGCGTGTGCGCGCCAAGGCCATAAGCCAATGGCGCGTGCTGGTCTTGAGCCGAAGCCATCGTGGCGCAGCGTGCCACTGTCTGTGCGCCAGGCCGCTGCGCGGACGCTGGGCGCGGAGGCGCGTCGTGCCCTCATCGCCTGGGGTGGGTACACTCCCACACCGACGTATCGGCTCCTCTTGACGGACGGACGCCGCGCCTTCTTCAAGGCTGTCAGCCCCGACTCGAACGATTTCGCACGGGCAGCGCACAGCCGCGAGGAGCGTGTCTACCGGGAGTTGGCCCATCTCATCGGCCCGTGGGCCCCCGCCTTTTACGGAGCCTTCGCGTGTGACGCCTGGCAGGTGTTGCTGCTCGAAGATCTCGGCCCCAAGAGCGCGCCCCCGTGGACGACCGCCCTCACGCGCCGCGTGGCCCGCGCCTACGGTGACTTCCATGCAGCGACGATGGGACAGCCTATCCCTTCGTGGGTGCCACGAGCGGACGGGTATGGGGCAACGGGTAGCCGGTGGGACTGGGCGACAGAGCCCGATGCCCTCGATCGGTGAGCGGTTTGGTGAATGGGGATGCGGAGGTGACGACGGCGATGCGCTGGCTAGAGGCTGCCACGCCGACGTTGACGCAGGCGGCCCGCTCGCTCGACACGATCGGGCCGCCGCACGCATTCCTCCACCGCGATACACGCTCAGACAACTTGCGCTGGACGCCCGGCGGGCTGCGTCTGGTTGACTGGCCGCACGTGGGTGTCGGCCCCCCCGAAGAAGACGTGGCGGCCTTCGCACAGAGCGTGACGACCGAGGGCGGACCGCTCCCGGAGCAGGTCATGGACTGGTATGCTGAGCGTATCCTGGTGCGTCCGTTCGTGCTGGATGCGGCGGTCGCTGATCTCGCCGGCTTCTTCGCCGATCAAGCGTGGCGTCCTGCAATCCCCGGTTTGCCGCGCCTGCGTTCCTTTCAGCGCGCGCAGCTCAGTGTCACGCTGGCCTGGACAGCGCGCCGCCTTGATCTTCCATCGCCGACGTGGCTCAATCCGCGCCTCCCTAGTAGTCCGTCAAGACGACGCTTGACGGACTACTAGTCACACGCATAGGCATGGCCACGCGGCGAGGCGTAGATGAGAGTGTTGGATGCGCACTTCTCCCACGGTTATGGAGAGCGCGCTGGACCGTCGATCCCGCAGCTAGGGAGCGAGGGGCCAGTTAGCCATGGGTTGGGGGTGAGGGTCTCGGGCTCAGGACACGGCTTGGGGCTCCGCGTCCATGACATGGGTCGTGGCTACCGGCAACTCGTCGATTGGCAGGTGGCAGAGCGTGAGATGCCCTCCAGCCACGGTGCGCAGCGGCGGGAACTCCGTGTCACAGATGGGGCCTATGTGGCGATGGCAGCGCCCCTTGAAGGGGCAGCCGACGCCATCGCTGGCTTCCGTGCGCGTTTCACTCTCCAGCGCCAGTCGCGTCCGTGGCGCGTCGGGGTCGGGTCGGGGGATCGACGCAAGCAGTAGTTCGGTATACGGATGGTTAGGGCCGCTGAAGACCTGGTCGGTCGTGCCCGTTTCGACGATGTTGCCGCGGTACATGACTATAATGCGGTCGGCCAGGTACTGGACGACTTCCAGGTCGTGCGAGATAAACAGGTACGCCGTCCCCCAGCGCGCCTGCAGGTCCTGTAACAGGTTGAGCACCGTCGCCTGGACCGAGACGTCCAGGCCGGACACGGGCTCATCGCAGAGCACGAGCTTGGTGCGCGTGGCGAAGGCGCGTGCGATGGCGACACGCTGCTTTTCACCGCCGCTTAATTGAGCGGGGTAGCGGTCCATGTAGCCCTCGTCAAGGTTCACGGAGCGAAGGAGGTCGCGCGCGGCGGCGTCGGCTTCTCTCCGTCCCATGCGGTTGAGAAGGCGGATCGGCCGCGTCAGGATGGTGCGCACCGTTTGCCGCGGGTTGAGCGACATGTCGGGGTTCTGGAACACCATCTGTAGGTCGCGCAACGTGTCGGGTCCACGATTTCCGACGTGCAAGGGCAGGTCGCGCGCCTTGAACGTGATATGTCCCCTATCAGCGGCGGTCAGCCCAAGGATGCAGCGCGCCAGCGTCGTCTTGCCGCTCCCGCTCTCACCCACCAGCCCAATGGTGGCGCCGTCACTCAGGCTCATGTTGACGCTGTTGAGCACCCGCACATTATGGCCGGCGCCGCGTCCAAACGACTTGATGACGTCCTGGACCCGCAGCAGCGGCGCCTCAGCGGCGCCGCGCTCTGTGAGCACAGGCGCATCGGCCGCGTGACCGTTCGGCGCGTGGCCGTTGCTCGACGGACCTGTCGCGACATGCACCTCCGGCCAGTAGAAGCAGCGCGCCTGGTGACCGGGGTTCGTCTCGACGAGATCGGGGTGGCTCTCCGTACAGTTCGCGTGGGCGTAGCGGCAGCGCGGCTGGAAGACGCACCCATGCGGGAGGTTGGTGAGCCGCGGCAAGCGGCCCGGGATCGGGGTGAGCGGTTGGCGCGTATGGCCGGCCTCGCCGACGCCGCTGACGCCGCTGACACCACGCGCCGGCAAGCATTCCAGCAGCCCCGCGGTGTAGGGATGATGCGGGGCGTGAAAGATGTCGCGCAGCGTGGCTTCCTCGAGCATTTCCCCCGCGTAAAAGACGGCGATGCGCTCGCAGATGCGCGTGATGACGGCGAGATCATGGGCGACGAAGATCAGAGAGGTACCAAAATCGCGGCGCAACTCCTCCAACAACTCCAGGACAGCCGCCTGTGTCGTCACATCAAGCGCCGTGGTCGGCTCGTCGAGGATGAGCAGGTCGGGATGCATAGCCAGGGCCATGGCGATGACGACGCGCTGCTGCATGCCCCCGCTGGCCTGGTGCGGGTAGAGCTTGGCCGTCCCGGCCGGATCGGTCATGCGCACGCGTTCGAGCATCTCCACGGCCTGGCGATAAGCGTCCCGCTCGGAGACGCGGGTATGCGTCATGAATACTTCGGCGACTTGATCGCCAATCGGGATGGATGGGTTGAGCGCCGCCTGCGGCTGTTGGTAGACCATGGCGATGCGCTCACCGCGCAGGGCGCGCATCTCCTGCTCCGATTTGCGGAGTATGTCTTCGCCTTTGAACAGGATGCTGCCGGACTCGATGCGCCCGTTGGCGCCGAGGTAGCGCATGATGGCAAAGGCGAGCGTGCTCTTCCCCGAGCCGCTCTCGCCGATGATCCCGTACGCTTCGCCTTGCTTGAGGGTCAGGGACACGTTGCGTAGCGCGGGGATAGCGGTACGGCCCTGCCGGTAGGTGACAGAGAGGCCGCGGATGTCAAGCAGCGTGTCGGCGTTCATGAGGCATCCCGTACGGCTACGGCGTCGACCGCCGCCACACCCTCGGTGACGCGGTCCAGGTTGACCGGAGCGGTCTCGCCGCGGCGCTGATCCAGGGCTGTGACCAGTTGCTTCACGCCATCGGAGACCAGGTTGATGCTGATCACAAGGGAGGAGATCGCCAGGGCCGGGAAGATGATCATCCAGGGCGCCTGGGTGGCGTAGTTCTGTCCGCCATAGACCATCACACCCCAGTCGGGCGTCGGCGGCTGTACGCCTACGCCGAGGAAGCCAAGTGATGCGATGAGGAAAATGGCGTAGCCGACCCGTATCGCGCCCTCCACCGCCAGCACGCCCAGCAGGTTGGGGACCAACTCGCGCAACATGATCGACGGCCCCTTTTCGCCGCGCAGTTTGGCCGCGGCGATAAACTCCCGTCCAGCTAGAGGTAAGACGGCGCTGCGTACAACGCGCGCCACCAGCGGTGTAAACACGATCACGGTGGAGAGAAAGAGTCCGGTGTTGCTCGGCCCCAGCATGGCCAGGATCAGCAGGGCCAGCAAAATCGCGGGGAGGGCCATCGCCGCGTCGGCGAAGCGCATCAACACCTCGTCGACGATACCGCCATAGTAGCCGGCGCAGAGCGCGATCACCGTCCCACAGATTAGCGAAGCCAGCGTCGACAGCACAGCCAGCAACAGGACCGTCTGGCTACCGTACAGTACCCGGCTGAACACATCGCGCCCGAAGTTATCCTTACCGAATAGGTGCTGGAGTGACGGCGCCGCCATGATGTAGTCGCCCTGCTTGTAGCTGTAGGGCGCGATGACCGGCGCGAAGATGGCGATGAGCACCCAGGCCAGTATGACCGCCGCCCCAATCGCGGCCAGCGGCTGTGCGCGCGCCTGCCTCCACCACCAAGCGGCGCCCCCGCCCCGACGGGGCGGCCTGGCGCCGGTAGGGCCAACGCCGCGCGATGCGCGGGGCTTCTGTGTAAGGTTCATAGGTCACCTGCTCTCTTTAAGAAGTGTTTAGTGGTTAGTGACGAGTGTTTAGTAACCGGCGTCCGGCGCTTGGTGGCCGAGCCGATAACGCCCTCTCTAAACACTAAACACTCGTCACTAACCACTCACCACTCAGGCGTAACGCACGCGCGGGTTAAGCACGGCGTACAGGATATCGGCGGCCAGGTTGGAGAACGCGAAAATGACGGCGATCAACAGCGTGATGTCCTGGATCACCAGGACGTCGCGGCTCTGCACCGCGAACAGAAGCAGGCGCCCCAGGCCGGGGTAGCCGAAGAGGGTCTCCGTTACCACGATACCGCCCAGGAGCCAGCCAACATTGGAGGCGATGATGGTGATCGACGGCAGCAGCGCGTTGCGCAGGGCATGGCGCAGCACGACCTTCCGATACGGCAACCCTTTCAGAACCGCGCTACGGATGTAGTCGGTTTCCATCACGTCGATCACATTGGTGCGCGTCATGCGCCCAATGTAGGCGAGCAGGACCAGGGAGAGCGTAATCACGGGCAGGACCAAGGCGGCAAGATTCTGACCCAGGGTTTGATCGCTGCCGATCGAACTGGTCGCGGGCAGGATGTGTAACCAGGTCGCGAAAATGATGATCAGAAAGGTGCCGGTGACGAATTCCGGCTGCGCGACGCCGGCGAGCGTGACCAGGGAGATAATGCTGTCCGGCCAGCGGTTCTTGTTCAGGCCGGCGATGACGCCGAGCAGCAAGGAGAGCGGGATAGTAAACAGGAAGGCGGCCACGGCCAGGATCAAGGAGTTGCCCAACTTATTCAGGATCAGCGGCCCTATCGGCAGCGACATCGTGGGCGAGGTCCCCAGGTTTCCCGTGAGCAGGTGGCCGAGCCACTGTAGATAGCGGATGGGCGGCGGTTGGTCCAGCCCAAGTTGGTGGCGGAGCGCGGCCAGGGTAGCCGGAGTGGAGGTTTGCCCCAGGATAGCCTGAGCGGTGTCGCCTGGAATGACGCTGGTGATGAAGAAGACGAGCAATGAGACCAGGAAGAGAACGAGGACGATAAGGAGTAACCGGCGAATAATGAATTGTCGCATAGCGCGTGGCCTCCCATGTGACCGCCGAAACAGTACCGTGAGCGTAGCACTGTTCCCCGTCCCTGTCAACTGTACGCGGGGCTCAAGGTATGTGCCACGCTTCGTATCTACTGGGAGCGCCGGCTTCCAGCCGGCAAACGGTCGTGACCACGCTGTTGGTCACGGCGAACCCGCTCGCCCACGACGGCTTGCCGGCTGGAAGCCGGCGCTCCCAGTGAATACGCCAGAACACGCGAGGAGGGAGCCGGCGCGATCGCGCCGGCTCCCCTCCCCCTCTGTTGGCGTCCTATCTAGGACGAAAGCCAGGTGGTCTTGAAGTAGTGGAAGGTGTCGGGCAACGGTGTGAAGCCCTGTACCCGGTCGCGCACCGGCAGGGTCCACACGTCGTACGCCGAGATAATCGACGGACCGTCGTCGCTGATCATCGTGGAGATCTGCTTGTACAGGCTCTTGCGCTGCGCCGCGTCCGATTCCGTGCCCACACGCGTGATCATCGCGTCGAGCTTGGAGTTGTTGAAGTGCCCCTCGTTCCAGATGGCGCCGATCTTATAGATCAGGTTCAGGTACTCCTGCGGAGTGGGCCGGGCGCCCCACGAGGTGATGGCAAAGTCGACCTGCAGCCAATCCGCAGCGTAGTACGTGGTCAGGGACTCCGTATGGATCTTGACCTGAACATTAGGAACGTCGCCGGCCATCTGCTGGAAGGCGGTGGCGAACTCCAGGATACCGGCGTAGTCGGTCGCGTAGAGGGTGACGTTCAGGGGCTTGTCTTTGGTATACCCGGCCGCGCTCAACAACTGCTGCGCCTTCGCCACGTCGCGTGGCCGTGTGCTGATGGCGCTATGCCACTGCGTGAAGGCCGGTGAGATCGGCTGATCGTTGCCGATCGGTGACAGGCCATTGGATAGGACTTGGTCCAGGGCCTTACGATCAACCAGGTACTTGAAGGCGTTGCGCACCCGCGGGTCGCTGAACGGCTTGCGGTCCGAGCGCATGCGCATGTTGCGGAAACCCGTCGACGTCAGGGTCACGATCTTCAACCCCGACGCATGCATGAGGGGAGCGGCCTGCGCGGGGGTCAGCACCTGCACGAAGTCCACCTGGCCGGACTGCACGGCCGCGACCTGCGTCGTCGGCTGCGGTAGATAGACGTACTTGACGGCGTCGAGGTATGGATACGGCGCCTCGAAATAGTGCGGGTTGCGCACGATCGTCGCATGGTCGCCGGGCACGTAGTCTTTCAGCATGAATGGACCCGTCCCCGATGGGTGGGTGGTGAACTTGGAGTACCCCGCCTTCATCGTCGGGTCGAAGTTGTTCTCGACGATGCACATGTGATAATCAGCCAGATCGGCGGGTAGGTCGGGGGTCGGCGCCGAGAGGTGGAAGACCACGGTGTGGTCGTCCGTCTTGGTGATCTTTACGACTGACGCGAGGTTCGTCGATCCGCCCAGCTTCAACGCCTTGATGCGGTTGAGAGAGTAGATCACGTCGTCGGCGGTGAGCGGCTTGCCGCTGTGGAACTTGACGCCCGTACGTAGGGGGAAGGTCCAAGTCAGGCCATCTGGCGACGCGGACCACTTCGTGACCAGATCCGGGTAGGGGATGAGGTGGTTATCGACGCGGACCAGGAAGTTGTAGATATTGTGACAGATACCGATTGTCGCCGTGTCCTGCTGCACGGCGGGGTCCAGGCCGCCTGGTGTCGGTCCTGGGTCGGACACTCGCATCGTGCCGCCCTTGCGCGGCGAGAGGGCCGTCCGGCGCGGGCCCGCCGCCAAAGCCGGAGCGGCGTTGTGCAGGAGCAATCCCAGCGCTGAGACCGTCATGCCGAGGGCGACGCCCTTCTGCACGAAGTCGCGTCGCGTGATCTGACCGCTCCTGAACTGCGCCCATAATTCTTTGAATTCGTCGTCCATCTCTGGCCTCCTACATCCAACCAGGATGTACCGTGTGTTGACTGCTCTCCGCAGCCTCGTGGTCCACGCTGCCGACGCCATTGCTACCTGACCATGGCAATATCATGGCAATCACCTTGCTACCTTACCATGGCGATTATGACTGCGACATGAACAAAACATACCATATGGGCGAGTGATGATGTAGTCACTACCCTGCCTTCGGGTGCGCGCCACATTTTCGCGCGGGCGTCGCGTCTTCACGGGGAGCGCCGGCTTCCAGCCGGCAGGCCGTCGCAGGCGAGCATGTCGGTGACGCCAACCCCCATGGCCGCGACCGTAAGCCGGCTGGAAGCCGGCGCTCCCAGTAGATACGGCGCGTGCCCTGGTGACCAGCGCGAAAATGTGGTGTGCGCCCCCGGCCTTCTCTACAGCGCGTCGGCTGCGGCCAGCGCGTCTGGTGGCGTCAGCAAGGAGAGCAGGGCCGACGCCGCGGGGAGGCGGTCGCAGTCCCAGGCCGCCTCTTCGAGCGCGGCCGATCGTGACGCCGGGAGATGCCCGCGCGCTAGCCAGCGGAACTTCTCGCGCAACTCGGCGTCGGCCGGCAAGCCCGCCCCATCCCACAACGCCTCCGCCTCGCCCGAGTCGAACACCTCACCCGCGCTGGTTTCAATATAGACGCGCGCGATGCGTTCCACGGGGAAGCGCTGGTCGTAGTCCGGCTCGTCGACGAGTTCCACGCGGTCGGAGAGATTCAGGACGCGCGGATCCCGCAGGGCCTCGCCGGTCAGTTCGTCGGCGCCCAGCCGCCCATGCACGAGCGCGGCCGCGACCGGGAACGGCAGGCTGTACTGGGCTTCCTCCGTTGTCCGCGGCCGAGGGAGGTTCAGATGGGTGGCCTCGCGGAAGGTGGACACACGGATGCGCTGGATGGTCTCCAACGGCAGACGGTGGGCGCGCCGCAGCGCCAGCGCGCCGGCGATGGCGGGCTGAGCCCAGTAGCATACGGCGTAGGGCTTGAAGTCCTGCTCGGCCGTCACCCAGGTCCGGCCCAGGTCGGACCAGACGTCTGTCACCTCCGCCGCTTCGACCGTCACCGCTGGCGCGCCGGTGAACCCGGCGCGCGCGAGCAAGCCCGCGCTCACGCCCGCCATGGCGCCCCAGCCCGAGCCGTCCTTGAGCATGGTGGGATGGTCGACGCAGCGCATGATCTGCGCGCGGGGGCCATGGTATTCGGCGATGCCCAGGGCGTGGCGCGTCGCCTCCGCGCCCAACCCGAGCCGCCGCGCCGTGACGGCGGCGCAGCCGAGCGCGCTCCACGCGCCCGAGGCGTGGTAATCCTGGGCGGTGGCATGGAGGACACGGCCGGCGCGCAACGCCACTTCCCAGCCCACCACGAGGGTCGTCAGGAGTTCACGGCCTGAAACGGGAGCGATATCGCCGCCCGCGTCCAGGCCGAGTGTCGCCAGGGCCGCCGGCACGAGGGCCACACTGGCATGCCCCTTGACGAGCCTGTGGCCGTCATGGATGTCCAGGGCGTCGATGGTCATACCGTTGGCGAGGGCCGCTCCAGGGGGCGATACCTCACGGCCGTCCAGCCACAAGCGCGCGCCCTGTCCCTGGTATACCGTGGCGGCATAGTCGTGGATGATGCGGGACAGGTCGGTCTGCCGGCCGCCGATGGCCGCGCCGAGCGTGTCGAGCAGGCAACGCCGGGCTTGCGAACGCACGCCGTCGGGGATGTCCTCCCAGCTCAGATCGTGGATGTATGTGGCAATGTTCATGATGGCTTCTCCCTCACGCCGCTACGCCAGCGCGCGGTCGAGATCGTCGATGATATCCTCGACGCGCTCGATGCCTACGGAGAGGCGGATTAGCCCTGGCGCGATGCCGGCGGCGTCGCGTTCCGCGTCGCTCTGGAAAGCGTGCACCATCGAGGCGGGGTGGGTAATCAAAGTCTCCACCGCGCCCAGGCTCACGGCGAGCACGCACACTTCAGTGCGCGACACGAGGCGATAGGCTGCCTCGAAGCCGCCTTTGACCTCGAAGGTGACCATGCCACCGTAGCCGCCGGTCATTTGTCGCCGCGCCAGGTCGTGCTGCGGGTGCGAGGGCAGGCCGGGGTAGTGCACGCGCGCCACGGCCGGGTGCCCCTCCAGGAAGCGCGCGACGGCCATGGCGTTGTGGTTGTGCCGCTCCATGCGCAGCGGGTAGGTGCGCAGCCCACGCTGCAGCAGCCAGGCGTCGAACGGGTGCAGTACGGGACCGTATTGCCGCAAGAAATCCCACATGGCGTCGATGCGTTCCTGTGTACTCAGGATGACGCCCGCCGTCACGTCGCTGTGCCCATTGAGGTACTTGGTGGCGCTGTGCACTACCACGTCGTAGCCCAGGTCAAGCGGGCGCTGGTTGTACGAGGAGGCGAAGGTGCTGTCGGTGATGGCGAGGGCGCCGGCGGCGTGGGCGATCTCCGCCGTAGCGCGCAGGTCGGTCAGTTCGAGGGTCGGGTTGGTGGGCGACTCGGTGTAGACCATGCGCGTCGTGGGCCGCACGGCGCGGGCGAACGCCTCCGTGTCGGTCTGGTCGACCTGCGTCACGTCGATGCCATAGCGTGGCAGGGTCGTGGTCATTTGCGAGAGCGTGGCCGTGTAGTGGGTGACCTGCGCGACCACATGGTCCCCGGCGCGCAGGTTAGCCATCAGGGCGATGGTGACCGCGGCCATGCCCGAGCCCAGCGCCAGCGCCGCCTCGGCGCCCTCCAGGTCGGCCAGCATCGCCTCGACCTGCTTGGTGTTGGGCGTGCCGAGGCGGCCATAGAGCATGGCCGGCGCGACCTCGGCCGCCATGGCCGCGCCTTCCTCGGGTGTGCGCATCTGGAAGGTACTGGTCTGGAAGATCGGCGGAGCTACCGGTGCGGCCTCGCCCGGCCGCAGCGTCCCGTGCAGCAACCGTGTCTCCGGCGCGTAGTCGCGCGGGCGTTCGTCCATTGGTGTGTCCTTCATAGCAGCTAGTAAGTAGTAGTTAGTAGCTAGAAAATCTTTTCTAGCTACTAACTACTACTTACTAGCTACTAATTCCTTATTCTTCTCCAGGTACTCCTCGAACACGCGGGGCGGGTTGTCCATGGTCAGGAGGGGCCGGTCGATGGCGAACGGGGCGATGTTGTAGGACGTCGCGCCATCGATGGCGAGCTCGCTCAGGACACGCCCGATGATCGAGGCGAACTTGAAGCCGTGGCCGGCGCCGAGCGCCAGGGACACCTGCGGGTAGTCCGGGAGCGTGTCGATCACGAAGTCGCGGTCCGGCGGCATCGTATACATACAGGTCTTGGTGTAGAGGATTGGCCCGCGCGCCGTGGGCAGTGTGTGGCGCATGAAAAGGTCCACGCGCGCCAATGTATCCTGGTTGGGCTCGAAGGTGCGCGTCGCGGGTGTTACCTCGCGCCCGCCGCAGTCTTGCGCCACTTTGACGCCCTGCTCCTCGCCATAGACAGGGATGCCATAGAAATTGGGGTTGTCCCGCCAGATCCAGATGGGGAAGCGGTCGGGCTGGTAGTCGCGCAGGTGAGGCGAGGCGTAGTACGTTACCTGCTCCTGGGTGCAGGTGAGCGGCAGTCGCACGCCGAGGGGACGCAGGACCTCATTGGTCCAGGCGTCGGCCGCCACGATCAGGCGGCGGCAGCGATAGGTCGCGTCGGGTGTCGTGACCTCGACGCCATCGGCCAGCGGCGTGATCGTGGTGACGGGCGTGTTGTCCAGCAGCGTGGCGCCGTGTTGGCGCGCCAGGCGTTGGTGCGCCGCGTTGCACTTGTGGGCCGGCGCGAACCCGCTTTGGCCCTGGTAGAAGCTGACCGTCCCGTCTTCGAGGCGGAACTGCGGATAGCGGCGCATCGTCTCGGCGGCGTCCAGCCGCTCGAACGGCACGTCATGCGCGATCATGCTGTCGATGAAATCCTGCATGGGCACGGCCGAGGAGGTCGGCGGGAACAGGTCGAGGCCGCCGGTGATCACGATCAGCGGCTCGCCGCCGTCACGCTCCACTTCATCCCAGGCCGTGTAGCTGTGGCGGGCGAGCTCGACGTATTCAGGTTTCTCGTAGGCGAGGCGGACGATGCGCGAGTGGTCTTCGGACGCGCCCTTCTCGTGGTTGAGCTCGTATTGTTCCAGGCCCAGCACCTCCGCCCCGGCGCGGCGCGCTAGCCAGTAGGCGGCCCCGCTGCCGAGTCCGCCCAGCCCCAGCACGATGTACTCGTAGTCGCGCTTTGTCCCGTTCGTTGTACTCATATAAATCCTCTCGCGCCACGATAGGCAGCGCCCGTATAGTACTGGGAGCGCGGGCGTCTCGCCCGTCCCCGTCGTCCACCTGCTCAACGCGGGGACGGGCGAGACGCCCGCGCTCCCAGGGACGGGCGAGACGCCCGCGCTCCCAGGGACCTTTCAAGGTCCGTCGTCTGCCATGACCTTTTAAGGTCAGGCCGCTCCTTACAAGTGGCTGGCGAACTCGATGTTTTCCTTCTTCAGGCTGGCGTTAGTGCCGAGGAAGGCATGCTTGGACATGTCGGCCGAATACTTGCTCGCGGGTGGCGTTCGGCCAAGGGCTTCGGCCATGGCGCGGATATGATGGGGCCCGTCGCCGCAGCACACGCCGAGGTAGGTGACCCCGAGGTCGTAGGCCGCGCGCGCGAAGTCCGCGATCTCGTAGCGGTTGCAGGTGAAGGGATCAAGCGCCACGGGGAACGGGCGGCCATCCGGCAGATTCGGGTAGGCGGGGTCGCGCAGCGACTGGAACGTCGGCTGCTCCGGGGTGGTGCGATAGGGCACGGGCAGGGCGGCGACGTAGCAACTCACGGCGGCCCTGATATCCCCAAGCAGCGGCAGCATCGTGCGTGGCCCACGCTGACAGTTCACGCCCACGACATCGGCGCCGGCCGCCTCCAGCCGCTTGCAGGTCTCCGCGGGGGACCAGCCCTCGCGCAGCGTCCCATCCTGGTGGACGGACATGGTGACGACGGCCGGTAGGCCCGCTTGCTTGATCACGTCGAGGGCGATCAAGGCTTCCTCGCCGTAGGAGATGGTCTCGGCGATCACGAAGTCGACGCCGGCGTCGACCGCCCAGCCGACCTGCTCCTCGAACATAGCGCGCGTGGCCGCCGCCGACGCGTCATCTCCTCCTACGTAGACGTTGGTGTTGGCGATGTCGCCGGCCAGCAGGGCGCCCGACTCGGCCGCGACCTCTTTGGCAATGGCGAGGGCCTGGCGGTTCATCTCCTCCAGGAGATGCTCTTTGCCGACGATACGCAATTTCTCGCGGTGCGCGTAGTAGGTGAACGCCTCGACGACGTCGGAGCCCGCGTGTACGAACTCGCGGTGCAGTCCGGCTACCACTTCGGGATGGTCGAGCACGACTTCCGGCACGAAGGCGCCGGCTTGTAGGTAACCGCGCCGCTCGCACTCGAAGAGGTAGCCCTCCGCGCAAATAACGGGGCCGCGCGCGAGGCGATCGAGCAGACCGAGCTTGTTTTGAGGGGTGGTGTCGGACATGACAATTCTCCTGGCTAAACGGTTGATCTGACCGGCGTGATAGCGGTCAACGCGGCATGGCGCTTGGCGGACATGCGGTGGCGCCTGTCGTAGGGTTGCGGGTCCGGCCGACGCCCCGAGTGGTCCCTGTTCCGGACGTGGCGTGCCTACAGTGTACAGGCTGCCTTTTACGGTATGCAACTACATGGCGGTCTGCGGGTGCGCGCCACTTTTTCGCGCTGGTCACTGAAGCAGGCGTCGTATCTACTGGGAGCGCCGGCTTCCAGCCGGCTTACGATCGCCGCCCTGGTGGTTGAGCGTCACCGACAGGCGCGCTCGCGACGTCCTGCCGGCTAGAAGCCGGCGCTCCCAGTGAATACGCGACGCCAGCGCGAAAATGTGGTGCGCACCCGCGGTCTGCCAGGTCGATGGGTGCAGGGATCCTACAGTGTACAGCCGCCACAGGTAGCGCGACTTTCGACAGCGTCGCCTTGACAGGTGTCACGGACATGGCATCCCAGGACAAAGACGGGCATCCTTAGGACGGTCAGCGGTTGCGCGTCGAGCACCCCGGCGCCATTAACAGACGTCGTGGTCGGGACCTAAGGATCATGCGCCTATCATGGGCTGGCATCCTTTGTGCCATCGTTGGAGGATACGCTCCCGCCTATTTGGATATGACCACGATGATGAGCAGATGGGCTTCTCACCGCACACGGCGCGGCCTCCTCCTCGGTCTCGTCTGCCTACTCCTGTGTACGGGAGCGGCCGGCAACCATGCGCGGAGTGGTGATGGTTTGTGCCTGGGCGCCATGGTCACCATTACCTACGCACCCACGGGCTCGTCGGGGTCATTCGCGGGACGGGTGGTACGCGTCGGGATAGATCCCTTCGCGCTGGCGGTTGACGGGCAGACCCGTCGTGTCTTCGTCGTCAACAATGGCTCCTCATACGGCCGCCACGCTCATCAGGGCAGCGTCAGTGTGCTCGATGCCGCGACGGGGTCCATGCGCCCCACGATCCCTCTGGGCCTCCTGACAAAAGCGGGAAGCGGTGGTACGCCCTTGACTCCCCAGTCGATCGCGGTCGATGAGCGGAGCGGGCGCGTTTTCGTGATCAGCGCCGGCGTACTCGACGCAGTGACCAGCGCGCCACTTGGACGCGGCTGGGTCAACGTGCTCGACGGCGTCACCGGGCGCGTCCTGAATCGCAGCACGGTTGGCGTCGCCCCCGCCGCGATCGCGGTGGATGCAGCGAGCGGGCGTGTCTTCGTCGTGAACAACGGCGATGCCACGATGAGCGTGCTCGACGGCGCCACCGGGCGTGTGCTGCGGACCGTCGCGGTGGGGACGCCGTATCCCCAGGCGGCCGCGATAGACACGCGCACCGGGCATGTGTTTGTCGCGAGTGCGGGGGGGGAACGCGCCGGGCGCAAACAGGCTCGCCAGCGCCAGCGTCACCCTTTTCGATGTACATACGGGAGCGCGTCAGCGGGGCGTGACCGTCGAGGCCGGCCCACCGACCGTTGTGGTTGACGAGAAACGGGGGCGTGTGGTCATCGGTGCGACGCTCGATCGTTATGATAGTTATGTGGACACGCTCGACGCCGCCACGGGGCTCATGCTGCATCGCGTGATGCTCCCCGGGCCGCCTGCCTACCCCCTTGCGGTCGATGAGGCGACAGGACGTGCTGTTCTATACGAGGAACCTAACTACACGGGGGGCGCGAGCTACGTGGGCTTCCTCGACACGCGCAGCGGGCGCATTCTGCGCACGACACAGGTGAGCCTTCTCGGCGATGGATCACCGCTGGCGACAGCAGCCGTGAACGCGGTGACAGGGCATGCCCTCATCGCGACACAGGATGACCCAGAGGCGGCCGCCCACATCAGCGTGGTTGACACCTCCACCGGGCGAGTCATTCGTACCATGGTGATAGGGCGTGGGGCGCCCACGGTCGTGGTGGCCGCCCACACGCAACGTGTCTTTGTGACCAATCGGGATGACAACACCATGAGCGTACTTGACGCCGCGCATCTGTGAGAAATAGTAGGTGGTGGCCCCCAGGCGATGCGCCTGCTCCGTTTCTACCGACTATGACGATTAACCACAGGGACGGCGTGGCGCAGCAGGCGTGGGGCGCGACGCAGGATAGCGGCGGTGAGGTCGCGGTACGAGGACGCGCCGCCGACGGCGCCGGCGAGGCTGTCCCGCGCGTGGGGGTATCGCGCGACGAGGCCGAGTAGTTGCTGGGGGTAGGTGTAGGCCAGCGTGCCCACGACGCGCGCGTGCGGGAGGTCGCGCCACAACTCACGGCGCAGGTAGCGGTCGTAGTCGTCTAGCGCCCGCTCGTCGCCGTCGCTGTCGCCGCGTAGCGCGGCCAGGATCGCCATACCCGCGCGACTACCGCTGGCGAGCGCGTAGCTGATGCCCTCGCCGGTGATGGGGTCAGCCAGCGCTGCGGCGTCGCCCGCCAGCAGGACCGGCCCGCGCCGCGCCGTCTTGCGCGCGCCCGCCAGCGGCACGCGGTGGCCTTGCTGGAGCAGCGTCTTGCCGTCACGCAGGTCGGGATGCGCGGCCAGGAAGCGGGCCAGCGCGGCGCGCAGATCGCGCTTCTTGCCCGATTGGCCCCATAAGAAGTACCCGACGCCCACCGAGAGGTGGCCGCCCTTGCCGAAGATCCAGCCGTAGCCGCTGTGGACCGCCGCGAAATCGAACAGGGCGGACCGCTCGTAGCGCGCCCTCGCCCGCTCGGAGACGGCCAGCTCAACCTCCAGCGCGGCGGCGATGTGGCGCGGCGGCGCGAAGTCGGCCAGGCGCGCGGTGACGCCGTTGGCTCCGTCGGCTCCGACGACGTAGCGCGTCATGATCGTCTCTTTGCCTACCAATAAGCGCAGGCCCACACCCACACGTTCCATGTTCCTGAGCCGCGTCTCGTCGCGGACCTCGGCCCCCGCGTCGGCGGCCTGCCCGGCGAGGAAGTGGTCGAAGCGGTCGCGCATGACCATCGTGACCGGCTCCGGCAGCGCGCACTCCACGCGCTGTGTCCCGTAGGCCAGCACGGCGCGGTCGGCTCGCGCCTCGGGCGCGAAAAGGGCCGCCCCTGGTACGGCGGCGCGGGCGCGCGCGGTGAGCCCGCCGCCGCAGGGCTTGTAGCGCGGGAGTTTGGCCTTCTCGACGAGCAGGACGCGCGCCCCGCCCTCGGCGAGGACGCGCGCCGCGCTCGCGCCGGCCGGCCCCGCGCCCACGATGACCGTGTCGTAGTGATTCATTAGGCGAGTCCTTTTTATATGATGTAGCAGTCTGTCGTCAAGGGGCGTAGGGGCGCCGACAAACCATTTTGTGAGTGACTGAAACAGTGCAGTGGTATACACTGAACCCTGTGACCGGAGATGCCGGTCCCGCGGCTAGGCCCGACCGTCGTGTGGGGCGAGGAGGTGTGGTATGGCAACAGCAGCACTTATGATCGGATGGGGGCAGACCGTGCGCGGCCGTGAGGAGAAAGCCCTCCAGGTGTTCAACGAGGCCATCCAGTACTACACGCAGTTGCAACAACAGGGTGAGATCGAAAGCTTCGAGCCCGTGCAGTTGGAGCCGCATGGCGGTGATCTCGCGGGTTTCCTGCTCATTCGTGGCGCGCCTGAGAAGATCGGACGCTTGCGCTATAACGAGGAGTTCCTCCGTTTGAATGCGCGCGCCAACCTGGTCGTCGACCATTTGGGCGTCACCGGCGCCTTTATCGGTGCGGAACTGCAGCGACAGTTTGCCGACTTCCAGGTCCAGGCCAACGACCTTGCCTAGACACCCGCGGAGACAGGAAACCGCCTTCCATCGACTATCGACCATCGACCATCGGCCCGACGTGTATGGTGACGTGCTGGTCCCCGCGCTTCCACTTACCCTTGAGGCGCAGGCCCTGGCCGCGCAGTACGAAGGCGGCGCCGTCGGCGACGTTGGAGGGCAGCCGTAGATGGCGCGGGGCGCGTAGCGTCGGTACCTCGATGGTCCCGCCCCGCGCCGCCTGATCGGGCGTGAGCGTGATGTCGGCGTAGATCTCTGACCCTCGCCGGCGCAGCACGGGGTCGCGCTCGACCACCACGCGAATACGCAGGTCGCCGCGTGGGCCGCCCTGTGGACCAGGATTACCTTCATTCTTGATGCGCAACTCCTCACCGTCCTCGATCGCGGCGGGGAAGTGCAGCGGGAACATGGCGTCGTCCGGGAGCGTGCCGCGGCCATCGCACGTCGCGCAGGGCGTGACCGGAGCGCCGCCGCTGCCGTGGCAACGTGGGCACGCCTCATCCTTGTGCGGGCCGCGTCCGGTCCCATGGCAGCGTGGGCACTGCCGCACAGGCGTGCCCGGCGCGCCGCCAGTCCCGCGACAGGTGGGGCAGTAGTCACGGCGCGGCACGACGATCGTCCTGTCCGCGCCGAAAGCGGCCTCGCGCAGGGTCAGATGGACGGTCTGGCGCACGTCGAAACCGCGCAGCGAGGGCTCGGCCGGCGGGGCGGTCGGGTCGCGCCGAAGCGCTTGCGCGCGGTCGCGCGCCGCCTCAGGCACGCCCGCGCCATCCCATACTGGCGGTCGCGCGGCCCCATCCCTCGAGTTCCGGGAAAGATCGTAGGCGCGGCGGCGGCCGGGGTCGGCGAGCGTATCGTAGGCCTCGGTCAGGAGGGCGAAGCGCGCGGCGGCGTCGGGGGCCTTGTTGACGTCGGGGTGCAGCGCACGCGCGCCCTCGCGGTAGGCGCGGCGTAGCTCGGCCTGGCCGGCGGTAGGGGTGACGCCGAGGACGGCGTAGTAGTCGGCGGTGGTCCCGCGCGCGCGCGTGCTCATAACCTATAAGTGTACCGCCGTCCGCTTGACAAAGTTAGTTAGTGAGTGTACACTAACAACATGAAGACAGCGGATGCGCTACCATTGCCCCGCCAGACCGCCGATGAGCGTCGTGACGCGATCATCGACGCAGCCATCGTCGAGTTTGCCGTGTACGGGTTGCACGGAACCTCGACCGAGACCATCGCGCGCCGCGCCGGCATCTCGCAGCCGTATATCTTCCGGCTCTTTGGCTCCAAGAAGGAGTTGTTCCTCGCGGCGCTGGAGCGTGTCTACGACCGTATCGCGTCCACCTTCCTCGCCGCAGCCGCCTCCACTGATGGCGATGTCCTGGAGGCGATGGGCCACTCCTATAAAACGCTGCTCGCGGGGCGCGACGAATTGTTCCTGTTGCTGCAGGCCTTTGCCGCGTCGAGTGACGACGAGGTGCGGCAGGTGGCGCACGACCGCTACGCCGCGCTCTATCATAAAGTGGCCGCGATGTCGGGCGCCGACGAGGAGGCGTTGCGCCAGTTTTTCGCCTACGGGATGCTCTGCACGGTCGCCACGGCGATCGACCTGCCACAACTCATCGACACGGGAGAGGAGGGTTGCGGCGACATAGCCGCCATGCGCATGACATAACAAGTTTTTTTGCGCTGTTTTGTTAGTGACTGATTACATACAAATGTACTAGGAGAGAGACCCATGACACGTACACTGTTCATCCTCGGCGCCACCGGCTTTATCGGGCACGCAACGGTCGCATCCGCTATCGAGGCCGGGTGGAGGGTCACAGCCCTGGCGCGCTCGGACGAGGGCGCGGCGCGCCTCCGCGCGGCCGGCGCGCGGCCGGTTCTGGGCGACGTGGCCCGGCCGGGCGCCTGGATCGACGAGGTGCCCGGCGCCACGGCCCTGATCGACCTGGTCCAGCCGAAGCTACCCACGCGCATGAGCCGGTCCGCCATGGACAGGGTGTCGCGGGAGCGGCAGGCCGGCACGGCTGGCATCCTGACGGCGCTACGCGGCCTCCCCGCGGCGGAACGGCCGCTGCTGTTCTCGATCAGTGGGATCGACGACCTGCAAGCGGACGGCCGCGGCGTTGTCGACCATCGCTCGCCCCTGCGCGATGGTTCGCGCGGCTTCGGCCGCATCGGCATCCCCGTGCGCCGGCTGATCGAACAATCGGGCCTGGATACCGCATACCTCTACCTTGGCTTTGTCTACGGCCCCGGCAAGGTGTTCGCCGCCCAGTACGTCGACGGGTTGCGCGCCGGGAAAGCGCCGGTCGTTGGTCGTGGCGACAACTATCTGCCCCTCACTCATGTAGAGGATGCGGCGCGCGCCATCGTCCACCTGGCCGAGCAGCCCCGCGCCGCGCTCGTCGGCCGAAACGTCGTCATCACGGACGGCGCCGACCCGACGCAGCGCGCCCTGTTGGACTACACCCCCGGCCTCATGGGCGTCAAACGCGCCTCCCGCGCCCCCGCGCCTCTGGTCGCCCTTGTCGCCGGTCGCGTCACGGTCGAAGTGATTACCCGCGACGTCCACGCCGACCCCGCGGCCCTGCTCGCGACCGGCTTCGCCTTCCGCTACCCCTCCTATCGCGAGGGCGTGCCCGCGACGCTCGCCGCGCTCGGCCACGCGCCCGGCGCGGCCTCATCCGCCGCACAGGCCTCACGGTAGTGAGAAGAGCGGAAGAGTAGCACGCGCCACCCGGAACCCTTTTTTGTCGCGATAAGTTAGTGACTAATCACGAACAATTCTGTAGAAGGAGACTGTTATGACTACCTCGCAACGTTGGTGGAGCTTCGCCGTCGTCTCGCTGGCCCTGTTCATGGCTATGCTCGACAATCTCGTCGTCACCACCGCCCTGCCCGCCATCCAGCGCGCGCTGCACGCCTCTATCCCCGACCTCGAATGGACCGTCAACGCCTACACCCTCGCCTTTACCGTGCTGATGCTGCCCGCCGCCGCCCTCGGCGACCGTTTCGGCCATCGCCGCATGCTGCTTACCGGCGTCGTCCTGTTCACGTTGGGGTCGGCCGCCGCCGCCCTCTCCGCTTCGGCGACCGGGCTCATCCTGGCCCGCGCCCTGCAGGGTATTGGCGGTGCCTTTATCACCCCGCTGACGCTGACCATCCTAACCCGTGCCTTCCCGGCTGAACGGCGCGCGGCGGCGATTGGCCTGTGGTCGGGTGTGTCCGGCCTCGGACTCGCGGCGGGCCCGCTCGTCGGGGGCGCTATTGTGAATGGATGGACCTGGAACGCCGTGTTCTGGCTCAACGTCCCTATCGGTCTGGCTCTGCTCGTCATCGGCCGGCTGCGGCTCTCCGAGACGCGCGGCGTGCCGCAGCCCCTCGACCTGCCCGGCGCGGCTCTGGTCGGCGCGGGTCTGCTGGCCCTGGTCTACGGGCTGATCCGTGGCAATACGCTCGGCTGGGGCAGCGCCGGGATCGTCGGCGCCCTTGCCGGCGGCCTGCTACTCCTGGGCGCCTTCATCTGGCGCGAACGCGTCGCTGCGGCGCCCATGCTTGACCTACATCTTTTCGCCGCGCGCGGCTTCTCGGTTGCCAACGCGGTGGGCTTCCTGATGAGCTTCGGCATGTTCGGCTCGATCTGGCTGCTGACCCTGTTCCTACAGCAGGCGCAAGGCGCGTCGCCGCTACGGGCGGGCCTGGAAACAATGCCATGGACCGGCACGATCATGCTCGTTGCTTCGGTCGCTGGCATCCTGGCCGGCCGTATTGGGCCACGCCTACTCGTGCTGACCGGCATGGCGCTACAGGCCGCGTCCCTGGCCTGGATCGGGGTTGTTGCCACGGCGACCACGCCGTACACCAGTTTGCTGCCGGCCTTTATTCTGGGTGGCCTGGGTATGGGCCTCTCGTTTTCGCCGCTCTCCGAGTCGGTGATGGGCGCCGTCGCGGGGTCACGGCAAGGCCAGGCCTCGGGCTCTTACAACACGCTACGCGAGCTTGGCGGTGTCTTCGGTGTGGCCATCCTTGGTGCCGTCTTCCAGCATGTGGCCCCCGCGCCCATGCAGTTTCTAACCGGGTTCCACGCCGCGGTGTTCGCCGGGGCGGTCGTGCTGGCCGTGGGGGCCATGGCCGCCGTCCTGCTGCCTCGTCGCGCCCGCGCTAGCGCGAGTGTGGCCACGGCTCCCGCGCCGGCTATGGTAGCGTAGAGCGACACATCGTTGTACAGCAAGGAGAAAGACGATGGCGCAGGTTATTCCAGGTCGCTTCACGGCCCAGATCGACGGCCCGTTCGTGGTGTTCATCATCGGCATGCGCGTCAACCGGCTCACGGCTTTGCGGCGCTGGGTCCCGACCTTTCTGGCGATGCCGCGCATGCTCGCCGAGCTCGCCGACCACCCCGAGACCGGCTACCTTGGCGGCCGTAGCTTCATCGCTGGCCGCAACGCCGCCCTGATCCAGTATTGGCGCTCCTTCGAGGAGTTGGACCGCTTCGCGCGCGACCCCCACAAAGCGCACTTGCCGGCCTGGCGGCGCTTCAACCGCGTCGTGGGAACGGACGGCAGCGTCGGCATCTGGCACGAGACCTACCTCGTTGCCTCCGATCAGTACGAGACGGTCTACGGTAACATGCCGGTCTGGGGTTTGGCGGCGGCCAGCGCACACGTCCCGGCGCGCGGGCGACGTGAAACGGCCGCGCGCCGCCTCGGCTTCGAGGACGAACCGGCTGTCCCCTCGCCCGCGAACCCAGAGGCGCCCGACTCCCCGTACACCGCTCCGTAGGGCCGCCCTACCCAGACCGGGTACCGTGACAAGGCTGGCCTGGGATATCATGAACTCAGCGACGGGCACACCGTCGGATGGGGAACGTGACGCGGGTAACGTGGGAAGCGAGGAACGACAATGCGAGCGGCGCGGCTGGAGGGCATCGATAGCCTGCATGTGCGTCAGGTGGCCGCGCCAGAGCCGGGGCCAGGCGAGGTGGTGGTGCGCGTCGAGGCGTGTGGGGTGTGCGGTACCGACCACCATATCCTGCACGGTGAGTATCCGGCGTCGCTGCCGGTGACGCTCGGGCATGAGTTCGCGGGAACGGTCGCGGCCACCGGCCCCGGCGCGCGGCTGGCCGTGGGCACGCGCGTGGCCATCGATCCGAATATCGCGTGTGGCGTGTGCCGTGAGTGCCGCCGAGGCGACATCTGTCTGTGTCCGCGTCGCGTGGCCCTCGGGGTCGACCGCGACGGTGGCCTGGCCGAGTATGCCCTTGTGCCCGAGACACAGGCGTATCAACTCCCGCCCGCTATGCCGATAGAGTGGGGCGCGTTGTGCGAACCACTAGCCTGCTGTCTACGCGGGCTTGACCTTGCCACGATACAGCCTGGCGCGAGCGTGGTTGTCCTGGGTGGCGGCGTCATCGGCCAGTTGATGGTACAATTGGCGCGCCTGGCCGGGGCCACGACGGTCGTGCTGGTCACGCGGCAGGAGGGCCGGCGCCGGTTGGCCGAGGAGTGCGGGGCCACGGCGACGCTCGACCCGCGCGCGGGCGACATCGTGGCGCTGATCGCGGGCGAGGCGGGCGGACTCGCGCCCGGCGGCGCCGACGTGGTGTTGGAGTGCGCGGGGACAATTGAAACGTTCGAGCAGAGCATCGCGCTGGCGCGGCGCGGCGGCACAGTGCTCGTGTTCGGGGTGGCGCCCCAAATGGCGACGGCGCGGGTTAGCCCGTTCGATGTCTTCGCGCGCGAGTTGCGCATCCTGGGCTCATATTTGAACCCGCATACGCATGGCCGCGCCGTCGAGTTGGCGGCCTCGGGGCAGCTCGCGCTAGATCCATTGATCACGCATCGCATCGATCTCTCCGCTATCCCCGCGGTCCTCGCCGTGCCTGCGGCGCGGGGCGAGGTCAAGTCGATGGTTTTATTCTAACGCGCTCGTCGTGCATCGCCGCCAGCATCTTGTCATCGCCCTGTCATCATCCTGACATGTGGCTGTCATGGCCGCCTCGTAAGGTAAAGATGCGCCCACGAGAAAAGGGGCCATGACAGTAGGTGCCAACAGCCTCACCATCATAGAAGGGAGTCACATGATGACACACTACAGCGGGAGCATGATAGGAGATAACCTCAGCTACGTCGATGAGCTAACACCGCAGCGCCTGGAAAGGATACAGCAGCTTCGGCGACGGCTGGGTCGGCGCGGACGGCTGGATAAGCTCGTGTCCATCGTTGCTCTTCCGGCTGTGTTGAGTCTGGCGCTGGTCATTGTGTGGCTCGCGCCGCTCCCCATCAAGGCCGCCTCGTTGGGCTCAGGGTTGGCCGTACGGGTCTGCGCCAGCGCGACATGCGCCGCCGCACAACCAATAACGCCAGCGGAGTTCGCGGCCACGCGCGTTACGTTCAGCGGTCAGCTCGCCACGACCGCGCGCCGCGCCAGTGTGACGATCGTGCTACAGCGGATGGGGCGGACGGGAGCGGTCACCGTGGGCGCCGTGTGGGCGCGCGCCAGCCGCGTCTTCAACGCGCGGCCTATCGTGCTCCCGGCTCTGTTCGCTCAGATGGGCGTGACGCCCCAGCAAGCTACAACCTACCGCATTGCCGTCGAAACGGGCCACACTATGCTAACGAGCGCAACGGTCACGCTCACGCGCTGACGCTAGCTCGGCGAACGCTCTGGCCGCTGACGTGGGTAGCCCTATATGTCATATGTCGTTGACACACCGATGATTGTCGTTGACACACCGATGATACGCGCGAGGGGACGCGTTGTTATCGACCTGTCATGAAGGCGTGCTACGATTATGAGTAGAGGCGGCGCGTGCCACGGCGGCACAGCGAACTTGTGGAACGGCCGCGGGAGGAGAGGGGCGATGCATCTATTGGTGGTGGAGGACGATCGGGCGCTGGCCGACTTGGTGCGCCGTGGGTTGACGCAGGAGTTCCACGTCGTGGACGTGGCCCACGACGGGACCGAGGGCTTGGAGCGCGCCGAGAGCGGCGTCTACGACGCCCTCGTCCTCGA
>JAABUJ010002023.1_pt1 | contig 26862 bp, 19 predicted proteins | sample 5559131 | NCBI WGS metagenome assembly JAABUJ01 (sample SAMN10711875, study PRJNA513366) | rock metagenome | isolation source: Antarctica rocks | place: Antarctica: Victoria Land, Mt New Zealand nord | collected 2016-01-07
GCGCCGCACGCACATCGAGCGGGCTGACCAGCATATCCTGAGGATAGACGCGCAGTTCATGTGTGGTGTCGGACGCGGAGACGTCCGAACGGACGAGGCTGGCTCCAGGAGCAGGGCGGGCCACGATCTCGTGCCAGCCAAGGCGTCCAGGGTAGTTTGTATCGGTATAGGAGATGTCGTGGCGGCTGCCTGCCGGTAGCGTAGCCAGGGACGCGGTGAAACGCAGTTCGATGCGGGTCAGGGCCAGCCCGCCCTGTCCTGGGGGGAAACCAATGGTCCGCCCGATCAGGCGCGGTTCCTGCCTGTGGCCATCGACCAGCAATCGCAGGCCGCCGCGTAAGGTCGCCGCGGTGCGCCACAGGTACTTCTGTTGGTCACGCGCGCCAGGGCGGGCGCCGCCAAACTCCTGATAGGTGGGGATCTCCGCCAGGTCGACAATATAGGTGATGGTGATGGCGGTGTCCCCGACGTCCAGCTGGCTATACAGATTGATGCTGAAGTTGCCCATGGGATGCGCCGCCGCGGTGGTGACGTTTGACAACAGCAGGAGGGCCAGCAAGGACGGCAGGCCAAGCAACAGCAGTGTACGGACCAGGCGTGAACGGCGCGGCATCATCTCTTCCCTTTAGTCTGGTGATCCAGCGCCTTCAGCGTGGTTATGGCGACAGGGCTATACACGAGCGAAAAGCGGGGGTTCAAGCCCAGGACCTGGCGCAGATAGGCGTGGGCGCGGGCGTCCTGGCCGAGCGCCTTGGCGATCATGCCAGCATGGAACAGTTTGACGGCGTCACGAGTGCCCAGACGCAGCGCCTGCGCGGCATAGGGGGCCGCTTCTCGATAGTGGCCGGTCTTATACAGCGTCCAGGCCAGCCCATCGGCTGTATGGATACTCTGGCGCGCGGCATAGGCCGCGCGCGCCTTGCGTAGCGACGCCGGCAGATCAATGCCATGGTCGGCAAAGAACAGCGCCGTCTCCAGGTCGGTATTGACGCCGTTGGCCGTGAGCAGCGTATCGATTGCCCTGACCAGCCCGTACTGCTGTTGTGCTTCCTGGTGATCGCCTTTAGCCGCGTAGACATCGCCCAAGGCGATGACGTACTGGGGCAAGGGCAAGCGCTGGATGGCCCGCGTGTACAGGTCAATCGCCGCGGCGTAGCGGCCCTGGGCGGCGCGCACCTGGGCCAGACCGGCCAGGGCAGGGGCCGAATCGGGCAGTTGCGCCAACGTCTGCCTGTATTGCCGTTCGGCGGCGGCCAGATTGCCCGTGTTGAAGTAGAGCTGGCCTAACTGCACGCGGGTCCATTGCGTGTTCTCAGTGTTGGGGCCGCCGGCGTCGACGGCCAGGCGCATCGCCGAGATAGCCCCGGGTACTCTGCCAAACAGCTCACGCAGGTAGGAGGCGCGGCTATACGAGCTGAGGTCTGGGCGCATATCAACCATCATCTGCACCGTGCGCAGGGCAGCGCTATACATGCCCAACTCGATCTGGGCGTCGCCGATGATACCATAGATGCGTGGGACGGTGGGGTTGAGCGCGCGTGCCCGTTCACCGATGATCAGGGCAGCCCGGAAATCGTGGCGGGCAAGGGCCAGCGCACCCGTGCCGACGAGCGCTTCCAGATTCCGCGGGTCGCGCTTGAGGGCCAGCGCCAGGATCGCCTGCGCTTTGGGGTAGTAGGTGGGGTCGCCTGTCTCACGCACACGCTGCAGGTACGCGGCGCCGAGCAGCGCTTCGATGGTAGTATCGGCGGGGAACCTGCGTAGCCGCTCTTGCAAGCTGGTGATCGTTGCGGCGGTGGTGACCGGCGGTCGCCCGGCCTGAGCGTGTGCGGCGCTGGCGCGGGAGAGCGCCTCTGGCTGCGCGGAGTGGCTGACGATCAGTAAGGCGATCACTGTGGCGATGACCAGCAGGGCGGATGCTCCCGCTGCTATGGCGCGGCGTCCGGGGGCGCCGCGCGGCGTCCGCCTGATCAGATGCATTGGTCTTCACATGCCTTTCCGGCTAGCCGCGGGCGGTGTCTGGCGCTTGGTCGCCGGTCCCTCGGGTTGTGGTGGATAAAGAGCCCCCTGGTCGGGGCGCTGGTGGGGACGCTTCGGATGCGTCTCCACCAGCCGCCACGGGGATGCGGCACGACGTTTGGACTATGCCTCTGCCAGGTTACGGGCGTGGAAGGGGCGAGCCGATCTTATGATGGGTGTGCTCGTAGCCCTGGTGAGGCGTGGCCAGATAGGGGAAGCTGAGCAGGAACGGCATGTCATTGCCATCCACACCGTCGCTGAGGATGCTATTGGGGATATGGTTGAAGGCGGGCGTCAAGAAGTAGCCACCGGCGTAGGCGCGCAACTGCGCGTCGACGGTATCATCCTCCAGGCGGCGGCCATTCGGGTAGCCAGCCATATCGCCGTCAAACACGCCCAGGGGATTGCCCGCGCCCACGGGGGCGGTGGGAGCGATGCCCATGTTGAGGCGCAGCAAGTCGGCGATGACGGGACCGGTGTAGTTGATGCCCGGAATGCCCGTCAGGAACAGTTGGACGATATCGTCGCGGTTCGTCTTCGGCGTGACGACGGCCGCATAGTACTGATTCTCCAGCTTGGCCAGCTCGGGGGTGGTGAAATACTGCAGGAACTGCTGGTCTTTGGCGGGGTCCTGTGAGTTCCAAAAGTCTTTCTTGCCCAGGGGGATGGTCAGCTCGTTCACCAGCGGGTTGGCTAGGCGTGAGACCTGCTGGAAGGGGCCGTTGTCATTCTTAACGCTGCCATCGTCGCCCAGGATGCGGATTTTTTGGCGACTGGCGCTGGCGTACATGCCGATAACGGCCTTGGGGTCGGCCGGCCCGGCAGGTGTGGTGTGGTCGCGCGTTAGCTGGTTGATCGGCACTTGCAGCTCAATCGCGTGGGTATTGAAGCCGCCCACACCATCCTGGCCCGGCTCCGTGGGCCGCGGGATCATGTGGAAGGCATTGAAGGGGCGGGCGCCGGCCAAGTCGAAGGCCGAGCCGAGGTCGACGAAGAAGGCATCGTCGCGCTGGCCCACAAAGACCTTGATCCCACCTGGCAAGTCCTTCACGGCGGCGGCGGCCAGCGCTGGATAGTTTGGCGTGGAGCGCGGGCCGATATTCACCGGCGGCGTGGGCAGATTATCGCCCAGCAGCTGGGGTTTGCCACCCTCAATGCGGGTGACGCTATACGACTGACGGATGTTGAAGTGGGGGTCGTCCAGGCTGAGGATGGGACCCGTGCTGTATTGGTACGTTTCCGGATCAAGAATGGTGGTCTTGAACCGGAACTGGTAGGTGATGTCGTCCTTGGCGTCGCCGTTGTTATCCACATGGATCTCGTAGAGCACGGTGTCATCGAACTTATGGAAGTTCGGGCCGCCAGCGGGCTCTTCAAGAGGGATGTAGTTTGCCACGAAGGTGACGCTGTCGGTCCGGTCCGGGCTGCGGAAGGCGTACACATCTGTATTGTCAGCCGTGGGATCAAGGCTGATCAGGGGCGCTTCGCGGTGGCTGGACGCGCCGGCGTGCTGGGGCACCACCCCAATGGTCAGGCCGAGCAGGGCCACCATGGGGAAGGCGAGTCGGGTGAGCTTAGGCATCGTTATCCTCTTCTTGTGCTATGTGGCTCCGGCGGAACCGCCGGCAGGCCACGGGTGGGATGCGTGCTCCTCCTCCTTTCTTGAGCTGCAATCCGGCGCTCCCGCTGGCAACGCTGCCGACGGGAGCGTGGGACAGGCTGCGTCAGTCAGCCAGCGGGTTGGGCACGAGGTCGGCGCCAGGCCTGGCGTTGAGGAAGCCGACCACAGGGCAGTTGATCACGAAGCCAGCCGAGCCATAGGGCGCGCCCATGGGGCCGGTGATCAGACCCTTGGCCGCCAATTCAAGGATCTGGTTCTCGTCTGTCTGCAGCTTATTGAGGCCTTTAGCGATGGCCGCCTTGGTCCACACGCCCACCTGGGCATCCCACAGCGGGCTATAGGCATTAGCATGGCGGGGGCTATCCAGGGTGGGGAAGTCACCCTGCACGTTACGCGCGTCACCACCGTCATGCAGCGCCTGCAGCAGGCCCATGGTGCTCATGTTGGCGTCTTCGGCGTTGTGGCCGTCCAGGATGACGTGGGCCAGGCCCTGTGCCTGCGGGTTGTTCTTGCCGGTCTGGCCGTTGGCCATCACGAAGATGCGCTCACGGGCTGAGCCAAGGAAGTCATCGCCACCCAGGAAGGGCGCGTTGTTGAGCAGGGGCACGAAAGTGCTGCGCTCGATCACGGCCGCGGCGGGATCAGACGCCTCGGTGCTGATATAGAGGATGGGCTGGCCCGAGTCGAAGCCGCGCACCAGCAGCAGGTCTACGGTGCGCTCCTTTGTGTCGATACCCAGCACGCGGTCTTCGGTGTTGGTGTGATGCATCACGTCGAAGGGGCCGGCACCACTGGCGATGATCGGCGCGTTGTACACGACACTGGAGCCCGCGAAGCGGATGAATGGGCTATAGTGGGCGTCGCCAACGCTGCCGGGCTGTACTTTCGCCGGGGGGAAGGCCGTGGGGCCGGGCACGAGCAGGCGGGTAGGCGAGAAGTCGGGCACGCCCTGGAAGTTAACCACTGCTTCAGAGAACTTGTTGCCAGGCGGCGTGGAGAGCGAGACGTGCTGCACGCAGACGGGGCAGCCGACGGCCATGTTGGCCAGCTTTGGCGCGTAGTTCACATTGAGATCGTGGGCCAGGCCAAAGTCTGAGGCGTCGGTGATGATGTAGTAGACCGGCATACCATGGAACATGCCCTTGTGCAGGCGCATGGTCACGATATCGTGGGTCAGATCGACGCGCAAGACGCTTTTGATCGTCGTTTTGCTCATCGGCAGCGTCTGCACGCTTTGTTGAGATCCGCCGGCCTGAGCATGTCCTGAGACGGCCAGGGGAACAATCAAAGCGAGGAGCGCTGCCCCTGCTGCTATTATGTGTCGTGGGAGTGCTAATCGTTTCATGGTGATCCTTTCTCTGTGCCAAGGTGATGGTGTGTCGCATGATTGGTGATCGTTAGCGTTGAGTGCTCACGGTGGCGGTTGATTGCCCCGTCGGCGACGACGGCTTTCCGACAGATGGTCACACTGCCTCTTGCTCCTTTCGGTAGATCGCCGGTAGAACGGGCGAACCGGCATCGCCCTTTTAGCATGATGGGCAGTGCTTACGTCGAGCTAACGTACTGATTACAATTTCCTTACAAATACCCCTCCATCTGGAGCGGCCCCACGGGAGCCTTGCCCTCCTGAGCGACCATGCTCTTGGAGCTATAGTCTTGGCGGGAGTCATTGTGTTACAGGCGCACGTCCCGGCTGGGTCCTTGCCGACGAGCAATTCGTCTCCCGACATGTAGGTGATCGTCCCTCGGGGCACGAGTAAGATAGACAGGGTGGGGCCGCGCCGGGTGAGGCGTCGTAGGTCATCAGGATGAACACGCTGCGTGCGTACGCCTGGAGGCGAGAGGGCAAGAGGATGCAGAGGGGCAGGCGCACGCCTCCGCCTAACCACCTATTTTCCGCATGTGTTGGGGCGAGAGAGCCGCTTTAGGAGGCTCCCAGATGGGCCGCGGGATGTAGAGGGGGATGTAGAGGTGTCTACACGACTGCATCCCACCCCAGCAGAAACGTTTATGCCTCGCTAAACTTGAGGATCTTGAACCCGCCCGCGGCGATAGAGACGGCAAACGTGCCGTGGGCGCGTCCTGTGGCCGTCTCACCTGAGCGCCAGGCATAGCTCTCACTATCGTATAGCTCCACGCTATACACTCTATCGTCGGCGAGCAATGTGCCCAGATCTACAGGCACAACGCTGGTGTCGGCGCCGGTGTGGCCGATCAGCAGAACTGCCTCGCCCGGCCGCCGCAACGCCACGTGGCACACGTCGGGGTTGCCCACGCGGACCGTCTCCGTGGCGTCGTCGGCATACACCTCCAGGCTGTGGTCGGTGTCCACCTCCGTCGTGGCCGAGATATGAAACGCTGAGGCGTGGTCGTCCTGGTGCTCCCGCGTGGCGAAGAAGCTGAGCTCACCACCGTGATACGGCAGGCGGCGCAGCGCCACCCAGCGCCAACTCGCCGGCACCAGCGGCTCAATGCGCGGTTTGCCGGGCCGCAGCACCACCCCGCAGACGCCCTCGATCACCGCCCACAGGAAGCGGGGTGGCTCCCAGGGCGAGAGCCGCATGCCGCGGTTGATCAAGCTCTCCCCATCGAACCACTCGCTGAACTGGCCGGGCACCGTGTTGTTGTTCCTGGGGTGGGTGGCATAGTGGGTGAAGCTGGCCGTCAAGGCCCGCACCATCAGCTCTGGATGGTAGCGCGCGGCGGCAAAGGCATACCACCAGGTCAGGCCCGGCCATACTCCGCCGAGCAGGCCCACGCTGCGCGCTGGATCGTAGCGCAGGTCTCCCGCCGACACGGTGCGCAAGCCGGCGGGGGTCCAGAAATCAGGGTGGTTGAGCCGGCTGATCACGCGGAAGCCCATCTCTTCACTACAGACCCGAAACATCACCGGGAAAATCTGGTCGCCGGTCACGTCCGTCTGGGTGATGCCGTCCGCGTCGATGGTCAGGTAATAGAGCCCGTTGCGCGGATTGACCAGGTGGGTGTCCATTGCCGCGCGCAGCCGCGCCGATGCGTCGAAGAACTCTTGTGCCTCTGCTTCAGGCCGGCCCAGGTTTTCGGCGAGGTGACCAGCCGCGCGGAGGGCCGCCGCGCACTCGGCATTGATCTCGGTGACGGCCCCGTTGAGCGTATACTGGGGGATCACGTTGCGCCAGCTGGCGATGGCCCAGACATTGCCGCGGGGATCCTTGGCCGAGCAGAAGACCAGGCCGCGCTCGTCCTCTTGTGACACAATGTAGCGGGCGGCGGCGACCACAGCCGGGTAGATCTCCGCCAGCCACTCCGCGTTGCCGGTAGAGCGAAAATGGTGGTTGACCGCCAGGACGAACAGGGGCGTGGCGTCGTTGATATTCAGCCCATAATCGTCCACCTTATTTGTCAGCGCGTGATAAAACTCAGGGATACGCCCATCAGGGTAGCGACGCGTGGCGAAGGCGTCCAGCTGCGCCCGCGAAAAGGCGGGCAGGAAGTGGTCGTTGCCGTAGACAAACCAGGCCGCATCACGGGCCACCACCGCGCTGGAGACGCCGGGCTCGTTTGTGAAGGACGGCCCGTGCGGGTAGTTGGCCATCACGCGCAGCATGTTCACCTTGCTCCACAGTGTGCCGGCGTTTATCTCCCGGTCTGGGGTGAGTACCTGGGAAACGGCGGTGATCCGGCCGACATAGGCGATTGTCTCCGCTAACACCGCACTGGAGTCCCGCGCCTGGCGGTAGGTAGCCGTAGCGTCGGCCTCGCCGGTGGGGGCGAAGGCCAGCACAAACGTCATGTCACGGGACTGGCCAGGGGCCAGGCTGATCTCCACCTGCAGTGCGGCCACCATGTCGCCCTCGGCGCTGGTCTCGTTGTTCAGGCCCTGCATATGCAGCACGTCGTAGACGCGGCCAAAGTCGTGGCTGGTCTCATAGGCCGCCACCGGGCTTGTGCAGCCAAAGACGCGTACCGCCTGGGGCTGGTCGCGCGGCACGCCGATCAGCGCTCCCAGGTCCTCGTCAAAGCGGGCCACGATGTGTTGACCCATGGCCCCGCAGAGCCGGCCAAAGGCATACACACGCACCGCACGCGCGGCCGTCCCCCGGTTGGTCATCTCCACCTGATAGTAGGCGACCGCCGGGTCGTCGCCGCTGACCAGCCCCACGAACACCGTCTCGCGCGCCTCCAGGCCGTCGGGCAGGGGAATGCTACGCCGTTGGTAGGCCGGGTGCAGTTCGATCGTGCCTGGGGCCACCGGACGGAGTTGCACGCCGGCAGCAGCGTCGCCGGGCGAGCTATGGATGCTGGCCGCCAACAGGCCATGATCCGTGTCTCCATACCGGATGGTCAGTGCGCCGGCCACGGGCTCACCGAGATCCGGGCTAAACAGTTCCTGGATCGAGCCATCGCCGCGCGTGGTCAACCAGCAGTGGGCGTTGCCAAAGCTGGCTCCATACTCCAGATCATCGCCACCTACCAGATAATGTGGCAAGTCCGCCGATGCCGTGACCCGTGCCTCCGAACCCTGTGCCGCCGCGTGGCGGGCCGGCTGATCTGTCATAACGACCTCCTCCTCATGTAACGTGGGATTGACCCCTCATCTGGGACATTGCCCGCCCCGACGCGCCGGCCGAGCCAACTCCCACCACGACCACATCCACATGTTCATCGCGCCGCATCGGCCCCATAGCCGGTGCTCGTGCCGGTTCCGCGACCTGCTCGGACATCTCGGATGGTGAGCCAGGCAAGCCCGTGCGATGGAGCGATTCGCCGGGAGCGATCCCCGAGCTATGCACAAGCAGAAAGTACATAATGCCCAGGATGGGCAGATGGCCTAGAAGCTCCTGGGGTGGCAGGAACGGCACGCCGAGGTTGAATGGTAGCCACATGCCCAGGATCACCACGCGCGTCAGCAGTCCGCTGATCAGCAGAATCCCGATCAACGCCTCGACGATGCCTGCCGCCAGCACAAACCAGTCGTTGCTGAACCAGCCCAACCCCAGGGAGGTCTGCATGATGATGTTAAAGCCGGGATGGTGGACCAGGAAGGCCGCACCCAGCGCTGGATTCCAGATCTTTTCGTCCATGGCCGGCGCGATGATCGCGACGCCGGTAATGACGCGCAGCGCGGCCACCGCCCGCGCCGGCCAGGCCGGGCTGCGCGCGCCAAACCAGGCGCGGGCCATACCCCCCTCCGTGGCCGACCGGCCAATCACCAGCACAACCACGCCGATGCCAATCCAGAACAGCTGGTCCAGCACGTCGAAGACCGGGAACAAGAAAAAAGCCAGCGGCCACAGGGCGATCAGCAGGAGAGCGCCAACCCAGTCGGCAATGCCGGTGATGAAGCTAAAGCCGATCAGCACCTCGACGCCGGCCAGCACCGGCCCTAGCGCGCTGTGGGGCAGCGGTAGGTTAGGGGCGAACAGGGTCGGCTGCGCCGCCGCGTAGATCAGCCCGATCGCGGCCTGCACAGCCAGCAGCGTGGGCGCGCCGACGGCCATCCGTTTCAGGAAGCCGAAGTCCGGCCAGTGGGGATCGCCTACTTTGCGCTGCAGGGCGTAAAAGACGGCAAGCGCCGCGCCGGCCGTGACGAATAGGAGCGCGGTGCGCCCGCTGAAGACGAGATCGGCGTGGACGGGATAACGTGCTTCATTCTCGAACCACTTAACGTGCGCCAGCGCGGGTGCCGGCGTTAGGGCCACGACAGCGGCAAACAAGACGATCCGTCGCCAGTGCCCGCCCGCCCCTGCCGGTGCAGGTTCTGGGCAGGTCTGGTGCTGGTGAAGTCGCCTATCCACGTCATTGAGGAGATGCTGTATGCGTGGGGTGATCATGGTCCTCTCCTTCGCCGGCTCTTGATCAGAGGGACTGCCCGGGCGCACCGCCCCGAGAAGCGAGACGCACCGGACACATCGCTTACATAGTCTCGCCCGTCGATGGAACGTTACAGGGCGCCCTTCCCCGTGTCCACGTGAACCTCTCCAGCGTGGTCACTCATGATTGATGTCACGACGCGTGTAACGAATGTGCCTGAGCCGAGACCATATATGCAAGCAGCCGGACCAAAACGCGATGAGCAGTGCTGCTCCAGGAGAGGAGGCGCCGAATACATCTGTACTTTCCTTGATACCACCCTAATCGCCGGTGTGACGCCGGGATGGCCCGTGTGGGCGGCGCCACCCGAGGAAGGAGCCGACCCGCACCACGCGAACAAGGGGAACGACGCATCCACGCGATCTCCATTGAGGTAGAACGCCGCGACGACCGAACAGAATAGTGAGCCATGCCGCGGCGAGAAATCGTGTCGCCACACGAGTGGTCATAACAGAGTAACAGAGGAAAGGGCTTAGAATGTTGACCGAGACACGCCGCCGTACTGCATGGCTGTTCAGCCTGCTGACCATCGTGCTGGTTACCCTTGTAATCAGTCCGCTGGGGCGCTCTTTTGCCCAGAGTGGGCGTGACAGTGGACAGACCCCAGGGGGGATGTTCGCCACCGGCATGGCCAGTGGCAACCCTCTGCCTCCACCGCCCTCGACCGGCTCTGAGGTGCCGCTGACCTATTTTGGCCCTCTTCCCTCCGAAGTGCAGAAGGAATTGGTCGGGCCGGTCAAGCTGTTGCGCGCTGGTACTATCGACGCGCAGGCCGGCACCGTCACCCTGCCGCTCTATCTGGGCCACATGCGGGCGGACGGCAAAAAGGTGTGGTACATCCTGACTGACACGACCGACAAGGGCAACGCCGAAGACCTCGGCCTCAACTATTCGCCCAAGCTGGCCTATGCCGGCGCTGGCGGCCGCGCCGTGCGCGACGCGCACATGGAGCAGGACACCAGCCTGACCTTTGAGAAGGGTACCGTCGATTTCAGTCCCGAGCGCCAAATCGTACCCGGCGACGCGCCCAACTTCTTCCCGCCCAAAGTGGCCAAGCCTGGCTCGGTGGGCGACGACTATTACACGCCGATCATCCGCCTCACCAACGTCGCCGGCACGCCCATCTATAACGCGCCAGTGGTCGCCTTCGGCACGAACGCTGCGCAGATCAACTTCTGCAACGGCAACGTGGATCACCACCTGGTGCTGGACCGTGTGGTCAAGATCTGCCCCGGCGCCAACGGCGGCGGCACGGTCACGCTCAAGATGACCCCTATCTTCAGCTTCGCCAAGCCGGCCATGTATATCAGCACCGACGCCTCGGACCCCGTTCCCGCCACGCTGGATAACGGCACCTTCGCCCCGGCCATGGCCGGCATCAAGGTGGGTCGTGACGACAGCTTCGCCAGCGCAATCGAGCGCCTATTCGTCACCATCAACGGGCCGACAGGCGTGGAAAACCCGCAACGCCAGGGTCTGAACAGCGCGCTGAGCGACAAAGACGCCAATGGTGACCCGCTGCCACCAGTCCATGTGATCGGTGGTATCCCCACCGTGGCTCTCGACTACAGCCCGCTGTGGGACCTCAACCTGGGCGAGTGGACCAAAGCAGCTGTCGATAAAGGGTATCGTTCGCGGATCATCGACGAGTTCCAGTATCTCGGCCTGGTCCAGCAGGGGTGGATTACCGGACCGCTGGGCAAGAAGTTTGGCTCAACAGGCATCGTGGTGAACTGCCCGATTATCATGCGCTTCCTGTAGCACAGCGGTGCGGCGCGGCCCGTGGGGACTGGTCTCGCCGCGCCATCTGCCCCACGCCTCAGGGTACGTCCTGATGAAAAACTGCAAGAGACATGATCTGGAAATGAATGTCCTACATAATAGGGGAGCAAACTGTGCGACCGAGAAATCATCTTACACGCCTATTTGTCGTGGGCGCCGCCGCGCTCGTCCTTATCTTTCCGGCCACGATGCGCGGGCACGCGCAGGCAGGGGGCGCCGCGCTCGCGTCACGCTTCCTGCCTGCAAATAAGCTGACCATCACCAGCGCCACGCGAGTTGACCTGGACCGCGGCTCGGCCACCTTGCCCCTACACACAGGCATGTATCATGGCATGCCCGTCTGGTACGTGATCACCGACGCCTCGGATCAGGGAGTTGCCCGCCGGCTGGGTGTCAACTTCGCGCCCAAGCTAGCCAACGTCACTAACGGCTGTCCTGGCTGTGCCCAGCAGGTCAGCTCCACGATGCAGGGTATGCCCCTGGGCCACGGGACGGTCGAGTTCCGAGGCGTGCCCGACTTTAGCCCCACGCGGATGCTCAAGCCCAGCATGACCGGCTTCCCGCCCGTGGCGGTGCAACCGGGCGCCGTGGCCGGTATGGGCTACAGCCCCTTCGTCCGCCTCAACGGCTCACCGGTGGTCTACAACGCGCCCATCGTCGCGGTGGGTGGCGGCCCCTTCGACGTGATGGGCCACACCAACACGCAGGACCGGGTGCTGGGCATCGATCTTGGCGCGATGACCGTGGACCTGCTCTTCGTGCGCGCCTTCGGCGACGGCCAGCCGATCCTCTACCTGACCTTCGAAGCATCCGAGCCGCTCACCGCTGTGATCGAGCGCAGCACCTTCGCGCCGGGACTTGGTCTGGCCCCCTTCGCGGGCGGCAGCGACCGGCCTGGCGCGGCGCGCGCCGCCATCTTCACGTTCGCCAATGGCAAGACCGGCCCGAGCAGTCCACCTGCCCAGGGGTTGACTCACGTGATCGTGGACGGGGCCAACGCGCAGGAGGCTAATTTGGGGAACAAAGCGGTCCTGGACGCGCTACGCCGTGGCGGCGATGCACATAACGTGATCGACAACTTCCCCACCCTGCGCGATCCCAACCTTGCCCATAAGTACAGTCCCCTGTGGGACCTGCACATCGGCGTATGGAGCAAGTCCGCCGTGGCTCAGGGTCTAAACGTAGCTCAGACCGACGCCAACGTCATCCGTATACTGGCCGCCAAGGACATGGTGACCAGTCCTGGTGGTGTACCTCTGAGCGCTGCTGGCATCGTGATCAATTGTCCTGTGTTGGGCTTCACGGGCCAGAGGCCCGTGGCGCCACAGGCCCCCATGACGGCTGCGGCGCCATAACATAGCGGGGCCAAGCGGGCCATGGCCCGCTTGGCCCCGCTATATCAATCTCCAGTGCCCGGCATGGCGCGGCGTGACTCTACCCAGCCGGCAGCCACCGTGGCACGGGATGGGAACGCCTATGCGCCCACAGACCGTGTTGGGCGCTTTTTTATGGCTATAGGAGCAAACAAGATCAATAGCAGAGGAGAAGATCCAATGCCCAAGACAACATCTGCTTATGCCCGCGCGGTGCTAGCCGCCGTTATAGTCTTGGTCCTGACAAGCGGCGCCGCCGTGCGCGGCGGGACCACGAGCCATGAGGCCGCGCCCCACTCGGGTGGGGCGCCCACCGCCGACAACTGGCCGACGTATGGGGGTAACCTGTATAACCAGCGCTATTCCGCGCTGGACCGCATCACCACGGGGAATGTGCGCGGGCTCAAAGCCGCCTGGAGCTATCATACCGGCACGTTTAGCGCCGCCACCTCGCTCCAGAGTTCACCTGTCGTGGTCGATGGCGTGCTGTATCTGACAGGACCGCATAGCCAGGTGGCCGCCCTCGACGCCCGCACCGGCAAGGAACTGTGGCAGTACGTGCCGCAATATGATGATCTCACCAAGTTCCCGCTGTGTTGCGGCCAGGTCAATCGCGGCGTGGCCGTCGGCGGCGGCAAAGTCTTTGTGGCCCAACTGGATGCCAAGCTGACGGCCCTGGACCAGAAGACGGGCGGCGTGCTCTGGAGCATTCCAGTTGGCCATCCCCGGCAGGGCTATTCCGAGACGGCGGCTCCGCTGTACCACGATGGGCGCGTGTACATTGGAGTGGCCGGCGGCGAGTATGAGGTGCGCGGCTACGTCAGCGCCTACGCCGCCGCCACCGGCACGATGCTGTGGCGCTTCTACACCGTGCCCAAGCCCGGCGAGTTCGGCTCGGCCACCTGGCCGGCCGGTAGCTCTATCTGGAAGCATGGCGGCGGCGGCGTGTGGATGACTCCCGTGCTTGATCCCGAGCTGGGCCTGCTCTATATCCTGGTGGGCAACCCCAGCCCCGATCTTGATGGGGCCGTCCGCGCCGGCGACAACCTGTTCACCGACTCCATCGTCGCTCTGGACATGCGCACTGGCCAGCGTCGCTGGCATTTTCAGCAGGTCCACCACGATATCTGGGACTATGATCCGGCCAGTCCCACCATGCTCTTTGATACGAACGCCAACGGCACGCCGGTTAAGGCGCTGGCCGAGGCCGGCAAGACCGGCTGGCTCTACGTGTTGAATCGGGCCACTGGCGCGCCGCTCGTGCCCATCGTGGAGAAGCCCGTGCCCCAGGATCCGCGCCAGTTCACGTCCGCCACCCAGCCGTTCGTGGGCACAGCTCCCTTCGTGCCGCAGCAGTGCCCTCAGCAGATCGGATCTTACCCGCGTGGCGAGCTGTTCACCCCGGTCAAAGTTGGTGGTGTGCTGGAACTCTGCCCCAGCGCCAACGGCGGCTCGGAGTGGTCGCCCCTCTCCTATAATCCCCAGACGGGCCAGACCTATGTCTGCGGCATCCACGAGCCCCAGATTTTTAGTTCGCATGCCGAGAAGATCGCGCCGGGTAGCCTCCGGCTAGGCAGCATCTGGCTGCGTGTGCCCACCGGCAAGACCTGGGGCACCTTCACGGCAATGGACGCGCGCACCGGCCGCATTGCCTGGCAGCAAACATGGCCGCAGATGTGTATCGGCGGCTCCGTGGCAACCGCTGGGGGCCTCGTCTTTGCTGGCGAGGGCAATGGTAATTTCGACGCCTCCGATGCGCGCACCGGCCGGCGGCTGTGGCAGTTCCAGACCGGCGCTGGGGTCAACGCGCCGCCGATCACCTACAGGGTGGGTGACGAGCAGTTTGTAGCCGTGGCCTCTGGCGGGAGTTACCAGCTCGACTTCCCGCGTGGCGACACCCTGTGGGTCTTCTCCCTCACGGGAAAGCTCGGTCCCGTCGCTGCTCCACCCGTCCCGCCCAGCATCACGCCGCCGGGACCGCTCACAGGAGCCAAGGTGGCCCGTGTCAAAATCACCAGCGACGGCTTTGTGCCGATGCGTCTGCCCATCTCGCCCGGCACAAAGGTGATCTGGACCAACGACACCTCGACCACCAACTCCACCACCTCCGAGACGGGCCTGTGGGACTCCGGGCTCCTCCAACCCGGCCAATCGTACAGCCGCACCTTTACAAAGACAGGTCCCTACGACTACAACAGCAGCACCCACCCCGGCATGCGCGGCATTGTGATCGTCTGGCCAGCCAAGCATCGCCGCGCATAGCTCGGTCCCTTGTCACCTACTCCGCTATGAATGACGGGGCTTGCGCCTCACCCGCATGTCGGTGGACACGTTCAGGAGCAGGACATCGCACCTCATCCCTAGCCGAATTGCACGGCACGCCGGGTGCTCTGACAGCCGCTGTCGGCTCTGGCTGGGTGGCTGGGCAGATACCGGAGACAGCGTCTTGGTGGAGCTAGGCTCCGCCCCGGTAGGCTCTTACGAGATCCCCTGCTCCCCAACCCATGATGTAAAGCTCTACGCGCTTGCATCGGGGAGCGACCCGGCGCAGCTCGCGGAAGACAGAAGCAGGCGCGCACCAAGCCTTATACCAGCACAATGGGCAGCAGCACGCCCATGCCCACGACGAAGAGCCCGAGCGCGGGCGCCGCCGTGCCCACGGGCCGGCGCAGGCGGGCCTCGTGAGCGGCGATACGCGCGTCGAGCAGCAGCCAAGCGATCTGGCGGCGCTCCAGCCCCAGGACGGCTACGGCGGTAGCCGCGCCATAGATAAGGTGGCCGATCAGCGACGGCAGGGCCACGCCGGCAGCGTGCATGGTCCAGGTGAAGGGGCCGCCCAGCAAGAGGGGAAACAGAGTCAGGGGACCAAGAAACCACCAGGCCAGCCCATACACCAGGCCCCAGACGACCGCCTCCCCCACGTTAGATGCTTCATGCCCGAACAACAGGCCGTAGGTCATGCCGATCAGGGCGCTGATCACCAGATGGACCAGGAAGCCGAGCACGGGCGACGACTGATGCACGAGCGCCGCCACGCGAGGCAGTTGGCCCGTGGCGACCATCACCACACTGAATAATAGGCCACCGACCAAGCTGGCTATGGCGCCCCGACCTAGTGAGTGTAGCGTGCGCGTGCCCAGCCCCTGGGGCTCGCGGTTAAGCGGATCTGAGTCAACGAAGAGGCCAGTCCACCAGCGGTCGAGCACGGCGTAGATCAGGCCCAGCAGCAGGCCGTAGATGACGTGACCCACCAGCGAACCGAACAGGGCACTGCCCTGCTGGTAGGTCCAGATTGGCCAGCGGTGTTGCAAGAGGGGCAGCAGCGTGAGCGGGCCGAGGAACCACCAGAGGATACCATACCCGACGCCCCAGCCCATGCTCGATCCCACGCCGCGCACGTCGCGCTGAAACAGCGCGCCAAAACTCGCCCCAATCACAGCGGCGATGAGATAATGCAGGGCAATGCCCACGCTCTGCGAGGGGGAGTTGACCAGCCCTGCCACGACCAGGAAAAACTTGACCTGGGCCATCCACTTGCCGAAGGCCCAGCCACCGGCGATGCCGGCTAGCCCGCCCACCACAAGGGCGCGCGGCCAGCTAAAAGAGCGTTGAGTGCTGGTGGCGTCCTGGGAATGGGGGGAGAGGGCTCTGAACTCGGGCATGGAGTCAGGAGGAAGGGATCGGCTGCCCCACAGTCCTAGAGCGATACCCAGGGGGACGCCGGTATAGAGCAGATAGGCGACCAGGTCGTGGAAGTGGGCACGGGCGGTGTCGAGCATGCCCATGTGCGGCATGCCCTGGAACAGCGGGAAGATGCCCGCGGGGAAGGCCAGCCACAAGACCAGGGTGTAGCCGAGGCCCCACAGCAGCCCCGCGCCCGGGCTGGTGGCGCGCTCCGTGGCCAGCAGCGCAAAGACGAGGCCGTAGAGCGCGCCCAGGACCACGCCAAAGGGCGAAAGTCCCGAGGTCAAGAGACCGCCCACACCGCCGACGGCGACGCATGTGAGCAGGCTGCCGGTGAGAAACGGTCGCATGCTTTATCCTCGTTTATCCTGCTTGTCCTGCTTGACGTCGATCGTCTGCACGATATCGCGCGGGAAGAATAGCTCGATGATCCAGTCGCCCAGCACGTGGATTTTGCGCTCCAGGCCGGGCAGCTTGCCTAGATAGATGGCCCGCCACATCAGCCAGGCCAGCAGGCCGGAGAATCGCTTGCCTTTGATCTCGGCGCAGGCGGTCTGGTGGCCCACAACGCAGAGTGTCCCTAGCGCGTCAAAGTGAAACGGCTTGAGGTCGCGTCCACGCACGCTGGCGTGGATGTTGCGCGCCAGCGTGTGCGCCTCACGCAGGGCGAACTGAGCCGTGGGTGGGCAGGGCTTGCCGGTTTGTTTGTCCGGCACGGCCGCGCAGTCGCCCAGGGCCCACACGCCGGTGTAGTTAGGCACGGCCAGAGTGGCCTCGACGATCACGGCGCCCCGCTTATCGCAGGCGACGGGCAACTCCTTCAGCAGGGGATGGGGGGCCGTCCCCGCCGTCCACACCAGTGTTTCCGTGCGCACCTCTTCGGCTGGCTTCAGCACGACCACGCCGGGGCGCGCGTCGGCCACGCGCGTGTTGAGCCGGAAGGTGACCCCGCGCGCCTCCATCCGTTCGCGCGCATACTCCGCCAGCGACTCGCTCAGCTCCGGCAGGATGCGCTCACGCGAGTGGACCAGGATAATCTGGACCTCCTGCGCGGGGATGTTAGGGTAGTAGGCCAGCATGCCGCGGGCAAAGTCGTTCAGCCCGCCGGCCAGTTCCGCGCCGGCAAAGCCACCACCGGCCACCATAAAAGTGACCAGAGACCGGCGCACCGCCGGGTCCGGCTCGCGGTCGGCTCGCTCGAACATATCGATCACCTGGTTGCGGATACGGATGGCGTCCATCAGCGTCTTGAAGTCGAACGATGTTGTCTGGACATCCTCCAACCCCAGGTAGTTGGAGACGGCGCCCAGGGCCAGCACGAGGTGATCAAAGGGGAGTTCGCGCTGTTGGGCGGAATGGGCGTCTGGAGCCAGCAGTACGCGCCGCCGTTCCAAATCAACGCTGACCACGCGGCCGCGCACCACCTCGGTGCGGCGCAGGCTGGTGCGCAGGGGGCTGCTGACATGCGAAGCCTCCAGGCTGCCCGCCGCCACTTCGGCCAGCATGGGCGTGAACAGGAGCGCGTTGGTCTCGTTGACCAGGGTGACAGTTACTGCCCGGTCCGCGCCAAAGGCCTTTTCCAGGCCCATGGCCGTGGTCACGCCGGCAAAGCCGCCACCCACGATGACGATGCGCGTGGGCGACATGGCGGGGGCAGGGGAGGGCTGAGGCTCTGGGCCGAAGCGCCAGCGGGCCAGGTCGCTCAGCGCCTGGATCAGAAGGCCCAGCGCCGCGCCGTACAGGACCCACCCGACCAGCTGGGGAAACAGCGCACGCATGCCCACAGCCGTCCACTGTGGGTGGTGAACCGTGACCAGCGGGGCCGCGATGACGCTGACCAGCGCCCAGAGTAGCAGGCCCAATGCCGCCGTGGTCATGCTGCTGTCGATAAAGGCGCGGGGAGGTGGCCGGAAGACCAGGGCGTAGGCGACGCCCAGGAGAGCCCCCAGGAGCACCCCCACGATGCCATTGCCCAGGGTCGCCGCCAAGATCACGCCGCTGATCAACCCGGCTAGCAGCCCAATCGCGCCGCGCCGCCCGAACCTAGGCGCCGATTTGCTGCTCTCGCGCTCCATAGACTAGGCCCTACTGTAGGACAAGGACAAGAAGATTCTATCAAGCATACTAACAGAGTCTCGGCAAGGGCGTATTCGTTACAACGTGACTGGAGCTCTTAGGAACGGAAGCGTCAGGTTGCAGGACACAGCACGCAGAGCAGACTCCAGCTCGGGTACCCTTGCTCTAAAGAAGGAGAGGAATGATGGCCGTACCCCTTCTGCGCCGCCACCGTCACCGCCGCGTTGAGCCGCCGCACCACCCTCTCGCTACCGCATGTTCCGCTGCCGCGCCTGTCGGCGGACGTGCAACGAGCGCACGGGCACGCCCTGCACCGATCTCCAGGCGCCCACCGATGTCGCCGTGCTGGTCGGGATGTTCCTCACCCGGGGCTTCACGTTCACCCACGAGACGGTGCGGGCGTGGGGGGAGCGCCGCGCCCCGCTGCTCACTGCCCAGTTGAAGGCAAAGCGCCGAGGCAAAGCCGGCCGCACGTGGCATGTCGATGAAGCGTACGTGAAGAAGATGGAGGGGCGCTGGTGCTACCAGTATAGGGCTATTGACTCTGAGAGCACCCTGGTGGAGACGATGCTGAGCAAGACGCGCGACATGAACGCGGCCAAGAAGTTCTTCGCCTGCGCGCTGACGGCGGTGGGACAGCCACCCGAGAAGGCGCCCACCGCCGTGTACGACTCCTACCCGCGCGGTACGGGAAACGCTCGGCCCTGACGTGTACCATCGCACCAGCCGCTCCATGAACAACCGCATCGAGCAGGACCACCGGGGCATCAAGCAGCGCTACTACCTCATGCGCGGGTGTGGCTCTTTTGACTCCGCCGCCCGCTTCTGCACGGGGTATGACGAACTCCACGACCATCTCCGTCCCCGCACCCGCTTCAACGAACCCGTCTCCCTTGCCGCACAACGCCGCCTGTTCCAGGAACACTGGGACGAAGTGTGCGCACTGCTCCAGGCGGCCTAGCCGAGGGCAGGAGTGGTCCTCCCCTGCCCCATGGCGCCTGCCCCACCGGTGTGTACTGCAACCTGACGCTTCCCCCTGTCTATGTCTCCCGTTGCTCCCGCTTCCACCGACGGAACACCGTGAGCAGTGCATCTTTAGCGTCCGCAGGGATCGACTCCTGAGGTAGAACGCCCAGCGTGCGGATTGTCTGACGCATCTGTTCAAGGTAGACACGGCATCCGGGACAGTCTGACAGGTGCTCGTCCAATCTCGCCGCTTCGCTGGGAGACAATGCCCCTTCAAGGTAGTCGGTGACAAGGGCCACGAACTCCTGGCACGTGAGGTCAGCCTGCGTGATCATGCTGGCTCTACCTTCTGCTCAAACCAGGTGAGCACGCTTGGACTTGACCAGCCACGGGCGCCACCTCTCCCACTCCACTTCGGCGCATCGTGAGAGATTGCGCAGCGGCGACGCGGAGGCGCTTGACACACGCTCTATGGTCACGACGAACTATAGCAGGAGGTGCGGAACAATACAACGGTAGGCTGACCCGTGTGGCATCATGATGTGACGCCTGGCAGCAGCTCGGCCTCTAGCGAGCCGTGATCAAGAGAGAGCAGCGCTTAGACCTGGGCGAAGTACTCTTCGAGGACACGCCGCACCGTTGATCGGGCGCGATGTAGGAGCACCCGCTGATTGGCCGCGCTCAGCTCCAGCAGGTGGCATACCTCCTCGGCGGTCCAGCCCTCCATGTCGCGCAGTGTGATGACCACCCGTTGATTGAACGGCAGTGTTGTGATGGCGCGCTGGATGGAAGCGCGCGTCTCCTGGGCGAGAGTTGTCTCCTCGGGTGGTTCCTCCCAGTTCCGTGGTGGCGTGACCCAGTGGTGATCGATAGCCCCGAAGCGCTCAGGCGGGACCTCCGGCAGATTGTCGTCCCCTACACGGTCAAAGGGCACATAGCGGCTCTCACGCTGCCCCCGTGTCTTGGCGCGATTGGTCAGGATGCGGAAGATCCAGGTCCGGAGCGAGGAGCGGAACTCGAAGCGGGCGAGGCCCTGTAGGAGAGCCAGCCAGGTCTCCTGGACGACCTCTTCGGCAACGGCGCGACTGTGGACGTAGGTCAGGGCAAGGCGCATCATGGCCGGGTAGTAGCGGTCAAGTAGCGCGCTGTAGGCGGCCTCCTCACCACGACGTAGCGCCTCCACCAGACGCGTATCCTCTGAAGACGGACCAAACCCTGCACCGTCAAACACCCCTGGCTCCTATCTTCATCGTCATCATGTGAGGAGGTCGTCCCAACCGACGCCTGAGCCCGCTGCCTAGAAGAGCCGGTGACGAGGCGCTAGCGAGCGGCTTCCCGAGTCCCAGTATCGGCCACGATCTTTACCTCTCTCTATGACAATTCTCTTGCACGCGGCCAGCTTGATCGTCCTCGCCGCCTACGAATATCTGACGGTCGACCCCAGTTCATGCCGCCTGGAGCAGAAATGCGGCACACCGCCCCATGGCGCGCTACCGCTGGCAGGACCATGGCCGACCGGCTAGCGATCAGTACCCGCGTTAACAGGCAACGTAAAGGAGAGGCGGGCGCCGTGGGGTTCCCGCGCTTCGGCCCAGATCGCCCCGCCATGCGCCTCGACGATGCCTTTGCTGATGGCCAGACCCAAGCCGGCCCCACCGCTCTCGCGCGAACGTGACTTGTCGCCCCGGTAAAAGCGCTCGAAGACATGGGGCAGGTCCTCGGGGGCGATACCCTGGCCTGTGTCTGCTACGTCGACGCGGACAGCGGATCCCTCCCGGCGGGCCGAGACAGCAACCTGGCCATGTTCAGGGGTATGGCGCAATGCGTTGTCTACCAGGTTGACCAGCACCCGCCCGATGTGGCGGGCATCGAGCGGAATTAAGGGCAGATCTGGCGCAGCGGAGCCACTAAGCGTGACATGACAGACCTCGGCCTGGGGCGCCATCCGTTCCAGGGCCTCGGAGACCACGTCGGCTAGGCCCATTGGCTCAAGCACAAGCGTTAGCGCGCCGGCTTCGATGCGGGACAGCTGGAAGAGGTCGTCGATCAGGCGGCTGAGTTCCCGTGTGCCCGCGTGCATGGTGCGCAGGTAACGGACGATGGTCTCCTCGTCGGTCACCACACCATCGGTGATCGCCTCAATGGTGGCCTGCAGGGCGGCCAGCGGCGTGCGCAGGTCGTGGGAGACGGCGGCGACCAGTTCCCGGCGTGATTGCTCCACGCGGCGTTCGCGCTGCGCGACATCGGAGAGGCGAATGGCCATGGTATTGATGCCGGTGGCCAACTCTCCCAGTTCATCGCGCATGTCGACCATCACCCGGGCCTCCAGGTCGCCACTGGCGATGCGTGCCGCGGCAGCCTGGATGTGGGCCAGTGAGGCCATGATGGAACTGGCGAGCAGCGCGGCCAGGGCCAGGGAGAGTGTCGCCGCGTAGACGAGCAGCACGGCGAAGAGGCCATCGTAGGGCGCATGGAAGGCCATGGCATGACCGTTATTGGCTGTCACGACGGCTGTGACAAACGCGGCGCCCTGGCCGAGCAGGGCCACGGCAAACAACTTGCGCCGGATACGGTGGATGCGTTCGAGGACTTTGAGACGCAGGATGAGGTACAAGACCGGCAGCACCAGGAGTGTGACGATGGCCAAGTTAGAGAGCAGCTTATCAAAGAGCTTGGCGCTATCTCCTGTGGGCGCTTCCATGATCTTGGCACTTTGGGCCGCAACCCAACTCGTGGCCAGCACCGCGCCCATGGCCAGCAAAGTCGCGCGTAGCGCGCGCATCCACCCCTTCAAGATCATCTAGGCCCCGAAGCGGTAGCCCACGCCCCACACGGTGGTGACATAGCGTGGCTTCGTCGGGTCACACTCAAGCTTCTCGCGTAGACGCCGCACGTGGACGGTGATGGTGCTCCCATCGCCGAAGAAGTCATAGCCCCATACATCATGCAGGAGATGATCCCGGCTGTAGACCCGGCCAGGATGGGCGGCCATATGCGCCAATAGATCAAACTCTCTGGCCGTCAACGAGACATCCGTGCCCGCCCGCGTGACGCGGCGGGTCCCCATGTTGATCTCCAGATCGGCCACGCGCATCACCTCCGCCGCTTTCGGGTCGGCAGGAGCAGCCACACGGCGCAACACGGCTTTGACGCGCGCCACCAACTCACCGGGACTGAACGGTTTGGTCACATAGTCGTCAGCGCCGATGCCCAGCCCCAGGATCTTGTCTGTCTCTTCACCATGCGCGGTGAGCATGATCACCGGCGTGGAGCCTCCGGTCCGTATCGCACGACAGATCTCCAGCCCATCACGGTGGGGCAGCATCACGTCGAGGACGATCAGATGCGGCTGGAAGTCGGCTATTTCGCTCATGGCCATGGCGCCGTCGGCCACATGCCGCACCTTAAAGCCATCACGTTCGAGGTAGCGTCCCACGACCTCGGCCACAGTGGCCTCGTCTTCCACTACCAGGATGCGCTCGTTGGCCATCGGCTTTCTTCCCTTCGCCTACCATCGGCTTACTGTACACTACCCCTGCCTTCAAGAAGTCGTTTTGGTACGGCACGCCGAGTTGGTGTGGATAACCAGAGAGTGCTGTGCTGGGTCTGGCGCGGCGGCTTTATCGTCAACAGCAAACCGCCGCAGCGTCCTCAAGCCCTTGTATGACGCTCCTCATAGTAGTATGGTCGGGCCATCTTACAGGAGTCTTCCGTACATATTACGAGAGTATTACGATATTGACGTGTAGTGGTGCAAGTTGAGTCTAATCTTCGTAAGCGCGCATAAGTCCTGGGTCAAGGAGAGGGCGATAGCAAGGACGGTCGAGAGAGGTCCCGACAAGGGGTGTCTGGTCATAGGGGAAGCGCACTGTAGCGCCATTGGCTTCCCCCTGTACTGGCCGCTTGCTCCATCCGTCGGGCAGACGGATCTCCATGACAAGCGTACCCAGCTCACTCACAGCACTAGCATGATCTTCAATAGTAGATCACCTTCACAATTACCCGACGCTGTGGTAGGGTAGCAGCAGACGAGACGTGCCCAGTCGGGGAGGAGCTGCCCGTGAGCCTGCGCTACAACGTCCTGCGCCAGAAGCCGGCGATCTTCAAAGCGATGAGTGGGCTGACCGTGGCCCTGTTCGATGACCTGGTCTGGGAGCTGGAACCCGCCTACGCTGAGGCCACCGTCACGCGGCGGACGCGACCGGGACGTGCGCGGGCGGTGGGGGCGGGCCATCCGTGCCGCTTGGCCCCGCGCGACGAGTTCCTGCTCACGGTGATCTGGCTGCGGCACTACTGGACGCAGGAGGCGCTGGGCTACTTCTTCGAGATCAGCGACACCACCGTGTTGCGGGCCATCGGCCGCGTGCTGCCGGTGCTGGAAGCGGCGGGGCGGGACACGATGCGCACGGACCCGCCCTCGCGGCGGCAGCGCCTGGGGGTGGCCGAGGCGCTGCGGGCCTATCCCGAGCTGGCCGACCTCGACGACGAGGCGCGCGTGGTGGACAGCTTTGAGCAGCGCGTGCAGCGGCCCACCGACCACCAGGAGGCGGACCGCCACTACTCGGGCAAGAAGAAGGCGCACACCCTCAAGGTGCAGGTGGTCGTGCAGCTGGGCAACGGCAACGTGCGGGAGGTGGCCCCCAGCGTGCCCGGCCCCTGTGCCGATCCCACGTTGCTGCGCACCTCGGGGGCGTCGGAGCGCCTGCCCGCCGGGGCGCGGCTGTTGGGGGACAAAGCCTATCACTATTAAGAAGGCCACGGCGCGCGATCTAGTGCCGCCGCCGCAGGTGGCCATCCCCCGCCGCAAGCCGCGCGGGGAGCCTCTGCCCCCCGAGGACCTCGTCTTCAACCGGGCGTTCGCCTCCGTCCGCATCATTGTCGAACACACCATCCGCGACCTACGGATCTATCAAGCGCTCAGCCAGAAGGACCGGCACCGGCGCCAGCAGCACACCGCGCGGGTGTGTGCGGTAGTCGGTCTGCGCGCCCGGCGGTGCCGCCCGGGCCGCCGTGATCGGCGTCAGGTGGCCTAACCCAGGGTGCGGAGGAGGGGGCAGCACACCGCCTCTCTTATTCCGAAGATGAACTAGTAACAAAGTGGTGTGAGATGGGCGCTCATGTCTCGTGCAACAACAGAATAGAACATGCCAGGAGGCCAGTCCCTTTGGCCGTTCTCTCCTTCTCCTCTGGAACAGGATGGTTGTTCCTTGTGCGCGCTGACGATGGGACTGGCCACTGCGGGAGGGCTGGTCCTCGCGCGCGGTCCGTGGTAGGGTAAACGAAGAGTGGCGTCATCTCGGGCGCCCAGTTATGCCCAGACGCTACGCGTGTAGATGGTGCAGGGAGCAGGGCATCAGCTCCCCCACCGGTGTGGCCGCTTGGATTGGAGTGGCCAGCGTGACGAGTGGAGAGAGGGGTGTGGTGGATGGTCACGCCGGCATGGCCCGCCTGTCCCGGATGTGGCGTCCGCTTGCCGAGCGCGGACGCCTCTCCCGACGCGCGCTACAACGCGTCGGCCGCATGCCAGCAGCTGTACGATGAGCTGAGTTCCGACACACTGCTGCGCGGGTAGGGCACCTTCATCCATCAACTGGCCGTTGATACCTATGCGGCCCAGCACGTGGGGGAGCACACACGCCCGATAGGCGTGGCATTCGCGCTGATCGGGCTGTACCTCGCCTGTGACCGCCGCGCGACCGGTCAGCAGGTGCAGCACATGCATCAGCTGCTCGCCCAACGGGTGACGACGTGGCCCCGGTTCGTGCCGCCCGCACAGGCGGGGGTCGTGACTGTCCTCGCTGTCGTGCATGCGAGCGCGGGTGACGACCGCGACACCATGCTGCGTCACTGGGGCCAGGCGGTATGGACGGCCTGGAGCGCGGAGCACGACCGCGTGGGGGCGCTGGTGGCGCGGGTCATGGCCGAGTAGCCGACGGTCGTCCGTGCTCGGCGCGCCCAAGCCGCACAGAGGGTGGGAGGACCAGAATCAGCCACAGGCGCTCAGGAACGCTCGGGCGACACGGCGAGACGCCGGAAAGGGGACACGACGTACTCATGGATGCCACCAATCCCATTGTCGCGCTCTGTGTCGCCGGCATGACCGCCGAAGGCGAGGGGCGCGCTGACGAGGCGCGCCGCCTCTTTGCCCACGCCTGGACCACGAGCGTGGATGATGCCGAGCGGTGCGTGGCTGCCCATTACCTTGCGCGGCATCAAGAGAGTCCTGAACAGACACTCCACTGGAACCGTGAGGCGCTGTGCCGGGCGCGGATGGTGAACGACGACCGCGTGCAGGGCTTCTACCCCTCCCTCTACCTGAACCTCGGGCGGTCGTACGAAGACCTGGGGCAGCTCGACGAGGCGCGGCGCTATTACGATCTAGCCGCGCAGAGGGCGAGCGGCTTGCCGACCGATGGGTATGGGGCGCTGGTGCGCCGTGGGATCAGCAACGGCCAGCGGCGGACCGACCCCACACGCAGGGACGGCAACACCGGGCAGCCATAACACTCTCCGTCCCCTCTGTCGCTGTGCTGGCTGGGTACCCCGGCCGTTGGTTGGGCCAGCGACCCCTGCTACGACTCAACACGATCTGGGCCTACCACCGGATCTTTAGCGTGTGTGCGATCAGAGCAGCATGTGCTATGCGCTCCCCGCACACGCCCCATCAAGCCATCCTGAGCACGAGAGATACTTTACACCTCCTGACAGAGATGATGCATAACTATGCACGTGCCTGGGTTGGAATGCACTCATGTGGGGCAAGATCATGCAAGCTCTCCGTGCAACACGGGCGCTGACACCTCGTGACTCTGCTGCTTCTGAAGATAGGGGCGGATGATCAACGGTACTGAGACAGATCGGATGAGCCAAGCGGCCAGCACAGGCCATTTCCCAGCCGTGCCGCCAGAGAATAGGTTAGTCGCAACTCCCAGCCATTTTGCCGCAAGAATTAGGTTGCGAGAGACTGCGCCTACACGGCTAGCGGAACACGCCACAACAAGCTATAATCGCGTGGTCAGCGCATCTCGTTTTGCTTACCACCGTACTTGAGGTCCGCATAGGTTCGTTTACCAGCTCGGTGCGTTTGCTGTTGCAGACCATTCGACCCGTGGTAGGGTACTGAAAGTAGAGATGCTGAGCCGCATTGTGGACAGCGGGGAATTGTTGCAGACCATTCGACCCGTGGTAGGGTACTGAAAGAGGGAGCCCATGATGATGCCGCCGAGGGTGCAGAGGTTGCAGACCATTCGACCCGTGGTAGGGTACTGAAAGATTACTCTAGCCTCTCTTGCTGCTGCTGATGATGAGAGCCCACTGGGAGCGCCGGCGGCTCGCCGGCGCTCCCAGTGGGCTCTCCGCCACGCAAAGTAAGCTCCTTTATCCTGCACGAAGTGCCTACGACAAAATAAGTGGTCCAGGTTTTGAGCCGATCAACCCGTGGATTGGCCGAATGCTTGAAACGGTTGTTTTGTCGCGGACCCTAAGTGG
>JAABUJ010002027.1_pt1 | contig 26839 bp, 18 predicted proteins | sample 5559131 | NCBI WGS metagenome assembly JAABUJ01 (sample SAMN10711875, study PRJNA513366) | rock metagenome | isolation source: Antarctica rocks | place: Antarctica: Victoria Land, Mt New Zealand nord | collected 2016-01-07
GTGCTGAAGGTCACGGCATATCTGGGAGTGCCTGCGTAGGCCGAGCCTGCTGCTGTGGGTACGGTGGTGCCATTCACAGGTTGTGTGTTCGCTGCCTGGGCATCTGTCGGCATTTTGGCGTCTGCCCCCGGCGAGACCGCTCCGCCGCGCAGCCACTTAGCATGACCATCGTTCATCAGGAAGTTGGAGCCGTCCGTGTGCCGCCCCAGCGGCTTGTTGTCAAAGTCGTTGGGGGTGGCGGGTATTCTACCCGCCACCAAAATACCTGATTTCTTTTGTACACTTACTTAGATGGTACTGAAGGTTGCTGAGTAGGTGGTATTGTCTACCCCTGCCGCCGTGGGAACAGGCCCATCGCCAAGCGTATAGGTGTTCGCACCCTGAGCGTCGGTGGAAGTGTAAGCACTGGCACCGGGAGAAACTCCGGCCCCGCGATACCACTTAGCATGCCCATCCGCGAAGAGAAAGTTGGAGCCGTCTGTGTGGCGCCCGGTCAGCTGGTTGTTGAAATCTTGATTACTGCCGCCGTTAGCGGTAGCAGCAATGCCTCCCATAGTACCAGTGGCATAGTACCATGTGCCGCCAGCCCATTTGCCTGTACCGTCTTTTCCGAACCCAACACCGCCAGGTCCACAGTCCTGCGGAGTTCCACCGTTATTATCGACTGAAAGTGTGGGATCAACGGTCTTGTTCGTTGCTTCAAACAACAGCACTGTTTTAGCGACTGTGGTCAGAGCGGCCTGCGAGGATTTAGCAATGTCCGTGACATTTGTGTTCATGGCATACGACAGGGTTGTGTACCCTGTCTTTGTGGGGGTTGTGGCATCATCGGGGCACTTGACCAAGCCGTTGCTTTTCATGTAAGTCATGGTTCCCGGAAGCCAACCCGCGCCATGATTGGTTCCACCATCGGAATAGTGCCACCCAGGATACTTCTCATCGTAATCCTGAACGTACTGAAGCATACCCAGGCCGATCTGCTTTTCGTCGGAAAGGCAGGATGTCTGCCGGGCCTTTTCACGGGCCTTGGCAAAGACGGGGAAGAGAATGGCCGCGAGAATAGCGATGATAGCGATAACGACGAGCAGCTCGATGAGCGTAAAGCCATAGCGTGACTTTTTCATGATGTAGTGTCTTTCCTTTTCCAGTGATATGTAGTGAATGACTTGCACCATTGTAACACGATTATGGCACCATGTCAAGAACTTTTTTTGTCCAAAGTTGTCCCCCCGCTAAGTAGGGACTTTTATGGCTCCAATGCTTTCACGAAGGGACAAGGCTGTCGGCAGTTCAATATGCTGCGCAGGCAGGCTAGGAGTGGCAATGCGCTCCAGCAGCAGGCGGGCGGCTGTGGCACCGATCTCTTCAAACGGCTGGGCGACACTGGACAAGCCAACGCCCTGCGGCAGTCTTAGCATCAAATCATCGAAGCCTACTAGCGACACGTCGTCCGGCACCCTCAAGCCAAGGCTTGCCATCCGCTCGGCTACCAGCAAGGCGGTGGCGTCGTTGACACACAAGATCGCTGAAGGGCGCTCGGCGGGCGGCTGGCGCAAAAGGTGGTCAAACAGCGCCCATTCCGATGTGGAGTCCACCGTAAGAACCAAGTCGGACAGGCCGGCCTGCCGCATTCCCGCCCGGTAGCCCGCAATGCGGTCCTGCACCGTGTTGATCGGCTCGGAAGGGGCCACAAGGGCAATTCGCCGGTGCCCTTGTGCCAGCAGGTAGTTGGTTGCCTCTAGGATGGCGGCGAGGTTGTTGACGCCGACATAGTCTGTTTCTACGCCCAGTATTTGCCGGTCTATCAGAACAAGCGGCAGGCGCTTGGACGTTTCCTGGAGAAGCTGACGATTGCTGCGATAAGCATAAGGATAAAAGACAATTCCAGCAAAACGGTGCTCCACCGCATACGCAAGCCACGCAGCTTCATGGGCAGCATACTCCTCCATTGGCTTGCCCGCCTGGCCCGTTTCTAGAAAAAGGCCGTGGTAGCCGGCCTGCAGCAACGCCCGGTTGAAGCCCCGAAAGATGCGCTGCTCGGAGGTAGCTCCGGGCAGGCCGCTGTCGTCCCACATTAGAAACGCCACCAGGCGTGCGCCCGCCGGCGGGATGTCTTCGGGCCTCTTTGCCAGCGCGGATTTGGCATTTAGCAAAAGGGGAGCGACCACTGGGCGGCAGGAAGGCCGGCAGACCAATAGGCCTTGCTCGGACAGCAGTGCGATGGCGTCTTGAACAACCCGCCGATGCACGCCAAACTCCGTCGCGAGCTGACGCTCGGCGGGAAGCCATTGGCCCGGAGCATAGTCGCGCGCGTCAATGCGCCTTTGAATCGTGTCGGCGAGGCGCAAAGCGCTGGGGGATGTGATTAAGTTTGGTTCCATTTTGGAACAGTTTATCAGATTTGCCGAACCCTGTCAAGTTTGTGTGTGCGCATTGGGCCAAGATGACCAGCCCAAACTTATTTTGTCTGTTAGTTATTTTCCTAGCAACTGAGCGCCGCCTCTCGCCACCTAAACAGCATTCAATGCCTGACGCGTGCGCTGGATAACCTCATCCACCAAAGCGCTGTCAACAATCAACGGCGGGGCGTAGCGGAACGTCCGATGCCGCGTTTCCTTGGTGAGCAAGCCCTGCGCCAAAAATTCGGCTGTCAATGCCGCCGTGTCCGTGCCAGGCTTCACTTCCAGCCCCACCAGCAGGCCGCGCCCTCGCACCTCCTCCACATGCGGGTGATGCAAACCGCGCAAACCATCCCGCAGGCGCTCGCCCATCGCCGCGCTTTGCTGCACCAAACCTCCCGCTTCCAATTCTGCCATCGCCGCCAGCCCCACCGCGCACGCCAGCGGATTGCCCCCAAACGTGCTGCCGTGGTCGCCGGGCTGGAACATGTCCAGCACTTTCCGCGATCCCGCCACCGCGCTGACCGGCAGCAAGCCGCCGCCCAGCGCTTTGCCCAGACATATCAAATCCGGCGGGGCGTCTTCATGCTGCCAGGCAAACTTTTTCCCTGTCCGCCCAAAGCCGGTTTGTATCTCGTCCCAAATCAGCAGCACATGGCGCTCGCGGCAAAGTCGGCGCACCCCCGCCAGGAACCCAGGGGAGGGGATCAGAATGCCCGCCTCGGCCTGGATCGGCTCCATCAAAACCGCCGCCGTGCGCGGCGTCAGGGCCGCCTCCACAGCCGCCAGGTCGTTAAAGGGAACCAGGCGAAAGCCCGGCGCGAATGGCCCAAAGTGCTTCCGATAAGCAGGCTCGCTGCTGAAGCCGACAATGGTTGTCGTGCGCCCGTGGAAGTTGCCCTCCGCCACCACAATCTCCGCCTCGCCATCGGGGACGCCTTTCACGGTATAGGCCCACTTGCGCGCCAGCTTGATGGCTGTCTCCACGGCCTCCGCGCCTGTGTTCATGGGGCACGCCGCCTCGCAGCCCGTGTAGCGGCACAAGCCTTCCAAAAACAAGGCCAATTCCGGCGTGCTGACCGCCCGGCTCGTCAGCGCCAGCCGTCCCAATTGCTGCTGAAGCGTCGCCACCACAAACGGCGACAGGTGCCCATGCGCCAGCGCGGAATAGGCCCCGATGCAGTCAATATAAGCCCGCCCCTCGGCATCCCAAACCCACGCGCCCTCGCCCCGCACCAAGTTCACCGGCAGCGGGTGATAGTTGTGCGCCCCAGAAACGGCATGGAGGCGCTCCACCTCCCCTGTCGTCATCTCGCCCACAACAGCAGCCACGCCCCGCGCGCGAATGTCCGCCCAAAAGCCGTCCCCGCCCTTATCTGTGTTTAATGTGTTCATCGCGCCAGCTCCAATGTCAGGCACTTGGCCGAGCCGCCCGCCTTCAGGAACTCGCCCAGCGGCGTCATGCGCAAAGCAAAGCCATGCGCCGCCAGCCACCCCGACAATTCCTCGCCTGCTTCCAGGGGCAGCGTATGCGTCACCACCGTCTTCCCCACGCAAACCGCGTTGCAGGCAAACGCACAGGCGGCGGCTTCCGAGATCGCCAGCCGCCTGTTTGCAGGCACGCGCCTGGCAACTTCGGCCCGGCTGTCGCTGTCAAACGCGGGGGGATACCACAGCAGGCAGCCCTCCGGCAGCGGACAAAAGCACGTATCCAGGTGGTAGAAGCGCGGGTCTGCCAGCTTCAGCGAAACCACCTCCGCCCCAAACGTCTCCGCCAAAAAGGCATGCGCCTGCGCATCCGAGCGCAGCCCGCTCGCCGCCCACAGCAGCGGCGCCTGCCCCGCTGCGTCCGGCCCCAGATCAAACAAAGCGTCCCCGGCCCCCTCAAACATCACATCCGGCGGCAGCAATGCGACCTGAAACCCATTCTCCGCAAACCATTTTATATCATGCGGCTCTTCGCCCTGCCGCTCCGGGCAGCGAAAGCGCGCCGGGACACACACCCTGCCGCGCACAAGCCCGGCATTAGCCGTAAACACCAAATCCGGCAAGCCCTCTTGGGGCGGCATTAGAGCAACCTCGGCCCCCAGCTCGTCCGCCAGCAGCGCGCGCAGGGCGTTCCACTGAGTTTGAGCCGCGTCCGCGCTGACTGTGCCCTCCCGCCCCGCCATCCACGGGTTAATCACATACCGGACACTGAAAAAGTCGGGCACGCACATCAGAAAAGCCGATAAGTTCATGGTGTTCTTTCTCGCAGGAAGCCTGCCCCGCAGCCTGAGCGCCAGGCTAGGCGCGGTGTTCGTCGCCGGCACACAGCACTTCCAACGATGCTTCCCAGGCGGCAGGGCAGGGCACGCCTGCTGGAAAAACAAGCGTGTCCCTGGCAGCAGGCCGACTTCATTATACCTCCGGCGCGGCGCATGCAGCTTTGCCGAAATGTCAAGCCCTAGCCCCGGCTGAGCGCGGCCCAGTTCGCGACACTTGGAAACGGCTCCTTGTCTTGTGATTACGGCTCTTCGTCTCGTGAGTGAGGCCGCTCCCCCAGCATTGCCAGCGCGTGGCGAGCGCACAGCAAGCGCGTCTCAACGACGGAACAGTTTAGACCGTCGTTGGTCTGCGCTTGGCAAGCCCTTGCCGCGCCTACTGAATGCCGTGGCGATGCGCAGGCCGCGCCGCCGCGTTTCCGAGTATCCCTGCTCCCGATGCCGCTGTGGCTTTGCCGCTTCTCCAACAGCAAAAGGCCGCTGAGAGCTTGTAACTCTCAGCGGCCTTTTGCTGCTTGCGCGGGTGCTCCTGGCGGCAGGCTATTTGCCGGGCGTCAAGGCTGTTCTATCAAGAATGGCAAACAAGCCGCCAATGGCCGGGCGAGCCTTGAAGCCCTGCGGCTGGGCGGAGACGGTATCGTACCAGTCGCTGAACGGCACGCGGATGTTGGATGTATCCGCGAACTTGTAAACGCCGTCCACCAGGCCCTGGCGCAGCTTGGCGTCGTCGGTAGAAGCCGCTGTCCACAGCTCCCAATCGTTTTTGGTGTAGGTGTGGCGCGGGTCAAGCGGGACGCCGAACTCGTTCATCTTGGTTGTGTAAAAGCGAGCTTCCTCGGCAAGCACCTTTTGCGGCACCAGGTTCAGGCCCAGCAATTTGTCGGGGAAGGCGTTGTACTTCAAGCTCCACACTTCGCTGGGGTCCACGCCCGCCCCAACAAGCCTGGCGCTGTGCCCTGCGCCGCTCGCATCGGCAGCGGACTCGCCCGTCCCTTCATCAAATGTCCAATAGGCGGCAGGCGTGGCGGCGATGGCATGCACATTGGAAGCCGGAGCCGCGCCCGTGCCTGGCAGGCTTGTCCCGCCATCGCGAGCCAGGGCCAGAATGTCGGCGGCAGACAAAGCGCTCTGGTAGAAGCGTGCATCGTCAATGACGCCCGACGCAAAGTCGGTCGCGCCGCCGCCATAAAAGCCGCGCCCAATTGCTGTCGCCCCGTTCGCGCGGAACGCAGAGGTGTAGGGCACTGTCTGCTGCAATACGCCGTTAACATACAGCGATAGCGTATGCGCGGCGGCGTTGTACACGCCGGCCAGGTGGTACCAGGTGCCCGCTGTGGGGGCATTCTGGGCTGCGGCAAACGTCGTTGCCCCAGGGTCTCCGCTGTCTTGGGCCAGCGCGCTCATCGCGAACTTGCCCGTGCCGCCGCGAAGCTGAAGGAAGAAGCCGCTGACATGCGCGCCGTCAATGCTGAGTATTGTTTGGTAGCCATTCAGGTTAGCGAGTTTGACCCAGGCGGCTGCCGTGTAGCTTTTCGTCGTATCCACCACGGGGCCGGACACTTCGGCATGCGCCCCCCCCCCGCCGCCCAAGTTGAGCGCATGCGGGCCGACAATGCCTGCCACGCGGCCTGCGGGCTTGGGCGTATCGGCTTCAATGTACTGCATCATCAGGTGCGGCCCGGTCTTGGACTGCGCCATCTGCGCCCACTTGCCAATCATCGTCCGTGCCGCTCCGCCGTAGCGAGCGGCGTCGGCGGTGTTGCCGGCAAAGGACGCAATCTGGCCCATCGCGCCAACGCCGATAATGCCTTTGAGCGCCAGGTTGACGCTGTGGGCGATAGAGCCAGTGAAGTCGTCGGTCTGGTTCTGGTACTCCGGGTCTAGTGCGTTGGGCGAAGTGCCTCCCTTGGGAGTGGAGAGCAAATAGTCGGCCCACTGCTTGAGTATGCGGTAGTGCTGCTTGGCATAGGCCGCCGCGTCGGCCTTGGGGGCGTAGCGCATATAGGCCGCTGCCATAATCAGCATATTGGCCGACTCCTCCACAGGCATGTTCTCGCCGCCGCCGTCGTTGTGCCCATCGGCGTTCGGGTAAGAGGAGCCAAGGTCGTGCTCAGCGAAGGGCTGAGGCCACTTGCCGGACTCGGCATACTCAAGCAGGGGGTCAAGCTGGAGGCGCACCAGTAGGGGATTGGCGTAAAGGAAAGCCGGGAACGCGGGGTACATTATATCTACCGTGGACATGTTGCCGTCGCTGCTAATTTCTTTCATAAACATCCAGGGCTTTTGGGCTGTGCCCGCAAGCTCTGTTGCCCCAAAGGCCTGGCGCAACGCAAGCGCACACAGGGAGGCGTACTTGGCCCCGCCTGCCCTAGTCGCGTCTGCCGTGACCCGCGCATCCATGGCATCGGCACGCGTCTTGGCGGCAGCCGCATCGGTGAGGGCAAAGGCAGTCATGTGCTGCCAGTCGGGCCAGTAAGACTTCCACAGGGGCGGCACAGGCTGCTTCTGATAGCTGACTGCCGGGTCGCGTACATTGCCCAGCACCAGCGCAATCGGCTTGGTATCGCCAGCGCCGACTGTGCCCAGGTCGAAGTCGTAGGCAAACACAGGCCAGCGGTCGTTGATCGCGCGCGGCTGCTGAGCATCCACCGTGTTGTTCAATTTCCCTGCACCAGCCATTGCACTGCGCACATCCGCATCCGCCCCGGCCTGTGTTGTCAGGCCCGGCTGCGTTGCCGTGGCCCAGACCGCCTGTCCCCAGGTTGCGGAGTCGCGGTTCTCACCTAGAAGTTTGGGGTTGGCAGGCGTGGCGGTAAAGGCTGTTCCGCCGGGGAGCGCGGTGCGCTGCCAGGTAATCTGAGCATTGTCATCGCCGCTGGCCCATTCGCCGGTTATGTCAAAGTACAGGCTGACCGTGTGGGACTTGCCGTCCGTGCTGCGGGCCGTCGCATAGATATATCCCAGCGGCATGGACAGGCGGCGCAGGTCGGTGGCTTCTACGGGCGAAAGGAAGTCCAGCGAAAGGGTCACGCCCCCGCCTTGCAGCGTGTACAGCGACTGCGTGGGCGTCACCCGCTCCGAGACCTGGGTCATGGCAGGCGCAAGAGGATCATTGCCTTTCTTGGGGCTGCCGAGGAAAACATAGGGCTTGCCGTCCACGCGGGCAATGCCGGTAATGGCTTTGGTTTCGCCCGCCCAGAATGTGGACCAGGTGCCGGGCAGCGCGTCGGCGGGCTGCCATGTGCTGACATAGGGGCTTTTAACGATGAGCGGCGTGGCTGGGGGGCGCAAGGGCGCCTGCGCTTCGGCGGGCGTGATCAGCAGCACCTTGTCGGCATGCTGCTGCATGCTGTGCGAACAGCCGACCACCGTGGCTGCCACCGCCGCTAGGGCTAAACTGGTGCCGATTGTTTTTGATTTGCTCATGATGTTGCTCTATTGTTAAGATACCGTGTGCGTGCCGGACTGCAATGTCTGCGCGTTTGTTTAGTGTTACAATTATACCGTCTACAAAGGGGGCGTGAGAACTGAGGAAGCCATCTCACGCCGCTATTCTAGGAAAAGAAAAGCGGCGGGACTGTTTCCAGTTCCGCCGCTGTCTGTAGATTGCCGGGTACGCCCCTTCCAGGCATGCAGCCTCAGAGGCGCTTAGCTTTTAGTGATTTAGTGCATTTGCCAGATTGTCTGCGGCTTTCTGGTCAAAGTTGTCACCGTTGACGTCGGTGTTTGTGCATTTCGTGGGGTACGCAGTGGTTGTGATTGAGTTGTCCATACAACCCCATTGGCTCGGTGCGCCGGCAGCAGTTCCTGCCGTTGCCTCTGGCCGAACTGCTTTCGCATGACCGTCGCAGTAGGCAACGTTCATGAACCCACTATGAGCGACCCGAATATCACGGTAGAAAGAGTAACCATTTGTGCTGGCGTCCCAGTCAGTCCAGCCCATGCCATCTTGGTTTACGGCGCTGTTGTCTCCATTGTCGGCTCCTTCTGCCAGCAAAATCTTGATGGCGGGTTCCTGGATGTATCCAATCGTGCGTGGCCCACCGAGGCCGGGAGCGCCAATGAAGTTGCTCATGCGGTACGAAACGGGAATGGACTGCAGGTTGGGATTGCCTTGGGTTGTGCAGGGGCCAACGCAGCCGCCGTTGTTCATCTGCCCGGTGAATTTTGTGCCCGCAACGCTGTCTGGGCAGATATAAGCGCCGGTAGATTTGACGTAGCCGTAAATCTGCTGGCCCCAGTTGCCGCCTCCAGCCGCATTGCCGCCATTGATGCCGTTGTTGGTGGTGGGATAGGTTTCGTCGTAGTCCTGCACATACTGAAGCTCGCCGAGGCCGAGCTGCTTCATGTTGGACAAACACGTCGTCTGCCGGGCCTTCTCGCGGGCCTTGGCAAAAACAGGGAAGAGGATTGCCGCCAAAATCGCGATGATAGCGATGACGACGAGCAATTCAATGAGGGTGAAGCCCGAACGTCGCCGTTCGGCGGTGCTGCTTTGTGTGAACATGCTTTCTCCTAGCAATTCAGAATGAGTAAAGTTGAGCTTTGGAAAGCTCAGATGACAACGCTTGTTTCGCTGTCTTTGGACGAAATGGTCCTGCTGTGCAAGTCGCACGGCAAGCATCCGTGTTTGCAACCACAACCGACCATCTCCAACCAACAAGGCTAAGTATATCACTGTTTCGCTATGCTGTCAACACTTACACAAACATTTATTTCCACGCAGTTCTCCTCTGTCTTCATAAATTACCCCGCTCCTTTTCATAGAATAGTCAGGTACGTGTGCCGCCGCAAAACAGGGCAGCTTATTCACCCACAGATTGGAGGCAAACGCTGCGGGAGAGAACGCCAACGCCGTGTGTACAGAAAGTGCGAAGAAGGCCCCCCCGCCCCAATTCTGGGGAGCCGGAAGGATACAGGAGCAGAGCAATACTGAGTGCGGCCAGTGCCTTTTTTCTGTATTGCTCCCCATTATTGGGGCGGGGGGGTCTCTTCCGCACTGGCTAGGCACACTCTAAGCGCGGCAAGCCCAGACAAAGGCGGATTAAAAGGCGTTGCGAGTGCGTATCAACGATGGAACAAACTCTTCCGCCGTTGATACGCGCTTGGTGGGCTTGGGAAACGCATAAGACGCGCCCTGCCAACGCGAACCCCAGGCTTGATGGGCACGCTCATGCTGTTCTGATTTCGGGGCAGCATTGACACGGCAAAGGGACTGTGTTACAATTGGGCTGCTTTGGTTCTATTTGGGCGCGTCGCGTGGAGTGCGGGGAGTCGTTCTGGTATGATGCTTTCTAGGCCAGTGGGGCGGCAGCAGTTATTTCTCGCGCTGCGGGAGAACATCGAGCGGGGCCGCTATGCGCCGGGTTCCTGGCTGCCTGCCGAACGGGCGCTGGCACAGGAGTTTGACGTGGACCGCTCGGCAATCCGCCGCGTTCTGATGCAGCTTGAAAGCCAGGGATTGATTGTCCGCGAGGCTGGAAAGCGCCCCTGGGTGCGCGGCGTCCAATCTGTTCACTCTTTGCCGGTGATGGTTGCGGACAGCACGGGGGCGGGGCAGCCGCCAAAAGCCAGCCCAAGAATGCCGGAAAGCGGGCTGAGAACGATTGTGGCAATCCTGCCGCAGCACCCGGTTTTCCCCGCTGCGCTGGCGATTTTGCACGGCATCAATGCCGCCCTGCGCTCAACGGAAGCGCCTTTTCGCCTGCAAATTCTGGACACGCACGGCGGCAGCGGGAGCCAGGAAACCGCGCTGGAAAAGCAAGCGCTGGACTCGGTAATCCGGGAAAGCATCGCCGGGGTTGTGCTTTGGCACATGGGCGGGGCGGCAACCCTGCCTCAGTTGCAGGAGCTTGAAAGCCGGGGAACGCCGGTTGTCTTTGTGGACCGCTATCCCGCCAGCCTTGCCTGCGACTTTGTCGGCAGTGACAATCAAGCCGGAGTAGAAGCGGCAATTGAGCATTTGTGGCAGCTTGGGCATCGCCGAATTGCTCACCTCACCACCAACGAGCAGGCGACGGCTGTGGCTGCGCGTCTTTGCGCCTACAAAGAAGCCATGGCAGCGGCGGGCATCGTGCCCCGGACAGAATGGATTTTCCAGGCTGCTGAGAACAGCATGGCATTTGTGGCGTCTGCGTACTCTCAGTTTTTTGCGCTTTCCGAGCCGCCCACCGCTGTGCTGGCAATGAATGACTCGCTGGCCTACCGCTTTCTTGCGGAGTGCCAGAAGCGGGGCACGCGCGTCCCCGAAGACATCAGCGTGGTTGGGTTTGATGACCTGGAAAGGCACTCGCCCCGCGCGGCTTTGCTGACAACGCTGCACCAGCCCTTTGATAAAATGGGCCGACGCGCCGCTGAGATGCTGCTGCGCCGTTTGGCGGGGCCGCAAACGCAGCGCGAGCCAAGGCAGCATATTTTGATGCCGACCCCGCTGGTCAAACGGCTTACCTGTGGGCCTCCTTTGCCGGAAACTTTGTTGTAACTTCGGTTCGTATCGCTAGATGGCTTTATCGGCTCAGCGCGCTTCAGCGGCAAGGATGCTGCGAGATGCTCGTGCCTTTTCACTTTCAGCTAAGAGTGTGTCTAGAAAGTGCAAGGAAGGCCCCCCCGCCCCAATTCTGGGGTGCAATACTGAGGGGAGGCACGGGCCGCACTCGGTATTGCTCTGCTCCTGTGTCCTTCTGGCTCCCCAGAATTGGGGCGGGGGGCCTCTTTAAGGCTTTTGGTACACACTCTAAGGAAATCAAGCAGTCATGACTCGCATCTCTTGTTTGCAGCGCGCGGGTGTCGCCGCTGTGCTGTTCGCTTTGCCTTTCGCGGCGCACGCGCAAGCCGCTCCCAGCGGGCCGCGCGTGGCTGTGTTCTCCGAGCCAGGCTTTCCCTACAACAACCAGTCCACTTTGGTTTCCCCCAAAGAAGTCGTTAGGGAACTGCGCGCGGCGGGCATTGCGGCGGATTTGCTGGACGCGCAGTCGCTGGGCGACCCGGCCAAGCTGAACGCAAAAACCTATGCCGCTGTTGTGCTGCCTTACGGCAACGCTTATCCCCAGGCGGCGTTTCCCGCTCTGCGCGCTTTTCACCAGGCAGGCGGAGACCTGGTGACTTCAGGCGTGCCGTTCACCCACGCCGTCGCGCGCGGCGCGGACGGAACATGGAAGGACACCGGGCACAACAGCCTGCCCGCGTTGTTCGCCCTGGAAGGCATTGGGGTGGGCGGGTTCCAAGAAGGCAGGCCGGGCCGGGCCGCCGTCGCGCCCGGCGACCCACTGGGGCTGACGCAGCTGGGCCTGAACTGGGGCGAAGGACATGATACGCAGACCCTAGACCCGTCCACGCTGCCTGTCGCCGACCATATCGTGCCCATTCTGGAAGCGGGAGGGCAGCCCGCCGCCGCCTTGATTATTCACGGCGACGCTGTCGCGCCCGGAGCTGTGGATGTGTGGACCAACAACGGCCTGCACGGCGACGATGCGCTTGTCGCCTACGCTTCGCAGCAGCTGATGGCGCGAGGCGCGATTGCGGCTCTGGCCCAGCAGGGGCGGCTGACCGCCACGGCGCGGACATCTGCCTTCGCGGTGCTGGATGCCCAGCCCCGGCCTCGCATCGATGCCGACCTGACGCTGCCCACGCCGCCCCGGCCTTATGCCACGCTTCAGCCCAAGTCGCCGCCTCCGGCGAAGCATCTTCTGGCCGCAGACGTGCGGCACCTGTCCCATGACCAGGTTCTGCTGCTGGCTTCTTTGCAGGGAATTGTCAACCGGCGTCAGCCGCGCATTTACCTTGTGACCAGTGACGGCGACCAGTTCTGGCTGGCGCAGATGCAGGCGCAGGGCCAGACCGGCACGCCGGTCGCGGTTGCCGACCCCCTCTCGCTGGTCAAGACATTCCGCAGCGAGATACACGGGGCCGTCGTCGCCGACCCCAAGGTCTATGTCAGCCCCTGCATCGCCGTGGATATTGCGGGCAAAGATGACCTCGTCATCGCCACGCCCGATCTGGCCCAAAGCCTCGGGCTGCCAATCCAAAGCGACCTGCGCGGCAAGTTCAAAGACGATGCGGACGCCTTGCGCTATGCCCGCATAAGCCTGCTGCCGCACATGAACCCGTACCTGGTGTTGTGCCTGGACCCGGCCATACTGGGCGCGCAGGTGGACGACATCATCGCCGCGCGGGGAACATGCTTCTGGGTGACAGGGCCGAGAGTGCAGAACCTTCCCGGCGCAGACATGGCGGCAGAGCGGGCCGAGATCACCCGCACCTTCGCCCAGATGCCGCTTGGCGCGGTCGTGCGCGGCTTCTGGTGGCACGGCGACGGGGTGGGGCTGGACGAGACGCCAGGCGTTTCGCTCGGCTCGCGCTATGGCAAGATTACCACAGTCAGCGACTATGTTTCCAACTACTCGGCGACGAGCGGCGGACGCGTGGCGAGCTTGAAGCAGAAGACGCAGCCGCCTCCGCCCGCGCTGGACAAAAGCAAAGTTTATATTGCAATCACCATGTCCGATGGAGACAACCTTAGCACCTGGCGCGATTACTTCCGGCAGTACTTTACCGACTCGCTGTTCGGCACATTCCCGCTGGCGTTCGGCATGGGGCCAAGCTTGATTGATGTCGCGCCGGTCCAGGCTCAGTGGTATTATCAGCACGCCACGCCAACCACGGAGTTCCTGTGCGATGTTTCTGGGGTAGGCTATATCTACCCGCCGGATTGGGCCACCGCGCTTCATGCCCCCGACCAAGCTTTCAGCACATTCTATGGGCTGACCAGCGCCTACATGAACCGCATGGACATGCACACCCTACGCCTAATGAATGTCGGCACCCGCGACATTGCGCGCGTAGGCAAGGCTCTGCCGCAGGTGCGCTGGCTGATGCCTGACTATGGGCTGGCAGGCGAAACAAGCTACGCACAGTTCACCTACACGCTCCCCACGGGGCAGCCGGTCTTCCGGGGCGCGAGCGATGGGCCGGGCGCGGAAAAGCTGGCTGGCGAAGTGCGCGAGCACGCCGGAACCGCCCGCCCGGCCTTTCTCAACACGTTTGTTTATAATTGGGGAACACAATTGTCTGATTTGAAGCAGATGCTCACGCTGCTGGGGCCGGAATACGTTGCCGTGACGCCTTCGCAGCTTAACGCTTTATACCGTCAGTCGCAGCAGCAAGCGCCGTCCCAGCCGCAGCAAGTGGGGCAGCGTCCATGAGCAAGCGTCTCGCCCTATTCCTGTTTGCTTTGCTTGCTGTCTTTGCGGCGTGCGGGCCGGCAGCCCGCCCCGCGTGCGCTGACCCTGTCCGGCTGGTGCTGTGGGGCGTGCAGTCTAGTGCCGAGTCCAAAGACATGGATGCCCGGATTGCTGCCTTTGAGCAGCGCCATCCTGACATCTATGTGTCCGCGCTTTCCATGGGGGCGGGCGGGATGAACCCGCAGAAGCTGATGACGGCCATTGTCGGCAAAGTCCCGCCGGATTTGGTGTACCAGGATCGCTTCACAGTTGGTGACTGGGCCAGCCGGGGTGCATTCCGCCCCTTGGATGACCTGCTTGCTGCCGACGCTCACTCCGCAAGCCCGCTCGCCATCCACCAACGCGATTATGTGCCCTCCACCTGGGCAGAGACGCTTTATCAGAACCATGTTTATGCGATCCCGAGCGACACCGACGACCGGGTACTGTATTACAACAAGGCGCTTTTCAAGCAGGCCGGGCTTGTCCCGCCCCAGACATGGGACGAGATGATTGCCGCCGCGAAGACGCTGACAGTGCGCAATGCCGATGGAAGCTACGAGCGGGCGGGCCTTGTGCCAGGCTACGGCGAAGGGTGGCTTTACATGTGGTCATGGCAGGAGGATGGCGAGGTAATGTCCGCCGACGGACGCCGCTGCACTCTCGCCAACCCGCAAACCATCAAGGCGCTTACGTCCGTGGTTTCCTGGTACGACGCGCTTGGCGGCGTGGACGCGCTTAACTCTTTCAAGGCGGGCTTTGGCAGCGAGGAGCATGATCCGTTTTTGATAGGCAAGCTGGCGATGCTCGTGGCCGGCGACGGCTACATGAACACCATTGCCCGCTACAACCCGAGCCTGGACTTCGGTGTTGTGCCCGTCCCGGTGCCCAAAGAACGCCTGCACCACGAGGGCCGGTTCCGCCGCGACCCGACTTGGGTGACCTGGTCGGGGGGCTATTCTTTTGTCATTCCACGCGGGGCCAAGCATGTCCCCGAGGCATGGCAGTTCATCCAGTGGGTCAATTCGCCCGAGGCCGCGATGATTGGGGCACGGGCGCAGGCCAGCTACCAGCGCAACAAGGGCCGCCTTTTCGTTCCCAGCCTGTCCGCCAATGTAAAGGCCAGCCAGCAAGTCTTTGGGACGTATCTTGGCTCGCTGCCGCCTGCCTATGCGCAGGCGAAGACGCTGTGCCGGAGCCTGCTGGTGGACACCAAGTTCCGTCCGGTCACGTTTGTCGGGCAATTGCTGTGGGATCAGCAGTCGCGGGCCGTGGACAGCGCCCTGCGCCATCGGGATACTCCTTTGGGCGCATTGGCCGATGCTCAGCGCAAGGTGCAGATCGCCCTGGACGCCATTGACAATGAGCATACGCACCCCTTGCTGCCCACAGGGCGCGTAGTTGCCGGGCTTGTTATACTGGTGCTGGTTGGACTGATTGTCCTGGGTGTGGCTCTCGCACGGTGGAGGAAGCAGCGTCGTCCCTCCGAAGTGGCGGAGGCTGGGGCGGGGTTCTTGTTCGCCCTGCCGTGGATTTTCGGCTTTCTCGTGTTTACGTTCGGCCCTGTGCTCGCCTCGCTCGTGCTGTCGTTTTGCGATTACGATGTCCTGCACCCTCCGCGCTGGGCCGGGGTTTCCAACTACCTGTCTTTGGTGACGATTGACCGGCCCCTGGTTCTCAAGAGCCTAGAGAATGTGCTGTACCTGTCCGTGTTCGGCATTCCGCTTGGCATGGTGACGAGCCTTTCTATGGCCCTGCTGCTCAACACCAAGGTGCGCGGACAGCAGATGTACCGAACAGCGTTTTATGTGCCTAGCATTGTGCCCCTGGTTGCGTCCACCGTGCTGTGGGCCTTTATCCTGAACCCCGATCCGCATCGCGGCTTGATTAACGCCGGCTGGCATGCCACTCTCACGGCCTGGTTTGGCATCGCGCCGCCCGGCTGGGAAGGGGTGCCGCAGTGGGCCAAGCCGGGCCTTATTTTGATGGGCTTGTGGGGCGCGGGCGGCGGCATTATCCTGTGGCTTGCCGGGCTGCAAGCCATCCCCAGCACGCTCTACGAGGCGGCGTCGCTGGACGGGGCGGGAGCCTGGTCGCAGTTCCGCAATGTCACGCTGCCGATGCTCTCGCCTTATATTTTCTTTAATCTAATTATGGGCACGATTGGGGCGCTGCAGACCTTTGAGACGGCTTATATTCTGGGCAATACGGCTTCCGGCGGCGGGGCGGGGCCGGATGACAGCCTGCTTGTGCCTGTCCTTTATCTTTTCAACAACGCCTTCCAGTACTTCAAGATGGGCTATGCGAGCGCCCTCGCCTGGCTTTTGTTCCTGATTATATTAGGCCTGACACTTGGTCAGCTAAAGCTTGCCCCGCGCTGGGTTCATAAAGAATAAGCATGCACAAAGAATAAGCACGCACAAAGAATAAGCATTTAAGCAAACTATGAAAGCACTCTTTGGATTTTTTCTTGTTGTCGTCGGCTACGCAGCTCTGACCGTTTGGGCCGCGCATTTGACGCGCGCGCTGCGGGTGCGCCGGACGGGCTTAGTTGTCGCTCTTGTCGCCCTGCCGCCGGTTCTGCTTCTGGTGACTGTGCCGCTTGCTCCCACGACGCGGTTTCTGGTGGCCTGCGCCCTGCTGGCGGGGTTGACCATCGCGGCCTCCAAAACCTTTGCCCCCCAAAGTGACTGGCTCCCGGCGCGCGAGGCGCGGCTGACGCTGCTGCATTTGATGCTGATCTCCGGGTCGGCCTTGTTCCTTATCCCGTTCGCCTGGCTGATTGCCACGTCCCTCAAAACAGACGCGCAGATGACAGTCTTTCCGCCTGTCTGGGTGCCGCACCCCGCGCAGTGGCGCAACTACCCCGATGCGCTCCGCTTTCTTCCCCCCGGCACGCTGAATGGCCTGCTGAGCCTGGGCAACACGCTTGTCATTGTCGTGATGTCGGTCATCGGCACGCTGCTGTCGTCCAGCCTGGTGGCGTATGCCTTTGCGCGCATGCGCTGGCCGGGCCGCGACTGGCTTTTTGGCCTGCTGCTCGCGACAATGATGCTCCCCGATGCGGTGACTATGATGCCGCGCTTTCTGATTTTCCGCGACCTGCACTGGATTGACACGCTGCTGCCGCTTTGGGTGCCCTCGTTTTTCGCGTCTGCGTTCAACGTGTTCCTGCTGCGCCAGTTCTTTTTAGGCATTCCGCAGGAGATGGAGGACGCCGCGAAGATTGACGGCTGCGGCCCGCTGACAACCTGGTGGCGCGTGATGATGCCGCTGGTCAAGCCCGCTTTGGCCGCCGTTGCCGTGATGACCTTTCTCGGCTCCTGGAAAGACTTCATGGGGCCATTGATTTATATTTCTTCGCCGGAAAAGATGCCGCTGTCTTATGTGCTGCAATTGTTCAACTCCGCCCACGGCGGCGAGCCGGGAATGCTGATGGCGGCGACCACGCTTGTCGTTCTGCCCGTCATTATCTTGTTCTTCTTCACCCAGCGCTACTTTGTGGAAGGCGTCACCCTGAGCGGGCTGGGCGGACGCTGACGCGCGCAAGTAACTGCTTATAAAACCCGCAGACGTTCGCAGTGACTATCGCCGATGAGGGCGATGGTATCTGTACGCGGTTTCGTGCGTTCACGGTGACGCTGAACGCAGTGGCAGGCGGCACGACCCGCGCCACGCGCACGAGCAAGGCGGCGTTTGACGCGCTTTGTTAGCGCAGCCAGGGAACTAGAGGGTGGATTGTGGCTAACACAGTTGCTGCTGGAAACCCGCAAACATCGCTCGTATCTCGCTTGGTTCGCCAAGCTCTGTCATAGCATCGGTGAGCGAGTTGTGGCAGCGTAGGTTGAGCCGGGGCGTCAGCTTAGCTTGGTCAAGCTTCTGTATTGCGATAAACAAGCACGTAGTCGACAGCTAGAGCCTTGCCGCGCCCTTCCATCTGCCCCAGCGTGATCGGGGGTACTCGCACAGGATGCGGCCTGCCTTCCACCACGCCCTAGCCTGCGGCTTGGAGGGCCGGGTCAACATACTCGGCTCTGGTTTCAGCTTCGTTCATTCCACTGCCCCCGTGCATTCTACTGCCCCCATGCTTTGCAGCCGCTCTAAGGCAAGTTCCAGAATCCGGTCACTGAACAACCCCTGCTTACGCCGCACATAGGCAGCCTCGGCAGGCCACTGTTCTATCCCAGCACGAATGCCAGAAAGAGTTGCTTCTGCACCCGCGCGGGAAATGAGCCAATCCACTGTCGCCAGCACTTCCATGCCCAGCGGGGATTGAAAGCCGTCAATTAGTTCGTCCGTCGCTTCCAGGGCAGGAAGGTAGACTTTTGCCTCTTCACTTTTCAGGTAAAGGGACAAGTGATCGCGCTTGGCTTCGTCAAACCAAATCACGTCCAGTGCTCCGGCATCGGCCAGCCGCTTGCTGCAATGCAGATAACTGCCGTCCAGCCCATCCAGCAGATGCCTGAGCCGTTCGGCGTAGGGGCCGTAGCGGTCAGCAGTAAATTGCAGAACAAGAGGGTTGTGCAGGTTCATGCGCTGGAGGGTGCGCTCTAAAAACCACGCCAGTTTTTGCGTTTCCAGCAGAGTGCATTCCATTCCCAGCACCCAGTACCGCCTGACCATTTCGGCGATCATGGCGCGGGCCGGCGTGAGTTTTTCTACGCCCATCTTTTTGGCGATGTTCTGGTATTTGGCGGTTGGTTCGTAGACGACAATGTTCACGTCCTCTAAGTCGCCCAGCGTCTTCTCAATGAGCGGGCGCACGTCTCGCCAGTCCAGTCCGCCATTGCCGCAGCCCAGCGGCGGGATAGCGATGGATGTGATGCGCTTTTCTAAAATGGTATCGCGCAGTGCGGCCAGCCCGGTGCAAACCCATTCGGTCTGCGTGGGGGAACGCCAGTTTTGTTTGGTGGGGAAATTGATTACCCAGCGCGGGCCGCTCAGTTCATGGACAGGCGTGACGAACATTTGGCCTGTCTGCACTTCCCCTAACTTGCACGCGGCAACGTAGGCGGCGTAGTTTTGGGGGAAACGCTCCTTGAACATAAGGGCGATGCCTTTGCCCATAACGCCAACGGTGTTGACGGTGTTGACGACCGCCTCCACGTCTGCGTCCAGCAGGTTGCCAGTGGTGAAGTTCATCATAGCGAAAAGTACCACTGCGGGACGGCCCGCACCGGCGGTGCGGTGTTATGGGCCACAACGAGCGCTTCCAGTCTGTGCCGCACGGTGTCGTTGTAGCAGACAATCCCGCGTAGGGCGTGCAGGGGAACGTGGCTGTGTACCAGCGCTTCGGCCTGGTAGCGCAGCTGCTTGCCGGGGTCGGCGTTGTCCCTTTGGAAGTCGCGCTGCTGCAAGAGGGGCCAGTCTACTTGCGACAAGTCGCCTGTGCGGTCATAGAAGTCTGTGCCTATAGAGTAGGCGTGCTGATTGGTATAGAGAAACGGCAGGGCCAGTTCGCGCAGGCGGGGAACGGACGAGACAAACATCACAATGTCCTGCGGGTCGCGCCGGGGCACCCCATGCCCTGTCAAGATATTATACAGCATAATAGAGAACGGTGTAAAGTAGAATGGAACGTAGTCACTGAGCGTGCCGCCCGGCGGGATGGGAACAAAGCGCCGCGCCCGCTTATCAATCAGGTCAGGGTTGCCGATGTTGATGTATTGGGGGTCTTGTGCGGGCACGCTGCGGCAGGGCAGGCCGCCGCGCGTGAGGATGCCTGCCACATTCGCCACGTGGACAAGGCGAAAGATGGCAGCCCGTTTGGGGTTCAGTTCTGGATGGAGCACGGCAGATTTGTTATGGCCTTTTCAGCAGGCGCCGAACTATGAACTTTCAACAGAAATTGACTTAATGAAACCCATTATAGCCGTTGGTTCTCCTGTTCCACTTAAAGCCCCACGTCAAAACTATTGCTTGTGGCATAAAAACCAATCTGTTCCTTCCGCCAGCAAAAGTTGCCGTGAACGCCGCAGTGCCTGGATGTCTTGCGGAAACATGATCGGGAGCGCCCGCAAAGGCTCGGTTTGCCCTGCTGCGGCCAGGGCGCGGCCTGCGCCTTGCCAAGGCTGAACAAAGGCGTTTCAAGCCCCTGCCAACGACGGAACAATTTGTTCCGTCGTTGATGCAGGCTCGCGCCGCGCTTTGCACGCCTTGGGAGCGCGCAGGCAAAGCGGTGGGAGCGGTTAAACGAGCCAAAGGAGACGCTTCCACGCGCTCGGCATGGAGACCTATGGCTTCCACCGATGCGCGGCGTATTCTAAAGCTTCGCGGGTATTCAGGGGCCGAGAGGAATTGTTGGTTCGGATGAACAATTGCTCCGACTTTTGTCCTGCGCCGTCTTTGACCTCAATCCAAATCGGCTTAGGCGAGGGCTTGATCCAGACTTTGCAGATGTCGTGTCCGCCGACCGGGTGGAAGGTGATCCGCAGGAATGCGCTCACGTCTTTGCCATAGGCGTTGAGAAGCAAGTCGGTCAGGAACAACTCATAGCCATCCAAGTTCTTCTTGTCGCCCAGCGTCTGGAAGTCGTGGGCTAGGCCGAGGGGGGCGTGTGTCAAGCCCGCCCCCGCCAATCACAAAAGACCATGCCGACCACTGAAACAACCGGCACCGAAATCTTGCCTCTCTGTACGTCTCCCCTAAACGACGCCATGCCCGACTTCACCGATCAAACAATATCCCGCGCGCAGGATATTATTTGATACTGTATTATGATGTGATATAATTAGGGAATGAACTACCTCGCAGCTCTGCTGCGAGGTATCAGAAAGAGTGCGGCGGCAAGCCGCCTCACAGAAATGGCCGCTGAGACGGCCAGCCGGATCAGACAAATAAGGTTACGGAGCAAGCTCCGAGGCATTTACATCCTGAGAAGAGTAACACGTTGATGAGAGATATTTACACCACTGCCCGCGCAAATGAAAAGCAGCTCCGTCCGCGTTTTTTGCCCCTTATCCTTTTCGCCTTCAGTCTTTTTGCCCTGCTGCTTACAGCCCAACATAGCGGGGTTGCCGAACGCGCCTCGGCCAAGACTACGATTGCCCCAACCAAGAAAATAATCGCATCGGCCAGAGTGCTTGACATCACTGCTGCCCCGTACAACGCGAAAGGTGATGGCGTCTCCGACGACATGGTGGCGATCAATCGGGCACTTGCGGATGCCGCTGCGGCTACGCCCAAGAAAAGCGTGTACGCGCCTGTCGGCACGTTCGCCCATGGCGGCGTCCTCCACGACCAGGGCGTGATGTTCTCGGGGACTGGCGCTAAGACGGTTTTCCTCGCCCTTGATCCTGCCGAGGGAGCCATTGAACTGACAGGAGTAGGTGGCGCAATCCAGAACTGCACGCTGATTTCGCCCGCCGCCAAAAATCGCCTGAGCAGCTCACACTCCGCCGCAATCTCCGTCAATGGGGCAATCCGTTTCACCATCGCTCAAGTTAGCATTGGCATGGTGGGTGTCACAGGAGCGGCCAGTGCGGGCATCCTCTGTGCGGATCGGTCCTCTTCGCTAGGGACTCTCATAGGCAACCAAATCTCGAACACGCTGGCTGATGGCATTCACCTGACAGCCGGGGCGAAGGATATGGTCGTTAGCGGGAACATGCTGACGAATATCGGAGATGACATGATCGCCGTCGTTTCCTATCTGAAAGATGGGGTCGTGGTCTCTCGTGTAATGATTGCGGGCAATCACTGTATCAGCCAGACCAACGGGCGGGGGATCTCGGTCGTCGGCGGGGAAGGGGTGACGATTGACCGCAACACGATCGAAAGCTCCGATGTCGCCGGCATCTATCTGGCCTCCGAGGACTCTTACAACACCTATGCTCCGCAGGATGTGAGGGTGACGAACAACACGATCCGCAATGCCAACCAGAAGCACGCTGTCACCCATGGAGGCATCTACGTGTTTGGCCGAACGGCGACTGTCGGTAGAACTTCGGTTCCCTATTTGGCACAGAACATCACAATCTCGGGCAACACTCTGACTGATACTTACTATATGGGCATACGCATCGGCGGCCATGCGAGCATGGTCCGCGTCACCGGTAACCATGTCCAGGGCACGACTGCCGAGGGAATAGCAATCAGCGACACCGGAGACAGGTCGGCAGGAGCGGGTGCGCGTGATGTCGTCGTCTCCGGCAACACGGTCGAGGCGACGGCCTGGGGTGCCATCAAGGTATTTCCCAGCGCGCAGGGCGCTATCACAATCACGAATAATCGACTTGCGGACATCGGCACCTCGAACAATCCCGGCGTGGACGCAATCTCTATTGATCCCGGCGCGGTTGGTGTTCATCCACTACGGCTGACCGGCAACCGCTACGATGGAACCACGCCTCATTCCGTGCGCGACTACATCAACTGCGGCATTTCCGCCGCCGGGGCGGGCACGAGCGTTGCCGACATTCAGAGCGGCAACAGGACAACGACCGTTCCGCCCAAGCCAATTGCAGTCACTCTCTAGCGCTTCACCGCGTGCTTGCCGAAGAACGGCACGACCAAATAGGTTATCCGTGATAATGCGCTTCTTGATGGCGTAACCGAGGCTCCGCCCGCCGTGCTCCATCTCGGCGATCCAGGCGTTTAGGCTGTTGTCGCTGAGAAACTTCGCCCGGCCCACGACGGCACTGTAAATGTTGATCAGCGTCTTCATGGCCGCCACCAGGAACGCCCCCGACCCGCAGGCGGGGTCTAGCAGGCTCAGCCGGGGCAGAATGACATGAAGAAGCTGACGGCAAATCGGGGCGTCCAGGCGCATCAATAAATCGGCGATGCTGTCAAAATGACGGGCGGGGCGACGCCGGGGAGGGCGGGGACGTTGATTTTGTCCAAAATCAGCCGGTGGATAGTTTGTTCGCACAGGTACTCCGTGATCTCCGTGCGCGTGTAGTAGGCTCCAAACGCCTTCTGGTTGATGTACTTCTCAAAGATATAGCCCAGCACGTCCGGGTTGATTTCGTCGTCATTGCCGCCCGGCGTGTCATCCAGGTTCCACGAATAGCGGCTGAACAGTGAAAAGAGGTTGTGGAAAGCGGCGTCCGGGATGGTGATGTCGGGCCATCGCTCCTCGACCTGGTGTTCCAGGAACAAGCCGCCATTCAGGTACACAATGCTCCCCAGGAGGGCATTGGCCTCGGGTGTGCGCTTGCCTTCCGGTTTGGCAAATCCCTCAAAAAACAGCGTCTTTAAGAACTCGCTGTAGTAGCGGCCTTCGTTATTCGGCGCGTATTTTGCCAGCTTGTCCTGCAAGTAATGGTAACTGCCGCCGTCCAGAAAGCCCTTGCGCTGCAAAAAGTAGATGAACATCAGCCGGTTGAGCAGGACGGAGGCGTACCAGCGGCGGTCGCGCTCGTCGCCGATGCCGTCAATCAGCGTCAGGAACCGCGTGTGTTCCTCCTGAAACTCCTTGAAGAACTTCTTGGTGGTGGATTGGACATCCAGCGCGTCTTGCAGCCGTTTCGCGGCCTGCGCGACGCCCAGCCTGCCGTCCTCATCCAAATCGGCGATGTCCACAAACATCGCGCTGATCTTGCTGAGAAACAGGTCGCCCGGCTGTTCCTTGAAATACGAGTGCCGGCGTGGAAGCAGCTTGGCCCCCTCCCGCTTGGCCCAATACCACAGGCTCTGCGTCCGCCCCGCGTCCAAAAAGATCAGCAGGTTCTCATGGAACAGGGCTGAGATGTCTTTGTGTATCGCCTTGCAGGTATCGGCGTCTGGGATGAGGCCAGTGGCGGTAATCTCAAAAACCATGACACCGGCAAGCTCAGCGATCTCTTGTCGGCTGAATGCTACATCCTGACACTCAAAATCTACGGCCTCACGATTGTGGGGCTGAGACCAACCCAGTTCTTCAATGAAGAGTGTCTTGAAGTCAAAAGCGTTGAGATGCTGGCGGGCGGAAGCTGGGTTGAGCGGCATTGCAGTGTCTTACCTTTGTGGGTTAGATAAGCCGAGTGAGCAGATAATCTGAGGCTCTCGGCGGCTTCGGGCCTGATGAGGTTCTCGCCACAGTTCGAGCGATGGAGCAAAAACATTTCTACAAGTCTATGACCTCGCTTGGGGATGTCACGGTCTGGCAGGACGTTTACCATATCCCCTTCAATGACCTAGTGATCTACATGAAGTTTCGGGCCGATGCCATTGTAGAGTTCCAACTGCTCTCTTTCAAGGAGAAGCAACAACAATGAAAAATCGAAATGAAGCTAAGCGTACCTGTCCTAAGTGTGGCAGCAGCGATATGGTACAAGGATTTCGGACGCAAACAGTCGAATATGGTGGCTTAGTTTCCCCGGCCTATGAACAGCCAGGTTTGTGGTGTGAGACCTGCAACGAGGGTTTGCTCTCGTTCAAGGAGATGAAAGTTGGCACGCGTGAGATGCACAAGTTGAAGGCGCAGGTGGAGCGCCTGCTCCAGCCAAGCGAGGTGAAGCGGGTCCGCAAGAAGCTGGGCCTGACCCAGAAAGAGGCGGGCCTAATCCTGGGTGGCGGCCAGAACGCCTTTCACAAGTACGAGAGCGCGGAAGTGCTCATGTCACAGGCGATCTCCAACCTTTTGCGTGTGCTTGATCACATCCCCTGGGCGCTGGAGGTGTTACGGCGCGAGAACACCCTATGGGCGGCGCGGGCACCTAAGGCAACAATGTAGCCAACCATCATGTCTGACTTTGGTGAGGCAAATAAAATACCAGATTTTCGGCTCTAGGCTGAAAACTGGGTATCTTTTACGGAAACGGGCGCGCTCCTTGTTGGGAACTACCCGCCCATCTCCTTTCCTGATTTTGAGGTGCCACACATCTCGCGCAAGACCTGGAAGCCGCATGATCCAGGCTACGGTGAATAAAGGTCTCCAAACCAAAGCTAAGAAAACTAATCCTAATGCCGTCTTGCCATAGCGCAGGGCGGCTTTTCTTTGTTTTCGCGGTGAGTTGCGCGTGTGCAGAGAGCGGAACCCGTTTGTGGAAGGAGGGGGTGCAGGAAGAACCACTTGATCTAAAATCCAACAAAGCCCCTGCTGTCTCCCTGGTTAGGCCGCTGCTGCTTTTTCATGGCGTTCCCCACTGATTGTATCGTCACTGCCATTAAGTTGTGTGATTAGCCAGGATCAAGGCGAAAAGAAAGCCGAAGATCACTAACTATGATCCTTGGCTTTCATTGTTCGGCATTAGAGTCCTAAGTGGCGCTGAAAAAAGTGAGGCGTTTCGCTATTGTGAACTATCCCTCCATCTAACTTCCTGACTTTGAGGTTGAGAGGCCGACGCACGGCAGATCACTGAGGCGACTCCCGCTCAATGTTTGCTAAATATGTGCATCTTCGCGACGAGGTTGCCTATTCTGGTGCCACTCTATGATGCAAAGTTTTTGTTATTCTATTTGACGGCGTAACGGCATTACATTTCTATATGCCGTATTGCTTTCCAAAAATTCTCACGACATGAGAATTTTCCAAATTACCTCTGCTGTCAGAACAGCTTGACTGCTTTTTTAAAACACCGTTAGTTTATAATAAGTATGGGGCAAGATCGTTGTTAATGGAAGCAGGCGCAATGTGCGCCAATGTGAGACTACGTTAGGGGAGGTAAAATGGCTGTTGATGCATGGCTCACACAAGATGAACTGACCCTTCATCTAATCGCAACTGGCGTTGTCAAAGCGGCACGTTTGGTAGAAAAAGGAAAAGCTCTTTCTGTGCCCTATCCGTCACCCCTACAACTTGGGCTAGATCGGTTAGTTCTCGCATCTATTCGCTGTGATGTCAGGCCACCTCAAAGCATTCCAGACTTGATGCATTGGTGTCAGCAACCTGTGGAAAATTGGCCGCTTGCTCTCTCAGGTCACGAGACAGTCTTATCCGAAACGCTACTCGATGGATTGCTGCCTACCGGGATGTGTGAGACGTGGGCCTGTGCCTCTGCTGATGTTGAGGCAGAACTGATAGAGCAAGAGCTTTTACGAAGTGCGTTGAGCGTGTGCCAGAACGCTAATTCTCCTCAGTCTTATGTTGCCCTTCGTCGTTTGTTCATCGAGAAGCCAGTGCTGACCAGCTTCGAGTTTCAACAGAACCTCTGTAAGCCAGATTTGGAGCGGTTAAACGTCCACCTTAGTAATGCCTACGAAGCGGCTCCTGTATCGTGTGTCACAGAAGATAAAAATTTTCACTGCTGTGCCGAGTGCGGGAACCTGCTACTTCGCACGACAAGCGGCGGCTTGATCTGCGAGGAACAGCGTTGCCGACGCAAGCAAGCCAATGGCACAGCATCTATTGGACGTACTATTCCCGCAAGTGATGTACCTGTATGGCTCAAGCGTGGGCTGAGACGCTTCGTTGCTGCGCCAGGGCGAGCGGAACTACGCCTCGAAATGAAGTTAGAAAAGCTCGGCCTCGCGGTCGAACTTTGGCCCGCGTTTGACCGCTACGATTTGCGAGTCTCCTTTTCGGATGGAGAGGTTTGGGCCGTAGATGTAAAGGATTGGGCTGACCCGTGTTTGTTGGCGCGGCGTGTTCGGGCGGACGGTGATTCACCCATACCCTCTACCCCATCTTGGACGCGGGCTTACTTTGTCTTCCCAGACGAGCGTAAGGCGGAACGGCCTGATTATGTTCGTGCTTTTTACAACCAGTTCCCACATATGCCTAAACACCTATTTGCGGCCTTTGAGGGGAATTTCCTGGTTGATGTCAGGCGAAAGCTGAAAGGTCTAGGACGCTGATGCGTGACATTCAATCTTGGCGAGCATCCCTAGTGCGACAACTACGCGCCTATTACCCTGAAAAGGGAACTGCTCTGACGGCCAAAGAAGTGGCCGACGTCGAGCTAGGGTTGTACCTGCTCCACCAGTTAGCTCCTGGGGAGGTTGCATCTGCGCTTTGGGTATTGCTCTCCGGCTATAGCTTCCCGCTTCTTGCATCAAGTCAGTGGACTGATAACCAGCGCCGAATGCTGGGCAA
>JAABUJ010002028.1_pt1 | contig 26832 bp, 11 predicted proteins | sample 5559131 | NCBI WGS metagenome assembly JAABUJ01 (sample SAMN10711875, study PRJNA513366) | rock metagenome | isolation source: Antarctica rocks | place: Antarctica: Victoria Land, Mt New Zealand nord | collected 2016-01-07
GAAGCCCACTACCTCATCAAATGGAAAGGGTATGATGCTTCGGAAAGCACATGGGAACCCAAGGCAACTTACTCAACTGCGCGAGGACGCTTCAGCAGTTCGAGGGGAGGATGCAGCATCAGGATGCCAAAAATCGGCCGGCATAGAATCAAACAGCTGAGACAGGGTCTCAGGCTGAGGATTTGCCCCGTCACCATCATTATCGTCACCCATTTCCTTCAGCAAACAAAGGGTCTTCTGTTTTGCTCGATCATGGGTCTGACGCAGAGTTTTTCGTAATCGAGAGAGCTTAGCAAAAAGACGAGCTTGCTCTTCTTCCGTTTCAAGAATTTCGGATTCCAATTGATCGCGGACACGGTCCAGCGATTCCCATGTTACGCCAACACAAGGGCGGCCTCGATGGGTACACTCAGCACACTTGGAGTGCGGGTCCATCACGATGCAAGAGACACTGTGAGAGTGACAATAGACACAAGGGATGACTGAGGGGTTGCCGTACGAAAGAATCTCTTTGGCAGCACGCAGACGATTATCGTGCTCACGAGATGTTGAATGTTTTCGAGGCATGACTGACGACGAAAGGTTTCCTTACACCTTCGCTTATATATAGGCTTAAGGGACTAGCGCCTAAGAAGGGGGGGGATGGTGTTACGACCATACTCTGGAAGGTATGAGACCTACGCGCAGGGCGCGTAGCCCCAAGCATAAGACGACGAGGCAGATGTCGAGTCGACACTCTGGTCGTCGAGTCGACACTAGAGGTGTCGAGTCGACCCTTTGAGGGTCGACCCCCTTCCTATATAGTAGGATCGTTTCCCCTATGGGAACGATCGTGTTCAATGCAATCGTTACTTAGCATACTACTAGCTACCGGTTAAACCAACGTGCCTGGAACCCTCTTGTATCACAAGCTCTAACCCCTAGCCCCTATACCAGAGGAATCTCCGGTCGGGACGTAACATAGAACTCTATAATAAAGAAAGAAGTGACTAAGTAAGTTATTGATACTTTATGAATTCTTATTTACACTGTACATTTAAGTCAAAATCTATTAATGATCATTCTCTAAGTATTATAGAAGACTGTGCAGATCAAATTTATTAAGTGTAAAGCAATTCTTGTTAGAACAGACTTTAATGATAGAAAAGAAACAGATAAATGTACTTTACAATCTGTATAAATATAGAAGTGCTCAGTAATGTAAGATTTCTGAAAGTGTAGAGAAGATTGTACAACTTTACACATAAAGCAAAGCTTGTCAGAAAGTGCAGATGTAGATATTGTAAATATATTGTTTATATTATGATAAGAGCTGTACAGTATCATGAAGTGTACATGTTAAACTGTACATGTCAAAATATGTCTACATTAGAAATTATGTGATCTCACTTATGTAGTTTTATAACATTCAATCACTTAAAGTCTTGAAAGTTGGCAAAATAGTATATAGATGTAAATACTACAAGGCATAAAATACTAAGATATCTTGTGAAGCTATAGATTTGAAGTAGTATTATGATAGAGTAAAAATTTACACATTTTTGCAACTGCCTAAAAGACTCAGATACTTGACACCATCAGAAAAGAATTTCATACCTTAGTCATTCATTGTATATATCTACATAGGCTGCAGGAAAGCATGAGAGGCCTACAGCAAGTCACAATGCTTTTGAATACTGCAATATACTGTACACTCAGGCTTCTCAGGTGTGTGCTGCTTTCTTTGTTTTCATTCAACTCAAACGTTGCCATAGGAAACAAGGAAGAAAGTAATGTCAGTACAAGGCTACAAGCGCAATGATGTAGTAGAAATTTAACAAGACAATGGTGTAATTCCATGGAAAGCAATGCAAAACAGCAACTGCATATTTCCTACTCATCAAAGACTCAATGATCATCAAGCATGATGCAGCTTTTAGAAGAACCAAAAAGGGACTCACAATTGCTGTCATGCATTTTGTTTTGCTTCGTGACTTGTGAATTCATGTGCACGGATCAAAGGCATCGACGATAAAGATCAAGCAACTGCATGGCAACAGCTATGAGCATTAGTATCATATAAAATTGTAGTCATGAAGCAAGCAAATGCAAGCATGAAAAGCATCAAACGACAAATATGAAAGCAATTGCATGGCAACAGGTAGAATCACCCAGTACGTGTCAAGCAATCTGATTGTACAAAGACATGGCACTACCAAGAAACGAATAAATAGAAGGCTCTTCCCACATCATCAGTAGCTCATTTTTTGCTTCATCCAGTAGCAAAACATTCTACTGATCATCGACTTAACCCCCAAGTCATACCTCTTCAACCCTCTTGCTGCCCTCTGAGCCAATCTCATCATGACTGCCAACTCATATGACGACGAGGAATGGGAGGCCATCGGGGATATTGCTGCCTATGTTTCCAAGCCAGTGGTTGTTGGTGTCTACGGAGTGTGTGGCTGTGGAAAGAGCCACTTGCTCGAAAAACTGAAGCAGACGCTGCCGAAGGGGGAATTTGACTTCCATGATGGCTCGACAATAATCGACAGCGTGGTTCCCGGTGGCCTGAAAGCATTCCGAGCCATGGTGAAGCAGCAACAGAACGAATGGCGCCAGATTGCTATCCAGGGCATTGGTGATGAATGTGCCAGAAGCACAAAGACTGGGGTCGTAGCTGGACACTACATGTTCTGGCCTGAAGAGGAAGAATCGCCAGAGGTAGTGTGGACAACAGGTGATGGCAACACATTCACACACATCTTGTACCTCGAGGTTGATGCCAAAGACATTGCGCAGCGTCGCTCAGGTGATATCTGTAGAAAACGGGACGACGTGTCGACCGATCATCTCCGCGAATGGCAGCAGGCTGAGAAGGACAGGCTTCGGGCGGCTTGTCGTGATCAAGGAATCCTATTTTCCGTTATATCTGCCGATCAGGATGTTCCGCTGCTTTTAAGCGATTTTCGACAGCAGGGTACTTGGTACAACCAGAGCAAGGCTGATGTAGCCATGGTTGCAGCACTTCTCAAGGCCAAGAAGACAACCAGTCTCCAGGAGTTGGAGACAGTATTGGTCTTGGACGCAGATAGAACGCTCGCTGCAGCAGATACCGGATCTTTGTTCTGGAAGAAGTTCTTCGATGCTCGTCCAACACACGCCAAAGAGGATCCCTTGAAAGCTGTGTTCAGCAGTGACATGGGGTATTCGTATACTGCATTTCGCCAGGTCGCGCTGCTTTACGAAGAAGTGGCGGACCAAGAATTCGAAACCCTGTGCCAGGACGTAGCGTCGGAGGTGGTCGTCTACCCAGAATTTGTTAATCTGTTGCAAGAGGTAGCCAAACATCCTCATGTTGCTGCAGTAGTCGTTACAAGTGGACTGTGTCGAATCTGGGAGAAGGCGCTCGAGAACCATGGCTTGTTCAACAAAGTCAAGGTGGTTGGCAAAGGCCGCATCAGAGACAAATTGCCTACTGTGACACCAAGGGTGAAAGAACAATTGGTCACTCATCTGCAGCGTGAGCTTGGCGTTCGGGTTTGGGCGTTCGGGGATAGTCCAGTCGATCTGGACATGTTGGTCCAGGCGGATCATGCCATTGTCGTAGTCGGGGAGAGAGACAAGAGGAGTACAAGTATGGAAGCCGCTTTGACCAACACTATCGCCCAGAGAGGTCTCCGAGCTCACCAAGTTCTATTGCCAGGCAATGTATCGCCTCGTATTGACACGGTAAAGCTTCCGCCGATCCAGTTTACCCAGGAATTCCTTGATGACATCTTCGTGCGCCGTGCCCTACGAGGGCCAGCCCATATCCACCATGCGAAAGGTGTGAAGGCAGTCAAAGCATCGAAGACCTCTAAACGGGGCGCATCGGATGCTCAAGTCATCCACGCAACAGAAAGCAATGCGACCAAGGTGCTCATGACTGCCACTCGCAATAAATCCATGGCTGGCCCTGCCCTTAGAGAAGCTCATCGCAAGATTGGATGGTACCTGGCGATTGAGTTCCTGACCGAGGTGATTGGGGTGGAGACATACGGGATTCCACACGTTCAGGGAAATGAGACGGACGGCCATCGCATTCGCCATGAAAAACAGACCACCATTGTAGCGCTCATGCGTGGTGGCGAGCCTATGGCTTTCGGTGTCAGCGATGCTTTGCCACTTGCCATGTTCGTACACGCCAAGAATGCGGAGAATCTCAAAATTGAGCATCTAAAGGGTCAACAGACTGTTGTGCTGGTTGATTCGGTGGTCAACGAAGGCAGATCGGTGATGGAATTCTTCGACCATATCCGTGGTCTGAATGCTGAGATTCGAATTGTAGTGATTTCTGGTGTCACTCAACACCAGGCAATCAGAAGTGGCAAACTAGCACAATCACTTGCGAGTGATTCGAACTTCATCCTAATCAGCCTCCGTGTTTCTGGGAATAAGTACAAGGGCAAAGGTGGCACCGATACTGGTCATCGACTATTCAACACGACAGCCTTTGATTGATTGACTGCTAGTTATTTGACTGGCCTGACGGGGAGATATCATGAGAGAGGATCACTGGAAGGGGAATGAATGGATGACGGCATTAATGTTTTTTCCAAAGATGGATGGCATGTCATTGTTCGGTGTTTCATAGTGTCATAGACCAACAACGATGCTCTTTATACCTAGCGGTCAGCAAATCCATGATACATTGGTGACTGCCATATGATTGAGGTAGAGGATCTCAGCGTCTTGCTTTCAATCAAGCAATGGCCTTCGAGCATCAAGGTACCTAAGGTACAAGGTAATTGTTAGGGTCATTATCTGTTTAATGTCCTAATCTATGGTGTGTGTAAAGCTTGCTGTCTATCTACTCTATGGAGTCGCGATATGGGTGTGGCTAACCGAGAAGACTAGGGATTTAGCCCCTGCGGCTCTGCGGAGCCACGTGCAGAAACCATGTGTGGAAGCCACATGGCTAGATATCCTAACAAGTGCCCACAAAAGAAGAAAAGGTGACACCCTTGTTGTGTATGCATACCCTATTCATAAGGATATCACTACATATATCCTATTTGTAAGAATATTGAGCCATTTGGCTAGACATTACATTTGGTGCATTAAAAATGTAAAATTAAGTTGTTGATTGTGAGGTAAAGATGATGACAAGAAGTGAACTTGTATATTAATATAGCTGCAATGCAGCTTATAGGTGTAGTTTTTATTTGTAGTGAAATTGTAAAGATATTGTAATAAAAACAAGTCTTTAAATTGACAACAGTGAGATGTGATTTTAAGATACAGCATAAAGTAAATTTATAAAAGATTTTTATCTAAAAGTTACTCATCAATGTATAGATTTCATACTAAAATCAACATATATGGATAACATTCTTTTTAACTATTAAATTTAACATAACTGTAAAGTCATAATAATTAACTAGTGTCAGTATGTCTTTTTACAGTTTAAGTTATTTAACACTATATTTTCTTTTCACATAATATTCATATCAATAAAAAGTTCTATATTCAGATCATTGACAACATAAGTCTTAATATTGATAAAGACTTTACTTATAGTGTTGTTACTATGAATATAGATGTAGAGATTAATACATTTATTAATAATAAAGTTATTATTAATGCTATTAATCTTCTCAAATTGTAATATCTTATTTATCTGATTAGCAACAGTAAGAGTACAATTTTGTGAGAATTGTGTGTGTATAAAAAGCTGAATTCTAGCTATGATGAGAATATTACTTTATATATACATAGTCTCATAGTTAAACAAGTAACAGACTAAGTAATAGTGTCATATAAGACATTTAGTCATGTCATGAATGAGTAGAAGCAATGATCTTATTGAGAAGACAGTAAGCTCAAAGTAAGATAAAGATGATTAAGACTTTTAAAGCAAATAGTTTTACAATAATCTGCTTATCACAAAAGAAACAAGATAGCATTTATACTGTTAGCTCATTATTCTTGAAGCTTTTTCTTTTATTTTCTCTTTCATTAATATAGTCTTCATCTTCAGCTCATCAGTAGCCTTCATCATATCAGTATAAGATAAAAACATCTCATCATACTTCTTTATTAAATTTATTACATTGTCTAAATCTCATATCAACAGTCACATGTCATACTCAGGCTCATATTCTCTTCAGTGCACTAAGTATTGAATGATAAATGTAACATTATAATTTTATTAAATAATTTATCAGTTAAGTAGTTATTTCAGCTTAAAGAATTCTCATTTATTTGTGTTATCTTTAATAAACATTGTTGATGACTTGTCTGAACAGAGATAGCTGTATAAATCAGCTTTAAGTAAAGAATAAGACTTAAGTTAAGTAATAGTGAAAACTAAATGAACACATCAGTGAGTTAAAATATTAATTTTATAGACTAATTAATCTATCTTGTTAATGATTTAAAAGAGTTCAACATACTGTTGTTTTAATTTCTTATTAGTTATAGCTGAAATAAAGTATTCACAGTGTAGTCTTAATAATGCATAGTCATCAACACACATAACTAAAAGCTAATGCTTTTAATTATAGTGATATTTAATATTTATATTTGTAAAGACTATTGTGTCAGCAATCTCTATCTAAGAGACTGATATAAATAGAATATGTTCAGCACTGAGTATAGAGACAATGTTTGAACTAAAACTGTATACTGTCTTATTAGACATTTTTTTGATGAAATTTCTAGTGTTATTGAGATTAAATTGAATAAAAGACAGACTTTTAGATCATTTTATTATCTTTGTTATGATATTAAGATAGAAGCACAATGCAATTTTAACTATTTAATTTGTACATTCACTTTGTTTATCAGTCTAAAAGTAATACATTATTATATAGAGAAGACTTACACCTAATTGCTTAAATAAGTCTTTCTATAGCTTAGACAGAAACTTTGAGTCATGATTTGATACTATGATCTTTAACAAGTCTTAATTAATAAAATATAACTGACTTAAAAGACTGTAAACTCATTTCTTTACTGTATAGATTGTTTGTTCTGAAATTAAGATAATTTATTTGCTGAATTTATTCATAATTAAAAGAAGACAATTAAATTCTTTAGATGATTTAAATAAGACTAGAATGAAATCTATTGTCAGTGTGTAAAATAAAATTGAAAATGACTGTATTAACTATAATAAGCTATATAACTTGTAATGACACATCTGAAAGACCTAACATTCAGAACAGTGATGCAGATACTTTTAAAGCTGTTTGATGACTTGTTTAAGATAGAATACTGATTATAATCTTTTTATGCATTGTTGAAAGTCAGAGAGCTCATTTTAAGTGTGTATTATGTTGAAAATATTCTTATATAGTGTGCAGAAAATGACTAGTCATCAAGGCTTGAAGACATAATTCAATATAGAAAGACTATAATATCATATAATACTGTTGCTGTCTTACTTAAACAGAAGATTAACAGTGTTCTTACTGTTATTATTCAGCTTATTACTCTTGTCATTATTATCTTTCTTATTAAGCAGCTTAATGATATAGCATTATGCTGAATTCTCATTATAATCTTTAATAAGATGTTTTTAGAATTCATTTAACATTTCAGTGTAGATCTTAACAAATAAAGCATTGAGTTCTTTCTTCTTCATATTAGTTTCTGAAAACATAGTTAAGATCAATTATAATAAAACATTAAAGACAATGTACTGTTTATTTAACTTGTGCTGTATGTTTAGATTGAAGTGTTGTAGATATTTGCTTACATATATAAGATGAAGATTTAGCTTCTTGATTAATATAATAAACAGTGAGATTTGTTTAATGATTTCAATATTTGTCTTATAATCAGTATGAATGATTATGACTAATCTTGATGACTCAATAAAATGCTAAATCTTTTATATTACTTAAATCATACTGATAAGTTTGAGTTCTGTCAGTCAGTAATGCATTTTAATGAGTTTAAGCAGTTTACTTAGAAACATAATAGACTGTATTGATGATTTAAATAAGTAAACTATTTTATTATCTTTATTTATATTGATATGAGTCTCTTTCTTTGTGTAATATATCATAACATCAAAGTCAAAGCTTTTGAATACATTCAGATCAATATATAGCTGTTTAGTTAAATTGAAGTGAACAAGATAAGAGAATTTAAATAATAGTAACTAAAGTGTTTTAAAGTGTTAAATTTTGACTAAGCTTAATTTCATTAGACTGATTCTTAAGACATAAGACTTTCATAAATTTCTTACTTTAAAGATAGACTTTAACAGAGCTGTCTTTCTCTTCTGAAGAGACTTAGTAACAACAGTATAGTAAGATATAAATTAATAAAGTTATTTAGTCAGTTCTAAGTAGGTTTTCAGTTCTTGTAGAGTTTACAAAAATGTTAAACAGATAATTATCTTAAGTTTTTCTTCATCAGTAATTAGTCTTAACAAGCTGACCTTTTATCTTAATAACTGAATAATGAGATGTTCTAAAAAGACTTTGCTGAGTTTAATAAATATGTCTTTCTTGACAAACAGACTGAATATAGCACTAAGATGATGTAGGTGTTTCTTTAAGGTTTTAAAGAAAATAATGATGTTATTTATATAGACTTAAGTAGATTTGCAAAATGATTTAAACAGATAGTCAATTTATCTCTGTATATATGTAAGTGAATTCTTAAAGCTCATAATTATTATGTTGAATGACTTCTGATCATAATGACTGATGATAATGAGTTTATATTTGTTGTTAAAGTGAACTCATTACTGATAAAAGAACAATATATAATTTAAAATATTGATGTAGAATGCATTCTTTACAGCAGTAATGATATTGACTTGTAAAGATAATGAATAAGTATCTGATATAGAGACTGCATTTAGATCTTAGATATTTACAACTATTTATCTTTTTTGTTCACTGTTTTCTAATATCTTTCATATTACAAAGACTGAATAGCTAAATAACATTTTCTATACTGTTTAAACAATGCAGTTCTGCTTCTGCAATTCATTAAAGATCTTATTCACAAACTTACAATTTCTTAAATCTAATAAGTATATTCTAGTCTTTCTGAACATCTTATTGTTTCAATTTGACTTAAGAGATATTCACATTCAGTTATTCATGAGTAAATTAACAAATTCATCTAAATTATTTTATACAGCAAAAAACTGATCTACAACTCTGAATAAGACTTTGATTATAGTTAAGTTCTCATATACTGTAATATCAGTGAATAGAATCTTTTTTATTAGTTTAAATACATTTAGTTTAAGCTTAGATTTTAAGCTTAAGATGAATTCTTTATATTTGTATGATGATTTAGATGCAGCTATTATGTATTACATTTTGATTGAAGATTTCTCTGATATAGAGTCTAGAGATTAAAGCTTATAGTATAAGAGAAGTTTTAGACACATTAAAATTAACTGATAGATAGCAGTATGCTAAGTAAGACTTAAAAAAAATCTATCTATATACTGCTGTCTTACTGTGCTCACTGAGATTGTTATAAATATAATAAGCTAATAAATCTCTTTGAGCTTTATTGTTTCACTAAGATCATCATAAGTATAGTAGGCTCAGCAATCTTATATTAACAATACACTGTCTACATATATAATTAGTTACTACATAATCACTACTAAATATAATCATAACATAATCTTCTTTCTTCTAAGCACTAATTCTTAAAGTGACCATCAGGTCAGGTTAACTCAATCTGACCTGAATAGAGCTTTTAGATCAGATTAAGTTAGACTTTAATTGTTAGTTTGAAGATTTAAGTTAAACTTAAACATTGAAGCTTAACTTAACTTAGAAGCTCTGTTCAGATTTTAAGAATTCTGAAACTGATTAGTAAGTAAGCTCTTGAGACTTGACTTAAAAATAAAAGTTATGAGCTTAAAGATTACTAATACATAAGCATTATAAGTGAGCATTATATATGCATAATTAAACAGCTTTCAATTTAATCTATTTATTTACTACATTGAGAGTTAAATATTCTCAAAATAGCTTAGTAACAATTGCTTCAATCTGCATCTTTAAATGCAATGTTTTAGTTATGCATGTATCTCTTAATGAAAGACATGTCTTTATGCTAAATAATAATTTACTTTATATAAATTGCAGTCAGATTGACATCTGCATTCTGTTAACTAATAAATGATAATTACTGTACAGTTCATTAAATATACTTTTAAAAAAAATAACAGTATATACTTTTATTGTCTTCTGCAGACTGTTAATGACTGAGCTTTAAAAGTAAAACATCTTATGCTGAGAAAAAACTCTCTTTAAATAATCTTAAGTTATCTTACAGCAAAGTCTTTAAAAGAGTAGTTTCACTATTAGAAAATCTGTTGATTTTTAATAGTGATATATTTCATGAAGAACAATAGCTGTAGAACAAAATATTATTATTAAACATTATATTATGTGTCAGAATTAAGCTTACTGTCTAACTTTCAACAATGAGCTGACTTAAATGCTTTAATGTTTTCTTCTGTATCTACAGCAAGAAATATAATTGAAGCAGTGAAAAAGTTAATCATAGTTTTTACAGATCATTTAGTAACATCATTTATAGCTTGTCAAATCAAGTTAATTAACTCATTTACAGATAAGCTAAATCTACATCTTATCTGTGTCTCTCAGTACCTTTCTCAATTCAAGCTTAATATACAGTATAAGTTAAACAAAACACATATAGTACTGAATGCACTGTCTTGACTTGCTCAGATAACTTAGATAGACTTAATATTATCATTAAAGAAGTTAAACATTCTAGATAAATATTATATTGATATGAAGTCTTATGTTTATCATACAAGTCTGATAAAAATGTTCTCAGATTTCTGAAAATGTCTTCAGACTGAATATGAAAAGAATGATAACTATGTTAAAGAAGCATAAGAATGAGCAATTATTAGAAATTAAGTTTACTTGTAAAAATGAGCTACTTTACTACACTGATGAAGGATATGATCAACTGATTATACTTAAGAGTCTATTTACTGACATCTTTTGACTTGTGCATAATTAGAATAGTTACACAGAACTACATCAGTCTTATTAAAAGCTTACAGAGTTAATCTATGTACACTGTTTAGTTTATTATCTTAAGAAGTATCTACAACATTGTTTTATCTGTTAAGTTAATCAAATTAAAAGACATCAACTCTACAGAGCCTTACAATCTATAATTTTCTCAATTATATCATTTTATACAGTAACAATAGACTTCATTTTGACTCTATCTTGTTATAAAGAGTATGACACTATTCTGTTAATAATGAATAAGTTCTCAAAGCAGATTACACTATTATCAGATAATGTTGAATATTTAGCTAATCAGTGAGTCAGAATGTTCTTAGAAGCCTTAATGAATTGAGAAATTTCTTTGTAAATAATATTGAATCAAGACTCAAAATTTCTGTTTAAGTTTTGAATAGATCTATTTAAAAGACTCAATATCAGTCTTCTGTATAGTACTGTATATCATTCTTAGATAGATGATCAATTTAAAAGAACAAATTAAATTGTTTAAAATCACTTTAAGATATCATCTTATTACTGAAGAGACTGATTGAGTCTCTTTTTTACTCTTTTTATGAGCTGCTTTAAATAACAGTCAAAACTGCATCACAGAGAAATTCTTAAATGAATTAATATATAACTTCAATATATAGAACTCAATGCAGCTACTGAACATAAAGCTGAAATTAAAGCAGTTCACTGATCAGAGACTTATAAACTGAAAAGAAGTCTCTGACATAGTGATATTTGCTGATGTTGACTTTAAAACTTAATATAATGCAAGATATACATCTTTACTTCTAAAACTCAGCAATAAAGTCTATCTATGTCTTCACAAAGAATATAAGCTCTCTAAGGTTCAGAACAGCAAACTGAGTTTATAGAGAATAGATTTTTTCAAAATCATTAAGTAAATTAATAATTTGATCTATCAACTGAATTTATCATCAAACTAATGAATTTACAATGTCATTTTAGTGACTCATCTAGAATCAGCATCAAAAGAAGAAAACTCTTATCATTAACTCATATTAAATCATTTTAAAGCTGTGAAGTACAGTCTGAACATGATATACACTCAGTACTATGAGATCAAAAAGATAATTAACTGAAGAAAGCAGCAATATAATAAAGACTCAATTAAGATTAAATATCTGTTATGATGAAAAGACTATGATTTTAAGTGAGATACATAAAAAGATTTAGATGATCTAGACTGCAAGAATCTTGTAAAAGAGTATAAAAATACTTTTACATTTTAAAGAATCTCTTTTCACTTTTGATTTAGCTTACTTGCTTGCACATTTGCTTTACATTAAATCTATTGCTTTCTTTTATCTACATCTTATATCTCTATCTGTCTAACACATTATGCATTTCTTTTGCTTTCTTTTCACTTAATAGCTTCAGATTATCTCTTTTAAATTATTAGCTATTCTTTTAAAAAGTCTCACTTCACAGCACATTAATACATTTAACACTACATCTCACATTCACCTCAACATATAACAGCATCATTATCATCAAACTGATCAGCAGACTATCTTAAAACAAGAGATAATGAATATAACTTTTTAAAGCTTAATTTTAAGAATTCAGCAATCTTAATTACATCTATCTTAATCACATTAGAAATCACATCAACTATCTTAATAGCTAAAATGATGAGATCAAGACAATTAGCAAAGCAAGAAGCAAGTCTTAACAATGCTTAATTGATTAATCATTTTATCTTTGTGAGAAAAGCAGAAAAAGAAATAAACACTAAAGAAAAGAACTCAATTTCTTAGATTATTTAAAAGCTCTAACTGCTGTATTAAGAAGATAAAATGTCTTTTTCTTTCAATGTTAAACTTAATGACTTTGCAGTTCTCAAGATATTGCTATTAGACATGTCTGAAAGTAGATACAGTGAATACTGACTGATTAATTTTGTCAGATTAAGAAATTTAAAACTTAAATATATAAATTATGAAAGATCTAAACTACTGAAAGCTGATGACAGATCTGATGTCTATGTGATTTATAAGAAATACTATCAGTTGTGTAAGGTGCAGGCAGCAGATACAGTATCAGGTGCTAGATATAAATTAAAGTTAAAAGAATCACTAGAATCTAATGAGTCATTTGTAACAACTGAAGATTTAACTATGAGTGAGCACTGACAGAATAACTTTACATTAATAAACAAATCTGCACAAAAGTCAGTCATGCCAGTCATTAAGACATTAAAGATTACAATTAAGTCTTATAAACAATTAAAGACTGTAAGTATCTTTTTATTTGCTATGTTGATAAGCAATATTATTACAACAAAGCTTAATTCATCTATTAAGCTAACTAAAAAGAAGTCTAAAGCAGCTATTATGAAGAAAATGATTAAGAATCTAATCAAAACAATGAAAAATCAGCACATCAATACTAATATAAATCTAATATATCTTGCTGTAGACAGTCTAAACAACTTGAAATGCACTGTAGATACAAACAGTTTAATAAAGATTAAGTTAAAGAGAATCTGAGTCTTTACTTTCTTCAATAATATATTTAAAGCAAGATTTGTCACTACTGTTGCAGCTATGCTGATCAAAAGCAAAGATCTTGAAATTATAGCAAATCATATAAAAAGTCTTCTAGACAATCAGAATGCAATGAAGAATCATGTTAAGAAACAGAATCTTCTTATTCAGATTATTAAAATGACTGTTGAGACACTTAATGCTACACTTAAGAAAGTCAAGAAATATCAAACTGTAATAAGTGCAAGTATTTACAAAGAGATCATCATTTCAAAATGCTTAATGAATGAGCTGTTGAAAAAGAAACATACAAGAATGAGAAATAAAATTCAAGAGACTATTAATGAATGAGCAATTAAGAAGGCTTAAGAAAGATGAATTGCTAGATAATGAGAGTGTTGTCATTTGTTTGTAATAACAAATTGTTAAATACTCATCACTGTTTAGTCTTGCAGTTGTTTTCTATCTACTTAAATAGATTATCTGTTCAGTTATTTTGTCACTTCTTTCTAGTCTGTTGACATCATCACTAGAATGTTGTCATGACTTCTTACTAAATGAATATATAGTCTGACTTTATGCTCAGAAGAATCAAGCAAGCTTTGCACTTTTATTACTTTTTATGTTAAATCTTTTAACTTTAATAACTTAATAATAAAGTTCATAATAACAGACTCTCAGAGTGCATTCAATATATTTAATTATATTATTTTATTATAATGTTTATTTCTTTAAATCTTATTACATCAGCATGAATCATATCTGACAATATATTCTGTAATTTAATTATAAAGATCATTTATGTTGTATCTTTTTCATACAAGATTTTCTATACACTTAACTTTTAAATATTCATCAGTTTTGCTGTCATAACATACTTTAATAAATTCTTTATTCATTAAAAAAGCATTCTTCATCTTATATATTGCTGCTAAATCTTTTATAAGAGTTTCTTTCTTATCTTTATACAGAATTTTAATGTAAATCATTTTCATTTCTTTATAATCACTTAATCAGATCATCTACTCAAAGTGTTTGCATTATTATTTTTATTATTATTTTTATAATAAATCTAAAATTCAAAGTCTGCTACCTATTTTACTCAGTAAATCTGTTATTAATTTAATTACTTAATTATTATGAAGTTTCTTAAATTCTTATAATCTGTAAGGATCTAAATAGACTTATTTATATTTATAAAATAAGATTTTTAATTTTACAATACTTTCATCATTGCAAAAAGTTCTTTATTATAAATCTTATATCTTTCTTTAAGTTCTAATAACTTTCTAAATTAATATATAATAAACTTCTGTTGCTTATCTTTAATCTAATATAGACATACTTTAACTGTAAAATTTAAAGTGTTGATTTTCAGTATCTTTTTACATATTTAATTGAATATTTACAGATATATTATTTCATTGAAGAAATATTTCTTTAATATACAGAATGCATTTTTCTGTTCTTTATCTTAATGTCATTTCTCATTTTTGTATGTCAAATATGTAAAAGATTTTACAATCTTTATATAATTAAATATAAACTTTCAATAATAATTCATAAAATTTAAAAAAACTTGTACTTTCTTAATCTTTTTTAATATTAATTCATTTTTAACTACTTTCATTTTCTTTAGATTCTTCTTAATTTGTTTAAATTAAATAATATATTTAAAAATTTAAATTTTCTTAATTTTAAATCTGCTTTTTAACTTTTTCATATACATAGCTTATTTATTGAGCTTTGTTAAAATCTTTTATATATATTTGTAATGCATTTTCAGATCATCTAAATATATTAGAATATTGTTAAAATATATTATTATAAAATTATTAAAATACTTTCTCAACATATCATTGATGAGTTTCTAAAAAATAATTAAGATATTTTTCAGCTTAAATAACATAACAATGTATTTATAATATTTATATCTTATTTAAAACATCATTTTCATTCTTTGTTCTTCTTTATACATACACAGTAATACACTTTCTTCAAATTTAAACTTATAAATTATTTAATTTTCTTTAATCTGTCTTGCAACTCTTCTATCAGTAATAAAAAATAACTGTTTTAGTAAATTATTTTATTAAGTTATTTATAGTCAACATATAATTATTTAGTGTCATTCTTTTTTGATATAAACAGAATTAAATGTTTTACTAATAACTTTAATGATTTAATAAATTTTCTTTTTAAATTCTTATTAAAGTAATTCTAAACTTTCTTAAACTAATCTTTACTTATAAGATAAAATGACATTTACTTTAACTATTTATTATTTATAAATAATATCTTATAATCTTAAGACTTATACTCTAATAAGTTCTTTTCTAATTGTTTAGAAATATTATATGCATTCTTTATTGTATAGAGTTTTTTATTAATTTAATTAATTTAAAAATTCTTTTTATGTAATTAGAACATCTTTAGTATAGAATTATACTTAATTAACTTAAGAATGTTTAATCTTAATTTCTATGAATCATTCTTTATTATAACTTTAATATAAACTTCTTTATAACTTTACTTAAATTCTTCATTAATCATGTATACTTACATTGACATTAATACTCTTTACAGTATTAATTTTAATCATTTAATTGCTTATTACAATATAAAATTATTGATTACTTTTAAATCTATCATTATTTAAAGTTATCTTTTCAGTAATATCTCAAAATTAATTTATATCTTATAATCATTATTATCAACTCATTAAAACATTAAAAGCTTCTTTTTCTTTAGTTTTATTAAGAAAGCTTAAGATTTTTTAACTTCTTAAAGCTTTTTGCTTCTATCAAAGTTTATAAGATTCAGTCTGTGCTTTATGATTTATTGAACTTTTTTTAAGATTTATTAAATTAATTTTATAATTTAATGAACTTTCTTTATAATTCTTTAAATCATATCAGTTTTTCATTAATTACAATCAGTTTCATATATTTCTCAGTATCTTTCTTAATAGCTTAATCTGAGTATATTATTGCATCATACTGATCATACTTTCATTAAATTAAGTTTCAGAGTGCTTTCAATCTACACAGAAACTTAGATGACATATAGTTTTCTATGAATATTCAATGTTTATTATTAGATATTGCATAGTCTGTAAGTAACTATATTTTAACTTAATATTCACTCTGCAGTGTCTTTAATCACTTTAACATTTTATAATCTTATATTATAAATTATACTGTTGTCATCAGCTCTTTTAACTATACAGATATCTTTTTTACTTCTTATTTTTCAATAATAGTAACTTCTTCTCAAAGTATCTGCTGCTGTTCTTAAAGCAGTTTTTTATGTCATTTTAAATACATATTGTTGAGTTACTCATAGCTTTACTTAAATTTCATATTGACTTTTTAATTATTGATGTTCTTTAAGTTCACATTTAAATTCAGATACATTCAGATATCTTTATTAAGTTCTTTAATTTAAGTTTTATAAATATTAATCTCTTAAATCTTATTAATATCATTTCTGACAACTTTCTCTTAAATAATTAATTCTTTTAATTTACTCATTATAATATAATTATTATTATGTCTCTTCTTAAACTTCTATAATCATCATCTAACTTCATCTTTACTGTTTATATAAACAAAACAGTTATCATTATAGCAGACTGTTCAGCTTAAATAATTATACATTATTGTATTCATTACTGCAACTTCTTTTCTCTGTTATTAAGACTTCTTGCAATTTCTAACAAGATATTTAGATTTTTCACAGTTATAACATTTATAAGTTTCTTCTCATTGTAAATAAGACTTATAAAGCTTACTTATACATCATTTTTACTCTGTTAATTTAACTCATCTTAACTTTTAATTATGCTTCTTAATATTGTCAAGATTCATTGAGTTTTCTTATATTTTAATGATAAATTAATCATTTTTATATTCTTAAAGTATTATAAGATTCTGTCTTCTTCATTCATTATTCTTATTGTTAACTATCAATATTAATAAAGATATTTATCATCTTTTAAAGTTCTTTAAAACAGTTTTGTCACACTATCTCATTCTTAATAGACTTATTTAATTCTTAATAATATTATAATATTAAGATATCATCATCTCAGTTTATTAGAACTGCAATACACTGAAACTTCACTAAATATTTAACTGCTGATTTATTTTATCTTTAATGTATAAAATCATTATTTCACTGCTCTTTTCTCATTAATTATTTTAAATTTTTTTTAAAGTTCTTTCTTAAACTTCTTAAAGTCATTAAAGATCAACTCTTTATTGACTTTGCATTTTCTTCATAACTTATTTAGAAAATTATACAGTTTAAAGTTAACTCAGTTGAACACTACATTCTTAAAATAAATTATTATGTATAAATCTTTATTTATCTTAAAGTTAAACTTTTTCTTATTAAAATCTATATATAAATTAAGATCTGCAAAGACTCTTTCTTCACACAGTGTAGACTGAGAACCTGAAAGACTTATCTTTCAGAGCTAATAGAGTTAATGATTAAGTTGTGATTGTTGCAGAGCAAGATGTCATGATAATGTTATATAGACATTGCTGATGTGTCTTATGATGTAATCTTAACAGAACAGAGAACTGCAATTAAACTGAGTATGAAAATTATCTAATCATTGCATACTGTATGCAATATGAACTGAAGTTGACATCTATACACAATGAATGCAAAGTCTATGCAATGTTAAGAGCATCTCTAAGATAGATGCAGAGTTTTTACTGACTGTCTGAGTAAATCAAATCATCATTATGAATTTGTTAAGAAATCTAAATATGCTTGCTAATTGAACTGAATACACTTGTTAAAGAAGAAAGATAGTAAAAATAGATGAAGAGCTTAAAGTGTGTCACATTAATGTCTGTAAGAGTCAGTTAAAGATCAGATTAGACTGAACAGTTTTATTTAAGACTTCATTACATTTACTTTGTACAGAGTCTGCATCTGCTATTGATTGAGGCTTGTTAACAGATGAAGAAGAGAGTGCATAGACAAAATAAAGAAAGAATATGAATTGCAGTGAAGTGAGAAAATTAAGCAGTACTTTAATTAATAAATAGAAAACATTTAACTGCAGATACTGACTAAATATGAAGTTTAAACAATGTCTACAAGGCATAATTGATCTCTACTTAGAGACTAATGAGAATAATGTAAAGCAGTTAATAGCTGTAAAGTGTAATACATAATGACAGTGAGAAGAGCAAGCTTAAGTCATAATCAGACTGTCTATGTAATCTGAGAAAATAAAGATACATGTTGATTTATATGCTGAAGAGATGTGCTGCAGTGATGTTACACTGATGAAGAATATGAACTTAAGAAGTAAACTATAATTAAAGTATAGATAAGAATTTTGTGCTGAGTCTGAGTCTTAATTATAAAATTAAATAATAAGTGAAAGCAAGAGTTCTGCAAGTCACATAATAAGAGCATGACAAAGACTCTATAGAGAGATGTTTAACTCTGCATTGTACTGTAGTAATTAGTCATAGCAATACAATAAGATTGCTGTCATCAGATAGCTCAATGACTAATTGTAAGTGATCTACTCAGTTATCTCAATCTTGTGCAGCAGATCACTCAGAAGAAAATCTCAAAATATGAAGATCTTGCACATCTGAATGACTGAAAGACAATTCAATGAACTGAGATAGATTTAGTGAATTAAGAGAGATCATTTGCTGTTTAGTGAAAGCAAATGTTTAAGAGATAGACACAATACAGATTCATTAATACACAAAAAAGAAAATAACAATTAATTAACACTCTGTTGAGATAGTGTCTGCAAGACAGAACTAAGATTTTCTTACTTAAGTTTTTTCTTTATAAAGATGCTTTGCTCTCATAGATCTAGATAGAGACTGAATAGAAAGTTAATAGAACAAATAATAATAATATATGTAAATTAAGTTTTATTAAAAAACTTTATAACTTCTCTTTCTTACTGCTGAACACATCTGATGCTGATATTTTTAAAATGTTATTTATTTTATATAGATCTTTAAAATCTTAAAATTAATTATATTGATTAAAGCTGCTTTCTATGTGCTAAAGATTATGTTTATGTTGTAAAAATATTTAATATATTACATTCTCATTGAAGATTTCTCTGATATAAGATTTAGAAATTAAAGTTTATAATATAAAAGAGATTTCAGATACATTAAAGTTAACTGATATATAACAGTATGTTAAGTAAGAATTGTCATTAAATATACTTATTTTTTTAAAGAAAATAATCTATCTATATACTGCTGTCTTACTATGTTTACTGAAATCATTATGAATATAATGAGCTAATAAATCTTTTTAAGCTTTATTGTCTTGCTGAGATCATCATAAGCATAGCAAGCTTGACAATCTTATACTTATTAATATGCTGTCTGCATATATAACTAGTTACTACATAATTACTACTGAGTATAGTTATAACATCATGACAGTGCAGCATAGATGATGTAGTTAGTTAGCTTTATAAATAGCTAAACTTCTCTGAATTGCTAGATTACAGATAGGTTTGTTGATAGTGATATAATAATATTCTTTGTAGTTTAATTTGATAAGATGTTCTAGCTATTAATTATATCTAATATTAATAGACTGATTCATTTCATTCTGTATTATAATGACAAAAAGACTGAAATTGATTAAGTAAGCAAATAAGATTAAATTTAATGAGTCTTTAGATTTAAATAAGAAGTTTCTTTCAGACAGATGTCTAATATGATGTATTGAAATAGACTGCTTAATATGTGACAGTATAACTATGTTTAATTTGACATGTATGATATGTTAAGTAGAATTGCTTTATAATTAAATCTTAATTAATATAATGATGTTCTGACATGTACTGATAATGATCTGTTTCTTTAAGGTAATAATATTAATTTGCTCAGATCTTATAATATTTATATCTACTAGCATTTTAGTTTTTAAATCATTGATGAGATAAGTCTTCTAAATAATTACTACTTTGATCTCTGTGCTCATTAAATATATAAGTATTATGATATATCTGCTGATCATATGCTTATTGAAGTCAATTTCTCATACTAATATAAGCATAGTCATAGTGTGAATTTTCATTTTGCTCTTGCATTGAGATTTAAAGAAGATTCAATTAAGTAGAATTATGAAACATTTAATATTTAGATAAATTAATTTGATGACAGTCTTGTCTGAAAGTTATACTTTAATAATAATATAGTGTCAGCTACAGAAGCTGTATTCTGTTTTAATGTCTTTAATAACAATGCTTATTGATATAATCTTTAGTAATTTGTCTGAAGACTTTATGAGCATAGTCATTGACTGTAATGTTTTGTCATTAGAACAATAAGTAATTTTGAATAATTCAGAGTGTAAATAATGAAATTAGACATTTCTGATTTTGAAGAATTGATGACAATTGTGACATTAAATTATAGATATAGTTATAAAATTGACTTTTAATTCTTCATTATCTTTCTTTTAATTGTAGTCTTTGACTTCATAATAGTTCACATTCTAATCTGTCACATAATAGTCAGATTTACATTTCTTCATTTTAAGAGAATTCTCTGTTTTCTCATTATTAATATTCTTATTGTCTTTTTGCTTTTTCACCACATAGACTTTAGACTTTAACTTCTCAAATTTATTCTTGTTATTTCTTTTATCATATACATTTAACTGACTGTTCAGTGATGCAGCTACTGTTAGAGGTTTTCAATAAGATAGTTACTTTTAACTGTAAAATTAATCTTTGTTAATTTTGAGAATCTGATTGTCATTAAGACTCTTATTAATTTAAATACTAAGAATTAAACTGATTAGCTAACTAATACTGATTGTTTAATTAATAGTTTAAGTTAAATTCTTAATTACAAAATTGAAACTGATTAAAAGATTAATACTTACTGTGTTGTAATCTATTCTGATTAAATTGACTGATTTGTATCATTTAATCAGACTAATTAGTCAGATTTAATGTAGTTAAATGATGATGTTTTTAAGTTATTTTATCTCATATACTTGTTTTTAAATTAAGAAGCTTAAGAAATTAAGTTATAATAATAGTAGATTGAGGTTCTGACACATAAATTCAGAACTTAAGATTTAGATTATTTTATGCTATAATTAATTAATTATATACTGACATCATCTTAATCACTTTAACATGATAAAATAGCTCTTGAGCAAAGACATGTGATGATTTACCTTTATAAATATTAATTATGATGTACTTATTATTCTAAATATTTTGTAATGCTACTGACACTCTTTTCTTAAATCATTTAATAAAAATGATATATTACTAATCTAGACTAATATTGTTTAGAGTAACTGTTAAGTCAGATTAAAGTTAAAATTTCTGACTTTAGTCTAACTCACACTAGAGTTAAAGTCAGGTCAGAGTTGAGTTGAGTTACTTACACTAAATACAGTAGTATATATTAAGTAAGTAAGCTTTCTAATTAGATTAGTTTACATAAAATTATATAAATTATAGATTAATTCTATTACTCATTTCTATTGTGCACATGACTTTATGCATAGTATACACATTATATATGCATTTATGCATGCTTTATGCATTAAACATTCACTTATGCATGCTTTATGCACTATACATTCACTTATGCATAACTTACATCAGAGTCAAGATCTTAACTTTAATTTAATTTCTTAAGTTAAGATTTTGACTTTAACTCAATCTAAGTGCAGATTAAGTTGCATAAACTATCAGGTTAACTTAACTCAATTTATTTTTATTTATTTATTCTTTATACATTGCATGCAGCCTATAAGGCTATGGCAGTTAAAAGCATTAAGTACAGGTATTTTTATAAGAAAAATACATGTAGTATGCTGAGAAGTTCACTTCTATTACAGTAAGGCTGTTTCTGTGATTGTTAATTAACTTTATATAATAGTAACAAATAAAAATGAAGTTTTTGTGTTAAATAATGACTAAATGAGTGTAAATTTAGTGTGTTTTATACATAACTAAGATTTGTGAAAGTTTTTCATTGCTTGTTTCTCTTATTTAACATGGCAGATTTGGTGATGATATTTGTGATAAGAGTAGAAATCAAATTCACAACCTTTAAGATTAAGTGAAAAATTTTGAAGTCACTACTTCTGAAAATTTTGCTTAATCTTTAAGATTATCAAAATGACACACTAGTCATCTGCATTATTTATCTCATTAACTCAACTCAATAATTACTTTAATATTGTTTAATAGATCTTGCTTTATGTTAATAAGCTTAACAGTATGTTACAGCAAAGCTATTTCATATAAACAAACTAATATTGTTACTCATAAGGCTTCTGATTCTTTGATGAGAGTAAGAATGTAAAGATAATTTATAAAGGTAAAAACATCTTAATAGTTTATGTAGTGAATAAAACTGTCAATAAGATCTGTCTTAAGTTCATAGTCATTAAATTCTAAATTAAAGTAGTTAATATTGTTCAGTTTTTACATTGACAGGTCTCACTCTTCAGAAGTTAGAATATTATTATTATTATTATTATTAAATAGTTAATCATTTTCTTCATTGTCTTCATTGTCTTGATTTAAGTTTTGTATAAGGTCAGTAAGTGATTCTTATTGCTGATGAGTGAAATCAGTGTCTTGTCAGCTTTAATTAACATTGTTGTTGTTGTTATCTATTATATTAAATTATTAATATAAGACTTATTGTGAGATATATTCTCTGCTGTACTAATATAAACAAATAAAGTAAATATAGTATTGTCTTGAAAGTCTAAATAAGACTGATAAGGTAAATTTGACTTAATGAGATCAATGAAATCAAACAAGACTATGTTGAAGTTATTTAAGTTTGATAAGAAGATTAGTATGAAGTAGTGAAAACTGCTAAATGACTGAAATAAGTTAATAGTCTTTGATAATATTATTTTTAAATATCTTTTCTTTGTCTTTCTTGTCTCTAGTTTGAGTAGAAACATCAGCAGAGAGGTTAGAATTAGATAAGAGTGTTTTAAATATGTAGTGTAGACTTCAATAATGTTAAGGTGTAACATCAAGACTTATAAAATTATGATAGTAAAGTAATATGCTTAAATTGATGTTTAACTTAATGTTAAATAGAAAGGTCTGACAAGATAAGATAAATGATGATGTGAAAGTAAGATGTTTAAAAGAACTATAATGTCATAATAAGATAACTAACTAACACTTAAATTAATTAATTAAGTTTCTGATGAATTAAACCTGATATCACTATATAAATAAGTAAAAGTAATGATATTATTGAGAAGACAGTGAGCTTAAAGTGAGATAAAGACAATTAAGACTCTTAAAGTGAATAGTCTTATGACAAATTTATTAAGATATATAAGACTTTAAAGTCAGAGCAAATTGATGTAAAGTTAGTATTAAGAGTCTTTATACTAGTTATAATGATAATATAGTCTATTAAGACAACAGCAATGTAATAAGATAAATAGTGCAGATGACTAGTGTGTTATTTTGATAACCTTAAAGATTAAGTAAAATTTTTAGAAGTAGTAACTTTAAAAATTTTTGCTTAATTCAAAAGATTATAAGTTCAATTTTTACTCTCATCATAAATATCATCACTGAATCTGCCATGTTGAATAAGAGAAACAAGCAACAGAAAACTTTCACAGATCTTAGTTGTGTATAAAACACACTAAATTTACACTTATTTAGTCATTATTTAACACAAAAATCTATTTTCATTTGTTACTACATAAAAGTTAATTAACAATCACAGAAACAGCCTGACTGTAATAGAAGTGAACTTCTCAGTATATTATATGTATTTTCTTATAAAAATATCTGTTTATTTATTTATTCTTCATACATTGCATGCAGCCTATAAGACTATGGCAGTTGAAAACAGAAAATAGCACATAAAACTCTTAACATAAGAAATTTACATGCTGATGTGCTTTTTAATCACTTCTTTGCAGTTAGACTATTTTCTTAATTGTTAATTAACTTTTCTTTAACTTTTCTTTCAATTTAGTCAATCTCTTTCTTCACCTTCTCTCCTAACAATCACTTTCTGATTTCTACTCTTATTTCTTTCAGAAACTATAAAACAGCTTGAATTTCTTCTTTTAAGATAAAAAGAGTTCTGATTTCTAGTAATAAATCTTCTAGTTTTTTTCTTAAAATTAGTTGTTTATTTTTAAAATGATGACAAGTAGTTAAAAGATGTTCTGATGTCTATCTTTAATGACATAACAAATGACATTTATCAGACTCATAGTCTGATAGTCTATTTAAATAGAATTTAAAATAGTTGTAACTTAGTTTTATCTGAATAAATGTGAAAAACTGAAGTCTATTAATGTTTTTAAGATTTTTATTCTGATTTCAGTGTGATTCAGCCTTCATTTTAATGTAGATGTATTCTTTTTTGACTAAATTTCAGTAAGTTTTTCAGCTGACAAGTGCTTCAGTCTTTATAAGACATTTCATATAGCTAATTAAGATAAATCTTTCAGAACAGATTTTAATCTTCTGTTCTGCACTTTTTTGTGCAGCTATATTCATCTTTTTGTTGTCAATAATGTCTTTGTGGCTAGGAATTCAGTGAATGTGAGTTGTAAAATCTTAAGATTTGAGTATATGCATTGTTGAATGACATTTAATCATTAAATGCTGTTTAGATTCTGATTTAATGTTTTAAAGTCTTTGAGTTGCAGCTTAACTGTCAGAAAAAATTCAGATTTCTTTAATTTTTTCTAAATTAAAGCTTTGTGTTCATTTTAGAGTCTGAAATATAGCAAATAGCTCAGCATCAAAGACTTCTAGACTATTTTTAAGATTTCATAATTTTTCATCACTATTTCTTTCACACATATAGACTATTCTCACATTCACATTGTCTTGAATCTTAAATTCATCTATGTAAATCACTGTGTGTTGTGAATTTCAGTTGTTTGAAAGAATTCTTTTAATTAGATTTAGATGAGTTTTTGTTGTTTAATCTTTGTCTTTTTTGTTGATGTAAATGTTACATGACTTTTAACTAAAAGATGTTTCTTTCATGTCAGAATCTTTTCTGTTGAAATCTCTTATGTTGAAATCTCTCATGTTAAATTTTCTCAGACTAGTTTCCGAACTATATTCTTTCAATTTTGAGGTGTTTAATAACAATTTAAATAGAATGTGTAAAATTCTAATTAATTAAGTTGAATGTTTCTTTATGATTTGAATGTTAATTTCATTTTAATCTAGAAATTTGTTTTTGTTCAGATTCAATTCAGTTTAATATTTCAGTGAGTAGATAATAGAAGTTCTTTATCTTATAGAATGATTTTCAGTCATGCAGACTATTCTGAATGCATATAGTCTGTATGTTTTCTGAAATCTCACTATAAGAGAATAAATAGCTGCTTCTATTTTCATTGCTGAGAAAGACAATGTTTTAAAGATCTTTAAGATCTTTCTGAGTGCTGAATTTTGAAGTTTCTAAAAAGAATTTAGAAATTCTTTCTGATTATTGAATCACACTTGACACTCATAATCACTGATAGATGTAATACATACAATATAGAGCTGTCTATCAGCAACTGCTGATAAATCTCATTCTGAACTGAACAATCTGTGTAACAGATGTAAAGTTCTAATTGCAGAGACTATTTTTTTCTTGATATGATCTTTAAAAGTAAGTTTTCAATTAAATTACACTTCTAGTCATTGTATAACTTCAGAAGATTTGATAATGATGTTGTTTAAAAGTGTAATAGTTGAAATAGTTATTTCTTTGTCTTTATTGAAGTGTATAAGCTCTGTTTTGCTGTCATTAAAGACAATTGCATTGTCTTTTGCTCATAGAAATAATGATTTAACTACTTTTTCAAGCACTATACTATTTTCTTCTGCTGATTTGCCCTCAACCATCACAGTCACATCATCAATATAGCTAAATATTTTGATTTGTGAATCTATATATTGTTTTTTAACTTGAGTAAACAGAAATCTGATATATATCAGAAACAGTATAGATGAAATTGATGAGCTTTGTAATATTTTAAATTTAACTTTCTGATCAGAGTCTCTTTCTTCATCAAAGACAAGACTGACAGTTTAATCTGATAGAAATGATTGAATTCATTTTGTCAGAATGTATAATAGATAAAGATCTTGTATGATTTTCAGCAGCTAATTTAATAAAATATAATTAAATGCTTTCTTAACATTCAAAAGTAGTGCTGAAAGAGTTCTTTTATGATGATTTATCAGCTGAATATTATATGTAAAACATAAAGCTGCATTCACAGTGAATCTTTGTCTTTTATCATTCATTTAA
>JAABUJ010002029.1_pt1 | contig 26810 bp, 22 predicted proteins | sample 5559131 | NCBI WGS metagenome assembly JAABUJ01 (sample SAMN10711875, study PRJNA513366) | rock metagenome | isolation source: Antarctica rocks | place: Antarctica: Victoria Land, Mt New Zealand nord | collected 2016-01-07
CCGGGCCGCCGGCGTGGCGGTCCTTCGGCGATGGTCGTCCGGCCCGGCGATCAGCGGGGGCGGTAGATGTCGTGGCGGGGGAGGACGACGTTGCCCTCGGGGTGCCGGTAATCGCCCCGCTCGAAGTTCTCGCGACCGAAGTTTCTGTCGAACCGGTAAGGCTCCCAGCCCTTCCCATTGTGGGTATACCAGTTCGCCCCGTCGGTATGATACCACCGTCGGTCGGCCGCGTGCCAGTAATTCCAGCGGCCGTCGTGATGCCGCCAGTAGTCCCGGTCCTCGCCCCGCTGCGGCTCCGCCCGACTGGACGACACGCCATTGAGGGTCGCCGTGCCGGCCAGCGCCGCCGCGATCAGGGTTCCGAACAGCCACATCCTTCGGGAATCGCGCACGATCCGGCTCCTCTCGATTTCGGGCTCTGGGGTGGGGGAAGACTCGCCCCACTTCCGAGGGCAATTCCGATACCAGACCGGAGGGGGTCGCGTGACGGGCCGGATTCCCCGGGCGATGGGAGGCCCCGCGACGCGGCCCGGGCGGGCCGCGACGGATCGGCCCCGGGGTGCTATATTCGACCGGCCGTCGGGCGGAGTTCCCGCCCCGAGGGGTGGCCACCGATTCGGATTCGCGATGACTGATGCGATCGAGCCGAGGAGGGGGGGCCGGGTCGCCCCGCTGGCGCCTCTGGCGCTGGCGGCGACCTCGGGCGTGGCGGCCGACCGATTCCTCGGGCCCTGGGGGACGCCGGCCTGGGCGGCCCTGGCGCTGGCCGGGGCGGGCCTGGCGGCGGCGGCCTGGCGGTCGCCCCGATGGTCGGCCTGGATGATCGCCGGGGCCTTCGCGGCGCTGGGGGGCGGGTGGCATCACCACCGATGGTCCGACCTGGCCCCGGACGACCCGGCGCGGGCGGACTGGGCCTCGGGCGGGGGTCGGCCGGCCTGGGTCCGGGGGGTCCTGGTCGAGGGGGCCGCGTTCCGCCCGGGGGACCGGGGGCCCGACGACCGGGGCTCCACCCGGGCGGTCCTGGCCCTGACCGCGATCCACGACGGCCGGGGCTGGCCGTCGGCCTCGGGACGGGTCCAGGCCCGGGTCGTCGGCGACCGCTCCGACCTGGAGGCGGGTCGGGCCGTGGAGGCGGCCGGGGCGCTCTCGGGCGTCGAGGGGCCGCTCAATCCCGGCGAATTCGACCCCCGAGCCAACCTCCGGGCGCAGGGGATCCGGCTCCGGCTGGCGGTGGACGACCCGTCGGGCGTCCGGGCCGACCCGGTCGAGGAAGGATGGACCTGGGCCCGGTGGCTCGGCGCGGTCCGCTCGGGGAGCGCCCGGCGGCTGGCCTCGGGGCTCGATCCCCGGGTCGTCCCGCTGGCCTCCGCGCTGCTGCTGGGTCGTCGGGAGGCGGTCGACCCGGAGGTCAACGACGCCTTCGCCCGGACCGGGACGACGCACCTCCTGGCGATCTCGGGGCTCCACCTGCAAGTCCTGGCCCTGGTGATGGGGGCGTGCGTCCGGGCCTCGGGCGTGGGCCGGAAGGGGACGTATGGGGCGGTGATCGCCGGGACGGTCGCCTATGCGATGCTGGTCGGCCTGGCGCCCTCGGTGGTCCGGTCGGCGGCGATGACGGTCGGGGCCTGCCTGGCCGGCGGTCGCGACCGCTGCGCCGGGGCCGCCAACCTGCTCTCGGGGGCGGCCCTGATGACCCTGCTGCACAACCCGTCCGACCTCTTCGACGTGGGATGCCAGCTCTCGTTCGTGGCCGTGGCGGCGATCCTCTGGTGCGTCCCGGCGGTCCTGGCGTGGGACGCGCCGGTTTTGACCCGCCTGGACATCCTGGAACGTCGCCACGAGCCCTGGTGGCGGTTCCTCCGGCGGGCGGGGTTGGCGTATCTCCGGGCGGGGGTGGTCGCCTCGGCGGTGATCTGGATGGTCGGCTGGCCGCTGGTGGCCCTCCGGTTCCACCTGGTCTCGCCGATCGGGATCCTGATCAACCTGCCTCTGATCCCGCTGACCTCGCTGGCCCTGCTCCTGGCGGGCCTGACGCTGGCCCTCTCGGCGGTCTGGGCCCCGCTGGGGGCGCCCTTGGGCTGGGCCTGCGGGGTGACGCTGGGCTGGACCGAGGCGGCCGTCCGGTGGGGGACGGCCTGGCGATGGGGGCACGGTTTCGTCCCCGGACCGCCCTGGGGGTGGGTCCTGGGGTTCTACGCCCTGGTCGGCCTGGCCACGATGGCCGGGGCCTGCCGGTGGCGGTCGGGCCGAGGGTGGTGGGGCCTGGCCCTGGCCTGGGGGGCGATCGGGGCCGCCCTGCCGATGGTCCCGGGCCGCCCGGCCGCCACCGAAGCCGAGGTCCTGGCCGTCGGCCACGGCCTGGCGGTGGCCGTCCGGTCGCCCGAGGGCCGGGCCGTCCTCTACGACTGCGGGAAGATGGGCGACCCTCATGTCGGCCGCCGGGTGATCGCCCCCGCGCTCTGGTCGAGAGGCATCCGTCGGATCGATCTGCTGATCCTGTCCCACGCCGATTCCGACCATTACAACGGCCTCCCCGACCTGCTCGACCGCTTCGAGGTCGGCGAGGTCCGCGTCCCCCCCGGCTTTGGGGGGCCTGCCAACCCCGGGGCGGCTCGGCTGCTCGGAGAGGTCCGGGGCCGGGGGATCCCGGTCGCCGAGATCGCCGAGGGGGACCGGATCGACCTCGGCGGCGGGACGACGCTCCGAGCCCTCCACCCCCAGAGGCTCGCCCGCCCCGGCTCGACCGACAACGCCCGGAGCGTGGTCCTGGAGGTCGCCTCGGGCGGCCGACGGCTCCTCCTGACCGGCGACCTGGAGCGCGACGGCCTGGCCGACCTCATGGCCCGCCCTGCCCCGCGACCCCTGGACGCGATGCTCGCCCCGCACCACGGCGGCCGGACCTCGAACCCGCCCCCGCTCTACGACTGGGCCCGGCCCGACCTGGTCGTCGTCAGCCAGCGACCGCCCTCGGCCGGCTCACGCGACCCCCTCCGGCCTCTGGCCGAGGGCCGGTTCCCCCTGCTCCGGACCTGGCAGGCCGGCGCCATCCGGCTCCGATGGGGGCCCTCGGGTCTGCTGGCAACCGGGTTCCTGGACCATCCGCCCGAGGGCGGCCCTGGTCGGCTCCCCGTCGCCCCAAAGGTCGCCGCCTCGATGGCGCCGGGCTGGTCCAGGGCGGTGGCCGGAGTCCTGGGCCTGGCGGCGGGGGCGGCGCTCTGCCTGGTCGTGACGGTCACCGAGTGGGGCGCCTGGGCGCTGGTGATGCCGGGTCGGAGGCCGATCCGGAAGGGGCCCGGCGAGGCCCCGGGGATCCCGATCGAGGCGACGGCCCTCGACGGCGTCCGGCTGGCCGGGGCCTGGTTCCCGGGCGAGGGGGGCCGGGCGGTCCTCCTGCTCCACGGGATGGCCGAGGACCGCTCGGCGCTCCTGGGGAGGGTCCCGGCCCTGAACCGTCGGGGATGGGGCGTGGCGGTCCTCGACGCCCGGGCGACGGGCGAGAGCGGGGGGCGCCGGGGGTCCTTCGGCGGCCGGGAGTCCGACGACCTCCGCGCCTGGCTCGGGGCCCTCACGCCTTTGGCCGGGCCCGACCCCGGGTTCGCCGCCTGGGGCCGGTCGATGGGAGCCTCGACGGCCCTGAAGGCCGCTGCGTCGGACCCCCGGATCGCCGCCCTGGTGCTGGAGGCCCCTTACGGCGACCTCGCCCCGGCGGTGGCCGCCGTCCTCCGCCGGCTGGGGATCCCCGGGGGCCTGGCCCGGCTGGTCCTGCTCCGGGCCCGGATCCTGGGCGGGGTCCCGCTCGACCGCCCGAGGCCAATCGACCTCGCCCCGGGGGTCCACGCCCCGGCCCTGATCCTCCACGGGGCCGACGACCCGATCGCCCCGGCCGCCGGGGCCCGGGCCCTGGCCGCCGCCTTCCCCCGGACCGCCGAGGTCCTGGAGGTCGCCGGCGCCGGGCACGCCGACGTCGTCGCCATCGGGGGCGACGCGGTGATGGAGCGAGTCGGGGCGTTCCTGGACCGGGCGATCCCGGCGGCCCGGCCGGGTTGAGGGCAAGTCGCGGTCAGGCGTCGGTCTCCTCGATCGAGCGGCGGAGGGCCGCCAGGGCGTCGCCGGCGTCGTCCCCCTCCAGGTCGGACCATTGCCCGAGCACGAAAACGGTCCGCCGGGGGGTCCGGAAGCAGCGGATGGCGCAGGCGTTGGTCAGGTCCAGGCTGAGGAACTCGACGTCGTGCCCGACCGCGCGGTGGCCGCCGATCGTCTCCAGCGCGGCAACGGCATCCAGCGCCGGATATTCCTCGCGGAGCGCCGCGAGCGCCTCGTCGGCCAGGTCCGCCGGCGCCGGGCGGTCCTCGTCCACCCTCACCAGGGCGAAGGCCAGGCCCCCGGGCGAGGCCACCTCGACCGTCGACCGGGGGCCGCCCTCGATCTGCTCCTGCTCCCAATCGCCCGGGTATTCGAAGCGGATCCCGTGGTCGTCGTAAATTGCAATGGCCATCAAAGGACTCGATCCTGAGCGAACTGAGCCCCCTATGCGTGTCGTGATCCGCATAAGGATTTGTTCGAGTTCTTCGGTGTCTTTGGTTATGGTGCCACGGAGCCCCGCAAACGAGCCGTCACGATTGACGGATTGGCTCGGCCTCCTGAGTGTCACCCCGGTCGTTGCTCGGCGAAGCAAACGGGGCGAAGTCGGGCGACTCGAAAAGTGAGAGATAGGGATCGAATCGATAGCGACGGTTCCGCTGGAAGCCTGTCGTCTCACGGAGGAGGCCCTCTTCGGCAAACTGCTCGACGTACTTGGTCGCGGTCGGGAATGCGCAACCGAGTCGGTCCTGGACCATCTGGATGGAAACGAGCGGTCGCTCGAACAGGTAATCGAGCAGGGGTTGCACTTTGACTTTCTGCCGGTGCTGTTCTCGCAATTCGAGGATCTTGCGAGCCGTATCCGAGGCCGCCTGACTGACCTGAAAGACGCCTCGGAGGAAGAACTTGATCCAGCCCTCCCAGTCGCCCGACTGGCGGATCGCCATCAGGCGGTCATAATATTCGGCCCGGTGCGCCTTGAGATAGGAACTGAGGTAGAGCAGGGGGCGATGGAGGATCTCCCGCTGGCAAAGCAGGAAGGTGATCAGGAGCCGTCCGACCCTCCCGTTGCCGTCGATGAACGGGTGGATCGTCTCGAATTGGCCGTGTGCCAGGGCGCAATGGACCAGCACGGGGAAGGAATCGGCGTCGTGGAGGAATCGCTCCAAATTGTCGAGTGCCGGACGCATCTCGTGGACCGGGGGCGGCACGAAGTTGGCCGTATTCAGCGTGCATCCCGATGACCCGATCCAGTTCTGAGTGCGGCGGAAATCGCCGGGCGTCTTCTCGCCTCCTCGGACTCCCCGGAGCAACCGCTCGTGGATCTCCTTGATCAACTTCAAGCAGAGCGGCAATTCTTTCAGTCGACCCAACCCGTAGTTCATGGCGTTCACGTAGTTGACGACTTCACCGATGTCTTTCGGGAGATCGACCCCCTCCTCGTCCAGTTCGAACTGGAGCACGTCGTCGAGGGTGCTTTGCGTCCCCTCGATCTGGGAACTCAGCACGGCCTCTTGACGCACGAACATCGCCACGAACAAGTCAGGGTTCGGTAGGATCGAAGTGATCCCATCCAGCCTCCCCAGTGCACGATCCGCGTTGGAAAGCAGGCCGATCATCTCGGCGTCGAAGATCAGCGATGGGTTGGGGGGCAGGGGGGCCGGGATGAATGCCCGATACCCCTCGATCTGTTGGATGAGTCGGCCGGCTCGCATCAGTTCGTCCGTGCCGTTGGCCATTAAGCAGTATTGTAATACAGACGGAAATTGGCCGTCTTTATTTCACGAAACGGCCAATTCTTTTAATATGGGTTCGTTTCGGGCCACTGTCAAGGCCGATAATCCACTGAGGATCAGGAATCCACCGGGCGATCGGCGGGCCCGGGTCGATCGGCGCGGGGGCTCATCCCGGGGTCGGGGACCGGCCGATAGGAGGGTGGGGACGGTGGGTTGGCGACGAGGCCGTCCCCGACGGGCCCGACCCGACCAGGACGCGAGGGGACCGACCGATGGCCGCCAGACCGGACCAGACGCCGCCGACGCCCGAGGACTGGGAGGCGCTCCGCCGCCAGGTGGTCGAGCTCCAGCGGGTCAGCAGCCTGGGCGTGCTGGCCGGGACCATCTGCCATGAGCTGAACAACGCCCTCACGCCGATCCTGAACTACGCCAAGCTCGGCCAGCGGAACCCCGACCCCGAGTTCCACCGCCGGGCGTTCCAGAAGATCCAGGAGGGGGCCGAACGCGCCGCCGCGATCACCGGCGGGGTCCTTGGCCTGGCCCGGCCCCACGCCGGCCGCCGGTCGGCCACCGACCTCGCCCGGCTGGCCGAGGAGGTCCTCCTGCTCACCGCCAAGGACCTCTCCAAACACCGGGTCCGCGTCGACTTCCGCGCCGAGGGCCGGCCGCACGCCCGGGTCAACCCCGCCCAGATCCAGCAGGTGTTGCTGAACCTGATCATCAACGCCCGCCAGGCGATGCCCGAGGGGGGGACCGCGACGGTCCGGGTCGGCCTGGATGCCACCGGCCGGCTGGCCGAGGTGAGCGTCGCCGACACCGGCAAGGGGATCGCCCCGGCCGACCTCAAGCGGATCTTCGAGCCCTTCTTCACCACCAAGATCGGCCCCGACGAGGCCGGCCTGGGCGGGACCGGCCTGGGCCTCTCGGTCTGCCGCGAGATCGTCGAGGGGCACCGGGGACGGCTCCGGGCCGAGAGCCGACCCGGGCGCTCGACCACCTTCACCCTCCGGCTCCCCGCCTGCCCCGCCCCAACCCCGGCCCAGCAGGGGGCCGCCTGAGTCCGACCCTCAAGGCTCGGCCCGGGCCGAGTCGACGGCCACCCGGTCGCCGTCCCGGATCGCCTGGAAGGCTCCCCGGGCGTTGACGACGGCGGGGATCTCGGCTTCGCGGAGCAGGATCGAGGCGTGGCTCCGCTCGCCGCCGAGGTTCGCGACCACCCCGGCGAACCGGGGGAAGACCACCGCCCAGGACGGCTCCAGCCTCGGGGCGATCAGGACCGGGACCTCGGGCAGGTCGCGGCCCTCCAGCAACGGCTTCAGCTCGGAGCCGCGGACCGCCGTCCCGGTGACCGTCCGCGAGCCCAGGCCAATCCCCCGGAACACTCCGGCCGATCGGGGATCGTCGGGGTGGGCCGAGAGGATCGCGGCCTCGATCGCGTCGCGCGAGCCGGTGTCCGGCAGGTCCAAAACTTTGCTCACTCCCAGGCCGCTGCCGCCCGGGCCTCCTCCAGGATCCGGGCCCGGAGCCCAGCGCCAGGAGGGCCCCGATCCCCGAGGCATACGCCCCGTCCGGCCTCCCGGGGAGGCCCCGGCACGATCCCGCCAGGCTCGACAGGAAATCCTCGATCGACCTCGACCCCGGCCGCCCCTCGAAGCCGGGATAGGGGACGTCGACCAGCTCCAGCCCGGATCGGGCCAGAGCCCCCCGCGCGGCCCGGAGCCGGGCCGAGGCGTGACCGTTGCCGCCGAAGTGGAGGACGGGCCGGGGCATGGGCGAGGGTCCGTCGAGGCCGGGGGGTTCGGGCCACCCGGTCGATTGTACGCCCCCGTCGAGCCGGCCGGCGCCGGCAAACTCGACCCGATACGACGGGTCCGACCGTCGGGATGAGGGTCGGGGCGATTCGGCTCATTCCGGCCGGGACGGTGGCCGATGATCGTAGCGTCTGGGGCGGCCCGGCCGGATCAACCGGGCGCCGCCGGGCCGGAACGGATTCCGGGTCGGCCGATCAGTCCAGGAAAGGACCCCTCGATGTTCCGGATCAATTTGATGGTGGCCGTCGCCGTGGCGGCCGGCGTGATCGGATGCGCCCAGTGCGACACCTGCGACGACTTCCCGACCCCTTGCGTCGGCCCGAACTGCGGCCAGGCCTACGGGGTTCCCGGCGACGTCCTCGCCCCGACGATGGGCCGGGGAGGCCCCGCGATGATGGGGACAATGGCCCCGATCGCCGAGCCGGCCCACGACGCCGCTGGCCCTGCCCCCTCCACCCCGGCGGCGGAGCCCTCGGCCTCCGTCACGCCCGCCGATGTCCCCTCCAGCCCGCCCCCGCCGATGGACCCGGCCGCCCCGCCGAATTGATCGATCCGGCCGCGATCCGCCGGCCCTCCCCGGCGGATCACAACCCCTCCCACCGCCATCGACCGCCTAATCAGCCTGCCCAATCCCCTCCCGCTCCAAAAAACATCCCGATCGACGCATTCTCCGGCCGATCTCCTGGTGTGGAAGTTCGCACATCGACCGGGCAGGGCGATCCGGCCCCGACCGAGCCATCGTCGCCACGAAACTCTTGCCGGGTGACAACTTACGTTTGCAATTGACGCCAACGGGCCCGGAGCGGACAATAAGGCCGGGCCGACCCCGAAGATACTCCCGCGACGACGACTCCCGGCCCAAGGCTCTCGACGAGGGCGCCCCTTCTTCCGCGTCGGTCGATGGATCGGCCCGAGCCGATCTCTACCCCGGGACATTGGCACTGATGAAGCAAACCTTTGCCGTCGTCGTCCTGCTGGCCGCGCTCGGCGTGCTCCTGAAGCTCACCCTGAAGGAGGGCGGGCCGCCGGGCGAGCGTCCCGCGCCCGTCGAGGGGCCGGCGGACCCGGCCGTCGTCGACCCCGAGATCGGACTTCTGGCCCGCTACCCGGCCGACGCCGACCTGGTCCGCCGGGTCTACAACGAATATCGCCGGAACGCCCTGGCCATCGAGCGGACCGACGGCCTCCGGGGCCTCAAGCTGCTCGACGCGCTGGGGGTCGAGGCGGTCTATCTTTACGAGAACCACCCGGGCGACTTCGGCCGGCTCCGCGAGGCCCTGACCGACGCCTCGGCCGCCGAGATCCTGCTCCGCTGGCGCGAATACTTCGGCCTGAAGCGGGCCGACGACACCGACCGGAAACTGGTGATCGCCGAGATCGCCCGGCTCTCGCCCGCCCAGAGGCGGGTCGCCGCCCGGTTCCCCAACGCCCTTCCCCTGCTCCTGACCGACCCGGCCGGCGTGGCCGAACTGGTCGACCGCTGGTCGGGTGACCCGGCCGACCTGGCCGACGCCCTGGCGCTGCTGGCATTCATCAGCCTGGAGCCCGGCGCCGCCGACCTCCGGGCGGCGATCCGGACGCTCGACGACCACGGCTCGCTGGCGCTCGATGCCTTCCGCGTGGAGGGGCTTGACGGCTTCGCCCTGGTCAAGCTCTACGGCCCGGTCCTCGGGGCCCTGGGCCGGGCGCTCCCGCTCGACCAGGCGTTGATCCTGCTCCGGGTCAACGCCTCCTATGTCGATGAGTTACTCAAGAGCCACGACCCCGCGGCGGTGGCCGGACACCTCCGGCACGTCGCCGCCGCCGGGCTGGTGGACCAGGTCGGCGGGAGCCCGGAAGCCCTCCGGCTGGTCGTCGAGTTCGGCGAGCGGGGCGAGCGGGCCTTGACCCAGGCCGGCCCCGACGCGGCCGAGGTGGTCTTCGGTGACTTCGCCGAGGCGACCCTCCGGAACCAGGCGGTCGAGGCGCTCGCCGAGCACGGGACGATGGCCCTGGCGATGCTCGACAAGTACGCCGCCGACCCCGACTTCCGCGAGATCCTCCGGGCCAGCGGCCCGGCCGTGATCCCGCCGATCGCCCGGGCCGACGCCGGGCCCGAGGCCCTGGCGCTCTTGAAGTCCAAGCCTCGTTGGAACTGGTCGGAGCGGCTGGCCCACTCGGTCCTGGCCGTCTCCGGCGACAACGGCCAGGCCACGATCCGGCTGATCAAGGACGACGGCCTGGGCCGGGTGGCCGAGCTGGAGTCGTCCGACGTCCAGTTCCAGCAATTCCTGCCGCTCTACGACCTGCTCCACCTGGCCAACGTCGCCCGCCGGGGGCAGTCGCCGACCTCGGGCGAGGTGGCCTGGGCGGGGATCGACGCCTGCTTCGTGATCCTGGACGCCCTGAGCCTGGCCGCCGTCCAGCCCGAGGGGGTGGCCGCCTCCGAGGCCGCCCGGGCCGAGGTCCGGGCCGCCGTCAAGGGCGCCGCCGGCTCGGTGGGCCGCGGGGCGGTCGAGGACGCCTCGGCCGGAGCCGTCAAGGCCCTGGCCCGCCGGGGCGCCGTCGAGGGGGCCGAGGGCATGGCCGGTCCGGCCCGGCTGGCCCGGTGGTGGACCGTCCGGGCCGCCGGCGGGACGTACCCGGTCCTCCGCCGACTCCCCGAGGCGATCCCGAAGATGACCATCCCCGAGATCGCCGACCTCGGCCGGGCCCTCTGCGCCAAGGCCGGGCTCGGCTTGAGTACCTGGGGCCCGCTCCGGTTCCTCAAGGACGGCGAGGAGATCATCCGGCGGATCCCCCCCGAGCGGGGCCTGAAGTACCTGGGCGTCCAGGCCACCCAGGCGACGGTCGGCGTGGTCGGGTTCCGCAAGATGGAAGAACACCTGGCCAGCCGCCGGGCCTCGTCGCCCCCCTCGGCGCCGGCCCCGCGTCCCTGACCGTCCCGGATCGCGGCCGACCGGCGATCCCCCCGGCGTCCTTTCCATCCCGAGGCGTGAAGACCGAATCCCGTGATGGCGTGACCGGCCCCGAGTCCGAGACGGCCCGCCGCCCGCGCCCGACCCCCAAGCGACGAGCCCCGCCCCAATCCGGGCCGTCGCCAGCCCGAGGACCGTTGCGATGCGTCAGCGATCGAATCGCCCCTGCCGCCCGAGCACGAGCCTGCCCCGGCTGGCGGCCCTGATCGTCGCCCTGCTCGCCCCCTGGCCTGCGCTGGCGGGCAAGGTGTCCTGGCTCGACGAGGTCGTCCAGGAGGTGATCGTCGAGGCCCGGGCCGGCGGCAAGGCCGTCGCCGGCGGCGAGCGCGCCGGGGTCCGGACCGCCGGCCGCCTCTTCGCCCGCGAGGCCGACGAGGGGCTCGAAGCCCTGGCCCACCGCTCCGACACCCTGGCCCGCGCCGCCCACCGGGCCGAGACCCCCACCGAGGCCCTGCTCCAGGCCCGGTTCAATCGCCTCCTCCGCCCCGACCCCGACACCGCCCGGGCCTTCGCCGCCCTGGCGCCGGCCGAGCGCCGGGTGGTTGTCGAGATGGGCGAGGCCGCGCAAGGGCTGGCCCGCCGCTACCCCGGCCAGGCCGAGTCGATGGTCCGCTCGCTGGGAACCGAGGGCCTGGCCGCCGTCCGGGTCTATGGCGACGACGTGGCCGAGGTCGTGGTCAAGGAGGGCCCCGAGGCCCTGGGCGTCCTCCGGAAGACCGGCCGAGGGGGCTGGTCGTTCTTCACCGGGCAGGTTCTGCCGCATAAGAAGAAGCTGGCCGCCGCCGGCGTCCTCGCCCTCTTCCTGGCCGACCCCGACAAGTTCGTCGACACCGCCGGCCGCGCCACCGAGTACGCCGTCCGCCAGTTCGCCCGGGCCGGGATCGACCTGGCCGGGGCCATGGGTGCCGGGGCCGCCCGGGGCCTGGAGAGTTCCATCGGCAACGCCCTGGCCGCCCACGGCCTGAACGCCGCCGCCCTCCGCTACCTCGGGATGGGCCTGGCCGCCCTGGCCGTCTTTGGCTCGGCGATGGTCCTGCTCGGTCTCCCGGTCCGTTGGATGCTCCGGCCGTTCACCTGGCCGATCCGGCTGGTCCTCGGCCGCGGGAAGCGGGCCGCGCAGCCGCTCTCCTGAATCGTCGCTGGAGCCGGGCCGAAGTTTCGTCGAACCGGGACTCGGTGAGACAGGGAGTGGATTCCCATGGGTCTTCAGGAGCGAAAGTCGGACTTCGACTCTGACGCGGATGTTGTCGCCTTTGACGCGAACGAACGGCCGATCCTCGTGGTCGAAGTGAAGGCCCGGTCCAATGCGGCAGCCGCCGGCGTGGCCCAGTTGATGCGCAACCTCGCTTCATCGGAGGCCCGTTTCGGAATGTTCGCGGACCTCGAACATATCTTGATCTTCTCGAAGGATTCCGCCGATCCATTGGCCCCAATTTGTTCGTTCAGGACGGCCGATGTCCTGTCGCTCTATGAGCCGCAATTCGGGCACAAACGCATTTTTTACGATTACTTGCGGACGTTGGTCGAGGCGTGGCTGCGGGACTTCGCGTTTCATTGGAAGTCCGAAAATCCGCCCGGTTCCGGACCGATGGCGGCCATCCATCTGTCGCAGAAGCTCGCCGGGGGGATGACCTGGGACGGGAGGAAACTTGACGAGTCTCCTCTATACTGAGACGAATTTCTTGATGAGCTACGCCACGGGTCGAGACGTGGCGACGGTGAGCCTTGGTCTCGAATTACCCCCCTCGGTTCGCCTCGTCATCCCGGGTTTTTGTTTCATGGAGGCCTTCTCCATCCTTGAGACAGAGCGAAAACGTCACAACCGCTCAATTGACGGCCTCGAAAGCGAGATCCGGCAAGCGGAGCGGAATGTCGTCTCACCGCTCGCCAAGGACCTGGCCGGTCATCTCCAGCGGTCCGTCGTCGCGATCCGTGCTGTCTTCAACGACTTCGAGGCCCGACTCCTTCAGATCGCCGAGACGCTCTGCGATACGGCGGTGTTGATCGATCGGACCTCGGATGCCCTGCGGAGAAGTCTCCGCGATCCATGGATCGATGACCCGACGGATAACCTGATCCTGGCTGCCGTCTTGGTCCATGCCGGAGACCATCCGTCGGAATCGAAATCCTTCCTGTCCGAGAATCGGAAGTGCTTTCATGAGAATCTCGACGCGAGAGCCGCCCTCCAATCCGCTGGAGTGAAATATTTCGCCGACCCATCAAAATGTCTGGAATGGCTCCGAGCACAGCCCGAATCATAGAGGGATCGAGCGAATCGCCGGTCGGTGACCGGGAGGAGTCGAGGCCGTACCATGCCGAACCGTCGCAAGGCCCATCTCGACGCGCTGGAGCGCCGGCTGACCGGCCCGAAGCGGATCGCGCTGTTCGGCCACCGGGCCGTGGGCAAGACCACCCTGCTGGCCATGTTCTACCGCCAGGCGTCGACCGGCCAGGTCCCGGGGATCCGGCTGGCGGCGGTCGACCCGCCCAGCGCCGAGTATCTGGCCGAGAAGATCGCGCAGATCGAGTCGGGCGAGCCCCCGGCGGGCACCCTGGCCGAGACCGAGCTGAAGCTCCGGCTGTATCACGGCCCGGCCCGGTTCGACTTGATTGTCAAGGACTACCAGGGCGAGCACGTCACGCTCGGGACCGACGAGCCGATCCAGGCGTTCTTCGCCGACTGCGACGCGGTCTTCCTCTGCCTGGACCCCGAGGGCTCGACCCAGCCGGCCGAACGCCGGCGACGGCAACAGGAGGTCGAGAACCTCCTGGAGCGCTACATCGAGCGCTCCGAGGACGGGACCGCCGGCCGCCCGGTGGCCCTCCTGCTCACCAAGTTCGACCGGATCATGGCCCGGGGCGACGCGGCCCAGGGGCCCGAGGCGGTCGAGCGGCTGGTCGAGGCCCGGTACGGAATGACCCGGCACGCCCTGGCCCGGCACGTCCCCCACGGGGCGATGTTCGCCGTCAGCGCCTATGGCCGAGGGTCGGTCGACGGCCGGCCGCCGGCCGAGCTCCACCCGGTCGGCCTGGAGGGGCCGCTGGGCTGGCTCGCCGAGCGGCTGGAGGAGGTCGACCGCGAGCAGCTCGAATGGCTCTGGGACCTCGCCCCCGAAGACCTCCCCCGGCTCGCCCGGTGCGTCGCCGCCTTCGAGAGGCGCTACCCCCGGTCCGACCGCTCGGGCGACTTCCGCCGGAGGCTCGCCGAGGGCCGCCGCCGGAAGCTCCGCCGGGGCCTGGCCCGCGCCACCCTGGCCGCGGGGCTCCTCGCCGCCGGCCTGGCCGGCTACGACTACTGGGGCTATCGCGACGCGGCCCTCTTCAGCCGGGCCGAGAACCCGGCCCCGGCCGTCGCCCGGCGGTGGGACGACCTGGTCGCGTGGCACCCCTCGCTCCGGATCTTCTTCCCGGCCGAATCCCGGAAGGCCCTGGCCTCGCGGGACGAGTGGGCCGTCAAGGCCGCCGCGGCCCAGGTCTTCGTCGGGACCGCCGCGCCCGACGCCGCCGAGAAGCTCGCCCCGCTGAAGGAGCGGACCCCCACCCTGGCCATCGCCGTCCGCGAGGTCGAGCGGGCGCAGGAGCGGGCCAGGCAGGAGGCCCGGTGGGCCGAGGTTCGGTCCGAGGCCGCCGCCTCGGCCGACGAGCCCGACGCCCCCCTCAAGGCGGTCCGCGGCTTCCTCCGCGAGTTCCCCGACTCCGCCCACCGCGCCGAGGCCGACGCCCTCCTGGCCTCGCTCCGGACTCGGGTCGAGTCCCGCGTGGCCAACCGCGAACGCCAGGTCATCGACGACCTGATCCGGTCCTCCGGCCTGCCCAACGCCAACCTCAACGACCTGATCGACCAGTCTCGCCAGTTCCTCGCCGAGCACCCCGAGAGCCGGTTCCGGCCCGAGGTCGACCGGCTTCTGGACGACTTCGTCAAGGCCGTCGACGACCGGGACATCGAGAAGGCCCGCGACTTCTCGCGCCGGAACCCGACCGACTTCGCCCGGCGGATCGACCGCTATGGCGAGTACCTCAAGGCCCACGCCCGGGGCGGCCGGTACATCAGCGAGGCCACCGAGGCCAAGGACCGGGTCCTCCGGGCCTGGGACCTTGACACCTACCGCCGGGCCTTCGATCACCTGGCCGCCCACCCCAACGACGTCGCCGAGGTCGCCCGCCAGCTCCGCGACTACCTCGCCCAGCACCCCGAGGGCCGGCGGGTGGCCGAGGCCCGCCGCTATCTGGAGTGGTGGGACAAGGTCTCCGCGGCCCGCGACTACCACGTGACCCTCCGCCGGGGCTCCTTCGACGCCAAGCTCGGCTCGACCTTCGGCGGCGCCCCCGACCTCGGCGTGATCGTCGAGGTCGCCGGAATCGCCTACGGCCCCTCGCCGGTGATCCGGAACAACTACCGGCCGATCTGGGATTACACCTTCTCCCGCCCGATCCGCTGGAAGCTCGGCGACCCCGTGACCGTCAAGGTCATCGACCACGGCTACTGGTCCGAGACCCCCGTGGTCATCCTCAGCAGCAAGAAGGGCGACCCTCTGGCCCTCCGGATGCTCTCCGACACCATCAAGCCCACCAAGGGCGGGACCACCACCCTCGTCTTCGCCTCTGATTTCAAGGTCCCCGACCTGCCGAAGCCGGAATGACCCGGGGGGGCCCGATGAGGACGCGACGCCCCCGCGGATGGCGGCTCCGGACCCTCCTGGTCGCTGTCGCCGGACTGGCCGCGATGCTCGGGTGGGCCCGGTTCGAGTGGGCCAAACCCCGCCCGATCGCCGCCTTCAGCACCAGTGATGGGCTGATCTTGGTCTGGTCCGACGACAAGCGGCCTGAGCGCGAACGCGGGAGCCATCCGGTTGACATCCAGTCTGGATCCTTGCTGAGGCTGGTGAAGTGGTCGGACGGCGTGACGACCTATTCTCTCCACTGGCCGGATCACTGAACCCGGCCGCCTTCGGGAATCGATGGACATCCCCCTCGAACAGCTCGTCTACGGCAGCTTCCCGTTCTGGGATCGGGGCTATGACGTCCTGGCGCAATCGCCTGGGTGCCGGCCGGAGTGGATCTCGGACGTCCTCGGAGCTTGCCGGCGGTTCGGCGAGGCCCCCGCCGGGGTTGAGCCTTCCCCCTCCCTGTTCGCGCTCCGGCTGGCGAGCGGCCCTCGGGCGGTCGTGGGGGTCGAGCCGCAGGGGTCCGACGACCGGGGGCGGCCCGGGGCCCTGGCGTTCCACGCCCTCCTGATCCCGGAGCGGGACTACCGCCGGGCCGGCTCCGACCCCTTCGCCTTCGCCGGGGCCCTACGGGGCGACTGGTCGGTCGGGGTCCTGCTGGAGGCCCGGTCCTGGGCGGTCGATGCCCCCTCGCCGCCGAGCCCGACGACCGACCCGCGAGCCCGGAGGGTGGCCGGGGCCCTGGCCCGGGGCCGTCGGGTCGCGTTGGAGTCGGCCAGGCCGATCGAGGGGCTGGCCCGCGAGGTCTGGCTCGCCCTCCCTGGATCGGCCCGGAGGCGGGCCTCGGTGGCGACCTGGGCGTTCGGCAACGGCAACCGCTTCGACCTCGTCGCCCTTCCCCGGCTGGCGGGGATCGCCCTCGACCGGTCCTACGTCGACCCCGCCTCGATCGACGCCGGGCCGGCCGATGGCCCCGATCCTTTCCATGGGAGGATCCCGCGACCGGGCCGGCGGACCCTGATGGCGGCGGTGGGACTGGCGGTCGTCGTCGCGGTCGGGCTGGCCTGGCGGGAGGCGGGGGGGCCGCGAAAGCTCGACAGCCCGGGCGATCCGGCGACGGCCCCGGATCCGGCCGGGCCGCCGGTCGGCCCCGAGGAGCGGGCCCGGGTCCTCGCCGGCCTGGAGGACCTGGCCGACCAGTTCGAGGCGTTCGAGATCGGCCGGTGGGGCGACCCGGCCGAGCTGATGGCCCGGATCTCGGACCGGCTCCACTACCGGGGCCCCACCCTCTCGGCCGCCGACCTGGCCCGGCTGGCCGCCGATCCGGACCCCGACCGCGACCGGGCCCTGGCCTGGCACGACCGGATCCGGGCCTTCGCCGACGACTGCCCCCTCCCCGGAGACTTCCCCCGGATCCCGCTCCGCCGCCAGCTCGCCGAGTTCGCCCGCTCGTTCCACCTGACCCCACCGGCCCGGGTCGAGGTCATCCCCGCCGCGATGGCCGCCGCCCTCGCTCGCGAAGGCCCGATCCGCCCCACCCCCCTGGCCGCCCGCTACCCGGCCCTCAGCGACTACGCCCGCTTCCTCGGCCGACTCCCCCGACGCGGGGAGTAGCCAGTAGCCAGTCGCCCATAAGAAGGTGACAATGGAGGCCGGCTCGGCCGAGGGTCTTCCCCCTCTGGATGCCGACGACCGACTCCCGGCTATTGAGTCCCGTGCCCGACACCGAACGTCAAGACCGCCAGTGGAGCCGCGCGGCGGCCCGCTACGACGACCTGTTCCTGGACCCGTTCCGGCCGGGGGTCGAGAACCCGCTGCTGGGGGCGATCCGGGGGGTTCCCGACCCGGCCTCCAAGGCGGTGGCCGACCTCGGCTGCGGGACCGGGCCGCTCCTGCCGCACCTGGTCGGCCGGTTCGGTCGGGTGGTCGCCCTGGACTTCGCCCCGGGGATGATCGGCCAGGCCCGGAAGCGGCTCGGGCCGGACCCGGACGCCGCCGACGGGGTTGAGTTCCTGACCCGGCCGATGCACGACCTGGACGAGTTCCGGGGGACCTTCGACCTGGCCGTGGCGGTCAACTCGATCGTCATGCCCGACGTCCGGGAGATCGACCGGACCCTCGGGGCGATCCGGGCCAGCCTCCGCCCCGGCGGCCTGTTCCTGGGGATCCTGCCGGCGATGGACGCGATCCATTACCACACGATGTTGCTCTGCGACGAGGCCCTCGACCGCGGCCTCGACCCCGAGGAGGCCGAGCGACACGCCGCGTTCCAGGGCGAGCACCACTTTTATGAGTTCGCCTTCGGCCGATTCGGATTCCAGGGGCTCCGCCAGAAGTTCTGGCAGCCCTTCGAGATCCATCATCGATTCGCCAAGGCCGGCTTCCCCGGGGTCGAGCTGGAGAAGGTCCTCTACCCCTGGGACGAGACGATCACCGGCGGCCCGGCCTTCGCCGACCACCCCCGGAGTTGGGACTGGTCCTTCCGGGCCCGGCTCGAAGGTTAAGGACCTCCCCGCTTCGCCATCTCACGCCCCCCCCACGGAACGTCCCATGCGCCCCGAACATCCCCACCAGCGGACTCAGGAACAGTCGATCAAGGCGAGGAAGCACCAGCTCTACGAGGACGACGAGCCGCTGTTCTCCTCGGGCCCCCACAAATCCTTCGGAGATTGCCTCCGCGAGACGCCCGCCGACCCGCTCTCGCTGCTGGTCAAGGCGATCCTCTGGGTCGTCGGGACCGTGGTCATCCTCCTGCTCATCGCCGCCCTGGCGACCGGCGGAGGCAAGAAGACGCCCCGCCCGAAGCAGGCCCCCGCCACCTCCGCCGCCCCGTCCCGGGTCCGATCGGCCTGACCAAACGAACCCAAGGACCCACGCGCCGGGCTGGCGAAACGAACCCAACGACCCCGGCCACGGCCCGGCCGAACGAACCCAAGGACCCCCGCGCCAGCTTGACCAAACGAACCCAAGGCCGCCGTCCGAACGAACCCAAGAATCCCCACGCCTGCTTGACCAAACGAACCCAAGTATCCCCACGCAACCCGGCTGCACGAACTGTCATGACCCTAACCCGTGAAAATGGGGTGCCTGGGGCTATGGGAATGCAAGGTGGCGTCGAGCGGAGCGAGACCTGCCACGTCGGGCTGGTGGGCCTCGCTCCGCTCGATGTCACCCTACGCAAATTCCCCATTGTTAAGATTCCCGAGCAACCCCAACCCAGGGGTTCTCTCCTCGGGCCACCGAAAAAACGAAGCCATCCCGTCGGTTTTCCCGCCGATGGCCTGACCGTCCCCGGGAAAAACGAACCCAAGGCCGAGGCCAACCCAGCCACCCGGAGCCTCTGGATCGCCCATTCCCCGTCCTGATGAGATGACGACCGGAACCATTCCATCGTCCTGGCGGACGCTCGACGGCCCCCGACCGGACGAACCCAAGCGCCCTCGCCCGCCACGGAGAAACCCCGATCGGATCCCGCCGGGTCGTCGGCTTCTCGGATGGTCGCTCGCGGGTGGATTCCACGCTCGATGCCCCCCTGCCCTGGCCATCCCCCACGAGTGGGGAGGGAGTCAAAAGGTCATCGCTCATGCCGGACCCCTTCGGCCTCGCGAGGCCGTCGGATCGCCGGCGACCCGGGGAGGCCCCTCCGCCCGTCCTGGATAAGATCGCGAATCCGGGGTCGGTCGTAGCACACTATTTCCACTTCCGGTCCAATAGAACCTGAAGGGAAGGTGCCGTCTCGGGGTGCCCGGGCCCCCGGACTCCCACCACGATCGCCAGCATCCGGCGGGCTGGGGCCCCAGCGTATCGCCCTGGTCGTCCGCCAAGCTGATTTTGCAGAGCCAATTCCCGGTCTTGCTGCCAAAGTGGTCGATTTTCAGTCGGCAGAATCAGGTGGGTGGACCACTCGGTCGCGATCGAGAACAAACGGAGAGTTGACACCAAGTCTCCCCCGCGCGGGCGAGCGGGCCGCCGCCGATCGCCGCCACGAGTCCGGGCGCGAGCCGAGCCAGCTCGGCTCCGAGGGGCCGGGACGGGTCGGGGACCTCCACGGCCAGGCCCGCCCGGGTCGCGGCCAAGGCGAACGACCGGGCGGCCGGGGCAATTTCGGGGTCGCCGGGGTGGGCGTCGGCGACGAGCAGGATCCTCATCCGGGGGCGTCTTGCGATGGGTGGGGTGGATGATTCATTACAGCACGGGGAGGCCATCCGAGAGCCGCCCGAGCGCAAAGGCGAGGGCCCGCCCCGCCGATCCCCGGTGGATTCCGGAGGCCGGCGGGGCGGGCCCGTGCGAGGGTTGAGGGTCGTCGGGCCTGATCGGCTCAGGTGCCGAACTCGGGCCGCCGCGTGTTGAGCTGGGACTGAAGCCGCTGGATGATCGAGGAGTGCATCTGCGAGACCCGCGACTCGCTCAGGTCGAGCGTGGCGCCGATCTCCTTCATCGTCAGCTCCTCATAATAGTAGAGGATGATAATGAGGCGCTCGTTGCGGTTGAGGCCCTTGGTGACCATCCGCATGAGATCCTTGCGCTGGAGGCGGCGGGTGGGGTCCTCGCCCTTCTTGTCCTCCAGGATGTCGATCTCGCGGACGTCCTTGTAGCTGTCGGTCTCGTACCACTTCTTGTTGAGCGAGATCAGGCCGACGGCGTTGGCGTCGGAGGCCATCTTCTCGAACTCGCCGGGGGGGAGTCCGAGCCGCTCGGCCAGCTCGGGCTCGGTGGGGGGCCGGCCGTGGAGGGCCTCCAGACCCTTGCGGGCCTCCTCCATCTTGGAGTGCTTGGAGCGGACCAGGCGGGGGACCCAGTCCATGGTCCGGAGTTCGTCGAGCATGGCCCCGCGGATCCGGGGGACGCAGTAGGTCTCGAACTTGACGCCCCGGCTGAGGTCGAAGGCGTCGATGGCGTCCATCAGGCCGAAGACGCCGGCCGAGATCAGGTCGTCGAGGTCGACGCCCTCGGGCAGGCGTTGCCAGATCCGCTCGGCGTTGTACTTGACCAGGGGCAGGTACCGCTCGACCAGGCGGTTGCGCAAGGGCGTGGTGGGGTGTTCCTTGAACTCGCGCCAGAGTTCGGTCACATCCACGTCCAGCTTGGTTGTCATCCCTGACCTCCATGTCGGCGGCTTGAGAGGAGCCACGTCCTTGTGCACGGGGCGGGCGGACCGATTGGTCTCGCCCGCCGGCCGGGCCGCCTGGATCGGCGGACCAGCCCGGCCCTCGCCTCGGCGAAGGCCCTCCCGCACTCCTCTCGCGGTCCAAGGAACCCATTCCCTCTGTCACTATCGGCGAATCGGCAGGGCCGGCATGAGCGGCACCTTCGGAATGATCGGCGAGGCCAGCCTCATCGGGCGGGACGCTCGGGGGCCCAGCGGGCGGCCAGCGAGGCGAAGAAGCCGGGGCGTCGGGACTTCGGCGGCCTCCGGTCGCGGCCGGCGAGGACCCGGGCCAGGCGGCGGACGTCCCGCGAGGCGGCGGCCCCGGGGTACGCCACCGCGAAGGGCCGACGGGCCCGGACCGCCAGCGGGACGTGCGGGTCGGACCGGACGAAGCCCAGGCCGTCGACGACCGCCCCGAAGAACTGCCGGCTCGACGCCGCCAGCCGGGCTAAAACCTCCTCGGCCTCGGCCGCCGATTCCGCCTGACTGACGACCGCGCGGAGCGTCGGGGGCGCGGCCAGGCGTCGGAGGCGGTGGATCGCGGCGTGGGCGTCGGCCACCGAGGTCGGCTCGGGCGTGGTCACGACGATCACCTCGTCGGCCGCCCCGGCGAGCGTGGCGATCGACGGCCCCAGGCCCGAGCCGGCGTCGATGATCAGGAAGTCGGCCCCCGCCTCCAGCCCGGCCAGCTCCGCCACCAGCCGCGCCGGGGCGTCGCCCAGGGCCTCGACCAGCGTCCGGGAGGCGTGGGCCCCGGGGACGACCCGGATCCCGGCGGGCCCCTCGACGATCGCGTCGGAGAGGGGTCGGTCGCCCGAGAGGACCTCGCCCAGGTCGGACCCGGGCGAGAGGCCGCAGAGAAGGTCGATGTTGGCCAGGCCGAGGTCGGCGTCGATCAGGACGACCCGCGAGCCCCGCTCCCCCAGCGCGACGGCCAGGTTCAGGGCCAGGTTCGAGGTCCCGACGCCCCCCTTGCCGCTGGTCAGGACCAGCGACCGGGCCGTCGGCCCCGCCTCCGGCGCGGGTGGCTCGGCCAGCGCCGAGGCCCCCGATCGCGCACGGACCAGTCGTCGGAGCCCGTCGGCTTGATCGGACATGGGGTCCCCTGGAATGTTGATGGGAAGACGCTTTTTCTATCAAATCTTGGTCGATCGATCAACCGCGAATCCGTTCACCGGCGAGGCTGTTTTCCGGGCAATCCGACCGAAGAACCACGACCACGCCTCCGAAAAGCGGGACAGGCACCTACGCTTCGCTCCGGAGCCAGTCCCCATTTCCCAGGTTAATCGAGACAAGATGGCCCGCGAGGCTGTTTCCCGGGCAATCCGACCGAAGAACCACGACCACGCCTCCGAAAAGCGGGACAGGCACCTACGCTTCGCTCCGGAGCCAGTCCCCATTTCCGGGGTCGATCGAGGACGAGACGCTCCCGAGTTCACGAGACGACCTCGTGGCCCAGGATCAGCCGGGCCAGCCGGGCGCGGCCGGCCGGCTCGATGTCGTCGGGGACGGCCTGACCGGTGGTTAAATAGCTCACCGGGCGGTCGGCCTGGCCGAGGACGGCGAGGACGCCACCGAGGCCGTCGGCCTCGTCGAGCTTGGTCAGGATCAGGCGGTCGGCGTGGACCACGGCGAACCGCTCGACGGCGGCCCGGAGGCTCCGCTCGCCGGCCACGGCGCTGAGGACCAGGTGGACCTCGTCGGGCCGGGCGGCGGCCAGGAAGTCGGCCAGCTCGCGAATCTTGACCTCGTCGCGCGGGCTCCGCCCGGCGGTGTCGATCAGGACGAGGTCGACGTCCCCGAGCTCGTCGATGGCGCGTGGCATCTCCGAGGGAGCGTTGGCCACGGCCAGGGGCAGGTCGATGATCTCGGCGTAGGTCCGGAGCTGCTCGACGGCGGCGATCCGGTAGGTGTCGACGGTGACCAGCCCCGGCCTCAGTCCGTGAGCCAGCTTGAAGTTAGCGGCGAGCTTGGCCACGGTGGTCGTCTTGCCAACGCCGGTGGGCCCGACCAGGGCCACGACCCGGCGGGTCCCCGCCACGGCGGCGATCGGCGGGGCGATCTGGATGGCCGACTCGACGGCCTCGCGGAGCGCCTCGCGGACGGCCTCGGGGCGTCGGGCGTCGTCGGGCTCGATCCGCTCGGCGACGTGGCGGACCAGCCGCCGGGCCAGGGCCTCGGGGACGTCGGCCTCCAGGAGCCCCGCGTAGGTCGGGACCAGCTCGCCGGGGAGGTCGGGCAAGAGGTGGTCGAGCCGGCCGTGCCGGCTCAGGTCCTCGACCATCGCGTGGAGCCGGCTGAGCTGCTCGCCGAAGTGCGAGTGCAGCGCCGCGCCGGGGGCCGTGGCCGGCGGGATCGCCAGCTTGACCTCCGGCCCGGGCGGGCCCGGGGCGTCGGAGGCGGTGACCTCGACCACCTCGCGGGAGCCCAGCCCGAACATCCGGCGACGCCGGACCTCCCGCGTCCCCAGGATCACCGCGGCGCCGCCGAGATCCCGGCGGACCTGCGCCAGGGCCTCCTTCAGCGTCCCCGCCCGGTAGGTCTTCGCGCTCACCATGCTGGTACTCGCCTCCGGATCGTGGGGCCCATGTCGGATCGGCATATCTCAGATTGCGGACAGACCATTGAACTCAGAGGCGATCCGGAAACATTTCCTTGACCTGGCAATGAAAGATGGCCAATGGACGATGGTTGATGGGTAAGAAATCCCCGGAGATTTCCCCGGCATCGGCATCGTATGCCGTCTCGCTTATCGATCATCACTCATTGGCCATCAACCATTTCCGATCCCGGACAGCCTCTCACATCCATGACATCATGGAATAGGCCATCACGATTCCCCCACCCCCGCCATCGCCCCGGCGGCCGTGCTGTACGAGGTGACGGCGGGCGGGTCGTCCTCGGCCACGGTCCCGAGCGTCTCGACGGGCGTGTCGCGGGGAATCTCACGCTGGCTGAGGACGACCAGCCGGGGGAGGTCGACCCGCGTGAGATCCTTCATGACCGGGCGGGCCTCGGCCGAGCAGAGGACGATCGGCGGGTGGCCGGCCTCGACCAGCGGGGCGACGGCCCGGGCGACGGCGCGGATCAGGCCCCGGGCCACGTCGGCCCCCAGCGCCGCGGCGGGGCGAGTGTCGTCGAGCCCACCGACCACGCCGAGCCGGGCGTCCAGGGCCCGGGCCAGGGTCGCCACCCGGAGCCGGCCGTCGGCGCCGAGGTATTGCTGGGTGATCCGCCGGGCCAGGCCGCGACGGACCCGCTCGATCAGGACGTCGATATCCTTGGTCCGCGCCGCGTGGACGGCCAAGGTCTCCAGGATCGTCTCCTGGTCGCGGACGCTGACCCGCTCGCGGAGCAGCCCCTGCAAGACCTGCTGGACCTCGCCGGCGCGAAGCAGGCCGGGGACGACCTCGTCCACCAGGGCCGGGGAGGTGACCCGGGCCCGGTCGAGGAACCGGCCGACCTGGTCGCGGGTCATCAGCTCATCGGCATGCCCCAGGACGATCTCGCCGAAGTGGCCGGCCACCACGGCCGATGCCTCCAGGACCCGGCAGCCGGCCGCCGCGGCGACCTCGCGGCCGTCGGCGTGGATCCAGACCGCGGGCTGGCCGGTGACCGGGTCGACGCCGTCGCGCCCCTCGGGCCGCGAGCCGAGCCCCGCCGGGGGGACCGCCAGGAGCCGGCCGGCGTAAGCGACCCCCTGCCCGACCACGGCGCCCCGGATCTTGAGCCGGTAGTCGTGCGGGCCCAGCCCGATCTCGTCGCGGATCCGGACCTGCGGGACGATCAGCCCGAGGTCGCGAGCCACCCGGTGCCGGATCGCCCGGAGGCGGTCGAGCAGGTCGCCCCCCCGGGTCGGGTCGGCCAGGCCGATCATCCGGTAGCCGATCTCCAGCTCCAACGGGTCGACATGGAGGAGGTCCTCCATCCGGTCGGAAGCGGGCTCGGACGCCGTTGAAACTTCCGGCGGATCAGCCTCACGCTCGGGTTCGCCCGCCCGACGTGCCGAGAGGACGAAAGCCGACGTCCCGAGAGCCCCGGCGAGCGTCAGGAGCGGTAGCTTGGGCAGGGGCGTGAGCGCCAGGATCCCGAGGAAGGCGGCGGCGGAGCCCAGGACCATCGGCCGGCCCAGGAGCTGGCCGGTGACCTCGGAGCCAAGGTCGGTCGGCTCCGAGCTTCGGGTGACGATCAGGCCGGCCGAGAGCGAGATCAAAAAGGCGGGAACCTGGCTGACCAGGCCGTCGCCGATGGTGAGCTTGGTGAAGACGTCGACGGCCTCGCCGACGCTCATCCTGTCGCGGAACACGCCGAGGAACAGCCCGGCGCCGATGTTGACCAGGGTGATGATGACGCCGGCCACGGCGTCGCCCCGGACGAACTTGCCGGCGCCGTCCATGGCCCCGAAGAAGTCGGCCTGGCGGTAGACGGCCTCGCGGCGGCGGTGGGCCTCGTGCTGGTCGATCAGGCCGGCGTGGAGGTCGGCGTCGATGGCCATCTGGCGGCCGGGGAGTCCGTCGAGCATGAACCGGGCGGCGACCTCGCTGATCCGGGTGGCCCCCTTGGTGATGACCACGAACTGGATCACCACCAGGATCGCGAAGAGGATCGCGCCGACGACCACCTGGTCCCCGGCGACGAACTCGCCGAAGGCCCGGACCACGCCGCCGGCGGCATCCAACCCCTGGACGCCGCCGTGGGTCAGGACCAGCCGGGTCGTGGCCACGTTGAGGACCAGCCGGGTCAGGGTGGTCGTCAACAGGATCGTCGGGAAGGCGCTGAACTCGGTCGGCGACCGGATCGCCAGCGTGGTCAGCAGGACCAGCACGGCCAGCGTGATGTTGGCCGACTGGAGGAGGTCGAGCACCGCCGGCGGCACCGGCACGATGAAGACGAGGATGGCGCCGATGATCGTCACCGGCAGGACCACGCCCGCCAGGCGCGTCCAGGCCGAATTCGGGTCGGGGCTCTCGTGCGCGGGAGGCATCCGTTCCTCTCCTCCACCCCGGGGTCCGACCGAGGGCGGGCCGCCGAGATGTCGCGGCGCCGGGCGTCCTTGCCCGGCGAAGCCGCGACGGCGGGCCGTCGGTCCTGTGCGAGGGTCGCGACGCGGGGATGGTGCGATTCGAGGGGCGGAGTCGGTCGGATCGGCGCCGGACGTGTGGCCGGACGATACCGCCGGGGGCCTGGCCTGTCCAGGCCGAACGGCGGATCGATCAGGCGTCGGCCGGCCAGGCCGAGCCCAGCTCGGCCAGCAACTCGGGCGGGACCAGCGGCGAGCGGAGCCGGGCCAGGCCCAGGGCCAGCCCGGGGGAGTCGAGCAGGGCGAGCTGGGCGGCCCCGGCCGACCGGATCATCCGGCGGCCGGTCGCCCCGTTGGCCGAGGACCGGACCGTGACCCGCCGGGGCGGAGGCCCGCCCCCGAGGATCACCACCAGGCCCGAGGCCCCGGTCACCGCCAGGCTCGCCCCGGTGAACAGCTCGGGGGCGTCGCCCCGGAGGGCCTGCGCCTGCTTCCGGCGGCGGGACCGGAGGCCGGGGTCGCCGTCGGCGGACCGGAGGTCCTCGCGGTGCTCGTCGGGCGTCATCCGGAGCATCGCCTCGAACCGGCGGTGCTGGAGGACGAAGTCGACCAGGCCCAGCGCCAGGGTCGCCGCCGCCAGCCCGAAGGCCGTCGACCGCAGGATCGCGCCCGAGGCCCGCGCCAGGGCGGCGGGCTCCAGGCGGCCGAGCCCGTACAGATCATGGAGCCCCGATCGGATCACCCAGGCGGCCACGGCCACGACCACCGCCGCCTTGGCCACCGACCAGAGCCCGCGCCCCGCCCGCTCGGCCGGGCCCGCCCCCGAGCTCTCCTCGCCCAGGCGGAAGCCCCAGAGCCGCGAGAAATCCGGCGCCAGCATCCCCGGGGCAAGCAGGCCGCCCACCTGCGCCTGATGGGCCGCGACCGCGGCGGCGACCGACCCGCCCAGGATCCCGAGCAGCGGGCCCGAGACGCCCCAGGCCGCCCCTCGGATCCGGGCCACGACTTCGAAGGCGTCGGCCGAGACGCCGAGGTCGCCCGACCAGCCATCGCGGACCAGGCCGACCAGCGCCAGGGCCAGGTCGTCGCCCCAGACCCCCAGCAAGGCCGAGGCCGCCAGCAGGCCCGCCGCCCCGGTCAGCTCCGGGCTCCGGGCCACCTGGCCCCGGGCCCGGGCTTCGAGCCGCCGCCGCTTCGAAGGCTCCTGGGTGCGGTCTTCGGACATCCGGATTCACCTTGAAAAATTGTTAATACTTGATGGGTGATGAGAAATGACCAATGGGCAATGTGTGAATGGCACTGACGCCATTCCCTAACCTGCTTTCGCCAAACGCTTTTTGAAGGTCCCGCGCGGCTCTTGCATCAACGGGTACTCTTTCGGCCGACGCTTCTG